>TARA_R110000787_G_scaffold184181_5_pt1 | contig 30145 bp, 26 predicted proteins | sample TARA_R110000787 | Tara Oceans TARA_R110000787 (sample SAMEA4397920) | marine metagenome | biome: Polar Biome; feature: [DCM] deep chlorophyll maximum layer (ENVO:01000326); material: water (ENVO:00002006), including particulate matter (ENVO:01000060) such as... | depth 35 m | reverse complement strand
CTAGCCATAAATTTCTCTAACTTTTCTATGTCTTTATATGCATATAAAGCTAAACAATATCCTTCCCCATCATCTCGTCCTGCTCTCCCGGTTTCTTGATAGTAACTTTCTAAGCTTTTAGGAATATCATGATGAATTACAAAACGAACATCAGGCTTATCTATTCCCATTCCAAAAGCAATAGTTGCAACAACTACATCACAGTCTTCCATTAAGAACATATCTTGATGTCTTACTCGAGTTTTTGCATCTAATCCCGCATGGTATGGAACCGCTTTAATACCGTTTACTTGTAAAACTTGTGCTATCTCCTCTACTTTCTTTCTACTTAAACAATAAATGATACCTGATTTGCCCATACGCTGTTTCACAAAACGTATAATATCTTTTGCAACATCTTTTGTTTTAGGCCTTACTTCATAAAATAAATTGGGTCTATTAAAGGATGCTTTAAAAGTTGTAGCATCACTAATACCTAATGTTTTTAATATATCTTCTTGTACTTTTTCTGTTGCGGTAGCTGTTAAACCTATTACTGGTACATTATCAATTTGTTTGATAATGTGTTTTAGATTTCTATATTCTGGTCTAAAATCGTGCCCCCATTCAGAAATACAATGTGCTTCATCAATAGCGACAAAAGAAATTGTTTGTCGTTTTAAAAATTCTACATATTCTTCCTTAATCAAAGATTCTGGTGCTACATATAAAAGCTTTGTAATTCCGCTTTCGATATCACTCTTAACCTGAGCTATTTCAGATTTATTTAAAGAGGAGTTTAATACATGTGCTACGCCTTCATGTTCAGAAATACCACGAATGGCATCTACTTGATTTTTCATTAAAGCTATGAGCGGAGAAATTACGATTGCTGTACCATCTTGCATTAAAGCTGGCAACTGATAGCAAAGTGATTTACCACCACCTGTTGGCATTATTACAAACGTATTATTCTTGTTAAGTATGCTTTTTATAACTTCTTCTTGTAATCCTTTGAATTTTGAAAAACCAAAGAATTTTTTTAAAGGTGCGTATATATCCATTATAAGTTATTCGTCATTTTAAAGCTTGTGTTTTATGATCTGAACAATCATCCTACAAATGTTTGGGGTGTCTTATTTTTGTGGTAAATTTGTTGCTTATTTAATTACTTAAATATATAACTTTTTTTTATTTAAGATAAAATAAAAAATCAATAGTTTAAGAAACCCATAAATACAGGCTGTAACAAAAAATAATTTTAATTGTAACAGCAGAAAGAAAGTTTTTTTTAATGACACAACAAAAAGAAATGTCTTTTTTAGCTCATCTTGAAGAGCTTCGCTGGCACTTAGTTAGAAGTGTAGCTGCAATTTTCATTATTGCTATTGTTCTTTTCTCTATACAAGAATATGTATACAATGAGTTTTTATTAGCTCATATAAAACCTGATTTTATTACCTACAGATTATTTTGTGATTTTTTCAATTTATTTGGAATGGATAGTGATTTTTGTAGTGTGAATTTTGCTGAAAAAAAGTTGCAAAGTATTAAAGTTACTTCTCAATTAATGAACTCTATTTGGTCTTCTTTTATTTTGGGAGTAATTATAGCTTTTCCTTATATTTTATGGGAGTTCTGGAAATTTATCTCCCCTGGTTTACAAGTAAATGAGATAAAAAAATCTAAAGGTTTCATTTTTATAGCATCGTTCTTATTTTTTATTGGTGTTTTATTTAGTTTTTATGTAATTGCTCCAATATCAGTAAACTTCCTATATAATTATCAAATTACAGATTCTATTGAAAATAGTTTTACGCTAGAATCTCATATCGGTTTAATTACAAACATGCTTTTAGGAGTTTCCATCATGTTTGAGTTACCAGTGGTTGTTTATTTTTTAACTAAAATTGGTTTAATCACTCCTGAATTTTTAAAACGATACAGAAAACACGCATTAGTTATTGTTTTAATAGTAGCTGCTATTATTACCCCACCAGATGTAGCAAGTCAAGTTATTGTTGCTATACCTATTTTAATCTTGTATGAGATTAGTATTAAAGTTTCAAAAAGAGTGATCAAAAGACAGCAAAAAAATGCCAAAGAATAAAATACAAGAGTTTAATGAGTATCGTTCTGTAATGAATGATAAACTATTAGCAGGTGATAATAAAATTATCAAAAGGATATTTAATTTAGACACCAACGCTTTTAAAGACGGTCATTTGCCTGTAAAAACGAAAGAGTTACTTGGATTAGTAGCGTCTGCAGTTTTACGATGTGATGATTGTATTGCATATCATTTAGAGACTTGTTATAAAGAAGGAGTCTCTAAAGAAGAAGTTATGGAAACACTGTCAATTGCAACATTAGTTGGTGGCACGATAGTAATTCCACACTTAAGAAGAGCCTATGAATTCTGGGAAGCATTAGAACAAAACGATTTATAAGTTTTTTAAGAAAAACTTTCCTTTCTATTCCTATATTTGAATTATGATTTTAAGAGCCGAAAATATTGAAAAATCCTATGGTCGTAGACAAGTAGTTAAAGGGATTTCTCTAGAAGTAAAACAAGGTGAAATTATTGGTTTATTAGGTCCAAATGGAGCTGGTAAAACGACTTCTTTTTACATGATTGTAGGAATGATTCAACCAAATGGTGGTGAAATTTTCTTAAACGATGAAGAGATCACTAGTTACCCGATGTATAAAAGGGCTCAAAAGGGAATAGGATACTTAGCACAAGAAGCATCTGTTTTCAGAAAACTATCTGTTGAAGATAACATTATGTCTGTCTTACAGTTTACTGATTTATCTAAAAAAGAACAGAAAATTAAGTTAGAATCTTTAATTGAAGAGTTTAACATTGGCCATGTTCGTAAAAATAGAGGTGATTTATTATCTGGTGGTGAACGCAGAAGAACCGAAATCGCTCGTTGTTTAGCTTCAGATCCAAAATTTATTTTATTGGATGAACCTTTTGCTGGTGTAGATCCAATTGCTGTAGAAGATATTCAAAGTATAGTAGCACAATTAAAAAACAGAAATATTGGTATTTTAATTACCGATCATGATGTACAAGCAACACTTGCAATTACTGATAGAACCTATTTAATGTATCAAGGTGGAATCTTAAAAGAAGGAATTCCTGAAGATTTAGCGAAAGATGAATTGGTTCGTAAAGTATATCTCGGACAAGACTTTGAACTGAAAAAGAAGAAATATTACTAACTCCTTTCTTTTCTGATTTTTAAATTATCTATCATTGATAAAATGATATACACTAACATTATAATGGGTAATGCCAAATACTGAACAGTTATTAACAAGAGTATTGAAAGTGCAATTAAGAGGTATTTAAACATATTGTCTTTTACACCATAATTTTTAAACTTTAAAGAAAATAACGGAAGATCTGCATTCATTAAATAGCTTAAGAACAAAGTAACTCCTATTAGAAAATAATTATTTGATATTAAATTTTGTGCTAACTCAAACTCAGTATTCATTTGAATGAGTGGTAATGAAATTACAAACAAACTCATGGCCGGAGTTGGTAAACCAATAAAAGACTCTGATTGTCTGGTGTCTAGATTAAATTTAGCTAATCTATAACAAGCTGCAAGCGTTAGTAATAAACCTAAGAAAGGTAAATAATTTTGAATAGATAATTCATCATTAAAATCAGCTACATCAATTTGAATATCAGTAAATAAATAAAACATCACCAATCCTGGTACAACACCACTTGTCACCATATCAGCCAAAGAATCTAATTGCTTTCCTAATTCTCCAGAAACTTTTAGAATTCTCGCTAAAAAACCATCAAAGAAATCAAATACAATTCCTATAACTACAAAAATAGCTGTCAATTCAAATTCACTTTGAACAGCAAAAATAGTTGCTACTGTTCCACAAAAGAGATTGCCGAGAGTAAATAAATTTGGAATGTGTTTTTTAATATTCATAACTATAAATTCTATGGCTAAAATAGTAAATCCTTTCGGTCAGTTTTCTAAATCATGATTTTTTAAGCATATTTGTCAAATATTTGCTAGAAAATTTAAACTATGCCAATCTTAGAATCGAACTTCACTCCTTCTCTACCCTTTAAAAATGGTCATTTTAATACCATTTATAGACCATTATTTATGAAGGAAACTCATAATTATAAACGGAAAAGAATTACTACTTGGGATCATGATTTTATTGATTTAGATTTTTCTGAAGTGAATTCTAACAAACTCGTTGTTCTTATTCATGGTTTAGAAGGGAGTTCAGAATCAAAATATATTTTAGCTGCTGCTAGAGAATTAAATTCAGCGGGTTATGATGCTGTTTCTTTTAATTTAAGAGGATGCAGTGGAGAAGATAATTTATTGTTATCTACCTATCATAGTGGTAAAACTGAAGATGTAGATTTTGTAATAAATCATGTATTAGAAAATTATTCCTACGATAAAATAATGATTGTCGGTTATAGTCTTGGCGGTAACTTGACCTTAAAATATTTTGGTGAATATGCAAGTTCAATCTCTGATAAAGTCACCTGTGGCATTGCCATTTCCGTTCCAATAGATTTGGTTTCGTCTGGAAAAGAAATGAGCACTTTGAAAAATAAATTTTATATGGATGAGTTTTTAAAAACACTTCGACTAAAAGTTTTAGAAAAAGCTCATAAACATCCTGATTATAAAGTAGATAAAACAAGACTATTTAAAGCGAAAGCTTTCAAAGATTTTGATGAATTATACACCGCTCCAGTTTTTGGTTTTTCAAGTCCAGAAGATTACTGGGAGAAAGCTAGCTCTAAACCCTATTTATCTAAAATAAAGAAACCAACTTTATTAATTACTTCTAAAGATGACCCATTTTTACCAAAAGAATGTTATCCATATGAAGAGGCAGAAAACTCGGATTTTTTTCATTTAGAAGTCACTAAATATGGTGGGCATGTTGGATTTATTTCTAGTTTTATACCACAAGAAAATAGATGGCTAGAAAATAGAATAATCCAATTTCTAAAAGACAATGGCTAATTGATGCAATATCTATTGAAATCTCAAGTTATTTCAATAATATAGTAAGATATTTGTTACCAGAATTGATGAATCCATTGAAAAGAAAACAATTTTTATTTCTCCTATTATTTCCAATGCTAATGAATGCTCAAGCATTGCGGAACTATTCTAATGAATTTTTAAATATTGGCGTAGATGCTGCTGCATTGGGTATGAGCAGAGCTGTTGTTGCAACCACTAGTGATGTAAATGCTGGATATTGGAATCCAGCTGGTTTGGTAAACATAAAAGATTATCAGGGGTCAATTATGTATTCTTCTTACTTCGCCGGAATTGCAAATTATAATTATGCAGCTTTCGCAATGCCGATAGACAAGTATAGCGCATTAGGAGTTTCCATTATTCGTTTTGGAGTAGATGATATTTTAAATACAACAGAATTAATTGATAGTCAAGGAAACATAGATTTTAATAGAATTAGTTTATTTTCTGCTGCAGATTATGCATTGAACATTTCGTATGCTAGAAACTTAATATTCAAAAAACTTTACTTTGGTATAAATGCCAAAGTAGTTAGAAGAACTATTGGTGAATTTGCCAGTTCTTGGGGAGTTGGTTTAGATGCTGGAATTCAGTATGAAAGAGGTGATTGGAAATTTGGTTTAATGATTCGTGATATTACAACTACCTATAATATTTGGGATATAGATGAAGATGCGTTTGCTTCCATACAAGATGCAATTCCAGGTCAGAATCAAGAATTACCAGAAACTACAGAAATAACGAAACCAAAAGTTCAGTTTGGTGTAGCTCGTAAATTTGATGTTGGTCGTTTCTTTCATCTCTTAGCAGAAGTAGATTTAAACATGCGTTTTGCAAAAACCAATGATATTATTTCTACCGATATAGCTAGTATAGATCCTGCAATTGGATTTCAATTAGATTATGAAAATTTTGTTTTCTTGAGAGCTGGAGTAGGAAATTTTCAAAACACGACTGAATTTGATGGAAGTAAAAATCTAACATTACAGCCTAATTTTGGTCTTGGTTTTACATATAGAGGTATTCAAATTGACTATGCTCTTACTAATATTGGAAGTGTTGGAAACGCTTTGTTTTCAAATATTTTCTCAGTAAAAATTGATTATAGTTTCTTTAGGCGTTAAGGTATGAGCAAAATTTACTTTTTTATTTTATTTCTTTTATTATCATTTCAAAACATACAATCTCAAGGATTGCAGTTATCTATTTATTCCGAAATAAGTATTGTTACTGTTGGTCCTGGTGATGCACTTTTTGAAGCTTTTGGACATAGTGCTATTAGAATTAAAGATCCTGTTTTACGCATGGATATTGTGTATAATTATGGGATGTTTAATTATAATCAACCTAATTTCTATGTAAATTTCACAAAAGGAAAATTATTATATAGACTAGGCAAAGGACAGTTCCAAAATTTTGTTTTGAATAATAATTATCAGCAAAGATGGATGAAATCTCAGGTTTTAAATTTATCTCAACAAGAAAAACAACAAATGTATGGACTTCTAGAAGTTAATGCAATGCCTAAGAATGCAGAGTATCTATATGATCCATATTTTAATAATTGTGCTACAAAATTAAGAGATATTACTAAAGAGGTTCTAGGTGATAATCTTCAATTCCCAACTTCATATTCAGAAGAAAATTATACTCTAAGACAATTAATGAATAAAGAGCTTCCTTGGAATACTTGGGGGAGTTTTGGAATTAACCTAGCATTAGGAAACAAACTTGATAAAGAAATTACTGCTGAGGATTATATGTATTTACCTGATTACGTTTATATTGCTTTTGAAAATGCTACAAAAACCGAAAATGGAAAATCTGTTTCTTTGATAAAAAATGAAAGTATAATTCTAAACTTTAAAGAGAAAGAGATTAAACTGAATTGGTACAATCCATTTATCATTTTCTCTCTATTACTTTTAGTAACTATAGTTATTACTTACAGAGATCAAAAAAGAAATAAGCGGTCTAAATGGCTCGACTTTTCACTTTTCATCGTTTCTGGTCTTTTAGGATTGTTAATTTGTTTTTTATGGTTTCTAACAGATCATTATACCGCTCCAAATAATTTTAATTTCTTATGGGCATTTGTTCCCAATCTATTTGTAGCTTTTATTCTTTTAAAGAATCAGCTTCCTAAATGGATATCAAAATATAATAAACTATGTATGCTGCTTTTATTAATTGCTCCTGTTGTTTGGCTATTTAGTATACAGCAATTTTCTTTTGCAATACTGCCAATCCTTGGAATGCTATTTTTAAGAAATTATTATTTGAATAGTCTATTGACCTCTAAAAAATAAAACAGTAGTAACTGTTTTAATTATAATTTTGAAATCTAAGAATGCACTTTGTTCTTTGATATAATAGAGATCATATCTTAACTTTATTTCTTGTTCTTCTAGAGTTCCTGCATAAGGGTATTTTACTTGTGCCCATCCTGTTAATCCTGGTTTTACAACATGTCGTATTGCGTAAAATGGAATTTTTTCTTCCAAGTCTATTACAAACTCTGGACGCTCTGGCCTGGGTCCAATGATACTCATATCCCCTTTTAAAATATTGAAAAATTGAGGAATTTCGTCTATTCTTGTATTTCTTAAAAATTTACCAAATACTGTTATTCTCTTGTCATTTATTTCTGCGTACACTGCCCCTTCAGATTCAGCATTTACAATCATAGAACGCAACTTAAATATCTTAAATAACTTCCCTTTTTTACCAACTCTTTTCTGAGTATAAAAAAGAGGGCCTCTGTTTGCTAAAAAGTTAATTATGAAAATAATTGGTATTAAAAAAACAAAGCACAATAATCCGAAAATAGAGATTATGACATCTAAAATTCTATGAAAAACTATATAAAACTTGTTATCATTGTTTTTGCTTAAATTTATGTTTTTATAAAAATGATAATCTAAGTATTCTTTAGGAATCCTGTAAGTGATTTCTTCATAAAAACTTTCATAGCTTTTAATATTTACTCCTTCTTCAAATAATTGAATGATCTCTTTATTCAATTGTAACTTAATGTCATTATGAAAACCTCTAGTACTAATAATGACTTCTTTAATATTATTGGATTTTACTAATTCGTATAGATTAACTTCTTTAACGTTTTTAAATTTTTTATAATCTGGGTTTTCTTCTTCTGAAAGATAAGAATGAAGGTTATGAAAATTATCATTTTTAATCAATTCTAATAATTGAGACACTCTACTCGAATGGCTAATAATTAAAATGTCTTTAAAATATTTAGGAGAAAATAAAAGTCCGATATACAAAAACCTCCAAACCAATACAGGTAAAATAATTAACAAAAATAAATATATTATTTGTAGCCTATTTTCTGGTAATGAGGGAGAAAAGAAAGGAGTAAAAGTAAAGAAAAGTGTTGTGATAAATGTAGTTAGAAACAAACTTCTAACTGTTTTAAAACGATTGTTTGAAATTGTTAAATCAAAGAGTTGAAAAATTTCACCAAATAAGAAAAAATAAAAAATAAGTGTAATTAACCATCCATATATTAATGGACTAGTAAATTCTATATAATCTTGCATTCCTGATTGAAATGAAATCCCAATACTGAAAATTATAAGTAAAACATCTATAACTCTTAAAAGTGCTTTTCTTTCAGATAAAGCAATATGTGAGATCTTAAAACTCATTATTTATCAGTAAAAATTATATTATATTTTCTAAAAATCTATGAATAGCTAAAATCAGAAAAAAAAACTAGCTTACAGCTGATACTTCAAATAATTTCACATATAAACTACTTAAATAATCAAAATTATGATATTTAGAAACGTAGTTATACCCTTTAAGTCCTAATTCTTCTCTTTCTTCTGAAGACATATCGTGTAACTCTAAAATTATATTTTTAATAGCTTCAGAATTTTCCGGTTCAACAACAAATCCGCAACCAGATAACTCAACCGGATCTTTTATTTTATTGGAGGATGAAATTACTGGTTTTTTTGCCAACATATAATCAAAAAATTTATTTGAAGACACTCCATAATCAAAAAGTGGAGTATTGTTTCTTCCAACAAAACAAACAGAAAAATAGCGAAGCATATCTTGTACTTGATTTTTATTTATCTTCTTAATAAATGTAACATTTGAGGTGTCTATTACTTTTTCTTGAAGTTCTTTCTTTAAATAACCGTCACCAACAAATACAAAATGTATATCATTATGTTCTTTTAATAAAATTGAACAATCTATTAAATATTCTAATGCATTAGCCATCCCCATGGTTCCTGTATATCCTATTATGAATTTATTTTTTGGAATTTTCTCAATAATTTCTTTTGAAAGTTCTTCTCTTATCAAAAGTTTTTCATCGATCCCATTTGGTACCCAGTGAAATTTTTCTGGTTTTTTAGAAATTTCATTGATGTAAGAATCTGCTTTGGGTAATAATGATATGATATGATCCGACTTACGATATCCGAATTTTTCTACCCAAGCCATTACTAAAACCATTGGATGCCATTTAGAATACCCTTTTAAATACATAGGTGTTAGTGGCCATAAGTCTCTAATTTCAAAAAACAAGCTCTTAGCGTTTAATTTTCTTTTTAAGTAATTTCCTGTAAGTATTGGAAAAATCGGCATTGAAGAAACGATAATATGATCTGGTTTGCCTAGCAAATCAGAAGTCAATTTTCTTGTTGTTAGTGCAAACTTTATCATACTCCAAAGTTTAAAAATACTACCGCCATCATAGGTAGGGATTTTTACCCAACAAAATGTAATTCCTGGTTCTAATTCCTCTAAAGTAAATGTTTTATTAGAATCAATTTTTGGTTGATTATGAAACAAATGGTTAAACGATCCTGAAATTATTTTAATATCGTATCCTTTTTGAATCCAATATTTACTGAAGTAATAGTGTCTTTCGCCCCAACCAGAATCTGGTGTTCCTGCAGTCATGTTTAATACCCAAATTATTTTCTTTTTCATTTTTTTAATCTTGACTCAATTATTTGTGGTTTACCAGATTTTGTTGGAAGAATATTGTCTACTTCTTTAAAGTTTATATAGAATTTTTGATCGGTAATATGTTTTCTTAACTGTAGAATAGCTCTATCTATAGCAGTTTCCTTAAATGTACTAGATTTTATATATTCTATTGTAATTCCTGATAAATCTTCTTGAATCACTTTAAATTGTTCTATTTCTGCTATATATTCAAATACACCCGTAAATGAATGTACAACGAGCTTAGTATTATTTGGTAAAACAACAATATCTGTTTCTCTACCAACAACTTGTTGCAATAAAGGATAGTTATATTTTCTATTCTTTGGATATTTTTCTAATGGAAGTTTTATCCCTAAATCACCAATTTTATACCTGATTAATGGCATTGAAAAACAATCTAATCTTGTAACAACAATATTTCCCATGACGCCATCTTCTACTTCATTTCCGTCATCATCTAAGATTTCTATGTATACATGTGGACTCAAAATATAATAAGCTTCTAAATCATCTTGAGCAGCTATCATAAAACCTTCATTGCTACCATAAGTGTCATAAACCTTTGAGGAAAAAGCATTGGTTATATTTTTCTTATAATGATGGAAAAGTTTATCCCCTAAGCTTATAATACCGTTTAAATAAATTTTATATCTATTATTAATTGCATATGTTGCTAATAAATTTATTGATGAGGCATAACCCGCTAAAAAATATTTGTTAGGTTTTTCCTGTAACTTTTTACAAGTTGCCTCTAATTGGGTTTGAGTATGTGAAAATGCATTCAAATAGATGGTATTAAACAACCTATCTTTAATTGATTTTAAAAAGCTCCTATCAGGTGTAATACCGGTTTGCACTATTGGTTCCCCCACCTTATACCCAGACCATTCCCACCAATGAGTTAAAATCCCTCTAATAATAGACTGTTCTTTTTTTGTCATATATACTGTAGTTTGAACTCCACTAGAGCCGCTACTTGAATAAGAAATAAGATCTTTTTTAGAATATTCTTTGGAAATTAATTTATCAGATTGTTCTCTAATTGTAAATTTATCAATTATAGGAAAATTTTTTAGGTTTAGTTCTGGGGTATCAAGTTCAATGCCTAATTCTTTGTAAAATGGGACTTGTTTAAGTGTATACGTTAATACGTTTGACAAATTATCAGACTGTAATTTATTTAAATCATCCTCGGAATAAGCATCAACATTTCTCCAATATTTTAATTGATTTATATAGGATGATTTATTGAAAAAATCTCCAATTGGTAAAATTATATGTTCTAAGATTGATTGATACATGTTAAACTAAAATTTGAAACCATTTCTTTTTTACATTTTCCCATGCGAAAGATTCAGCTTTTTTTCTAGCTTTTTTACTCATACTAACATCGTTATTATTTAATAGTTTTAGAATCTCTTGACTCATAGTTTTGGTATTTTCTTTATCTACTAATATTCCATCAACTCCATTTTCTATTAAAAAAGGCATTCCGCCGACATTTGTACTTACTACAGGTAGTCCTAACGCCATTGATTCCATAACGCTTACGGGTGTATTATCAAAATTTGTAGTATTGATGAAAATATCAAAGTCTTCAGATTTTTTATGCCAATCTTCTTTGGATAAAACTCCTGTAAATTCAACATAATTCTCCAATCCATAAAATGCAACTTTATCTTTTACCAATTCAAATGAATCGTCTTTAGCTGGACCAATCATACACAGGGTAGCTTCTGGGTATTCTACTTTTATTTTAAGAAGAACTTCTACTGCTAACATGGGATTATACAAATGCTTAAATGCTCTTACCCAAAGGAGTTTTGGTTTCAATTTTTCGCGAACTTTAAAGGTATATTTATCTATTTCAAGGATGTTTGGAACATAATCTACTTTATATCCTTTTTCTTCAAAAGCATCTTTTAAATAATTTGAAGGTGCTATATTTTTATATGAGTGATGAAAGATCATCTTAGACATCCATGGTGATTTTTTAATTCTATTAGGTAAATCACCTCCCCTTAGAATAGGAATATATTTTTTTCCAAATAATTTAGCCACTTGCGATGTTGCAAAAGCATAATAAAAACTTTTTGTGCTAAATGTATCAATTAATATATAGTTATATGATTTTAAATGCCTTACAACACCGTAACACATGTGTAAAAGTCTCAATATTTGATTAGATTTATGAGAGTATTTAATTACATTATAATCATCTTTCATTATGTTACTGGAAAAGGTTTCCATACTGGTGTAATAACCTGTTGTTTTTATAAGGTTGTTTCCAATGTATAAGATACATTTACTACTCATCGTTTACAATATTAATTAAACTTAAGGCATAGATAAAACCTGGAAAGGCAATTCGCATAGCAGAGTGATTAATCGTTAAAAACCAAAAAAAATAAAAAGTGACTAACAATGACTTTTGTAAATAATTAACCTTTCTAAAATGAGAAATTGGCACAAAAATCAACATTAATAGTGAAAATATACCTATTAATCCGTGCTCTTCAATTAATCTAGTAACTTCATTATGTGAAGTTCCAATTTTCCCTCCTTGTTCTAGCCTTCTATATTTTCCGTTTCCGACACCTATACCAAAAATTGGAGATTCTACAAAACCATCCACTTGTTTAGCAATAATTGAAAATCTTCCAGATGATGCATCTTCTTTTTGAATTCCACTAGCATTTCTTCCCGAATATCTATTTTCAATCTGACCGCCTGTAACACTTGATGTGTAATTCCAAATTGCTGTCATAAAAACTGCAGCAATTATCAAGTATTTAAAAATATTCTTATAATCTCTTGTATAAATAATGATAAAAATAAAAAATATTACAAATGCAATACCAGCTGTTATAATGCCTCCTCTAGAAAAGGTTAATAAACCTCTATAAACAAAATACATAAGAATTAATGTATCAACAATTCTAGAACCTGTTAACTTCCATTTAAAGGCAATAAATACTCCTATTATAAAAATTCCAAAACCTAGAACGGTAGTTACTTGATTTGGCCCAAAACCTCCTGAAGTTTCACCTAATGATGCTCCTCCAAAGTTTATATCTTCAAAATTTGGAGTAAAAAAATAAATAAATGTTACCATTGAAAAAACAGGAAACAGAAAAAATAAAAAAGCGCTATATAATTCACTAAAAGTAATTTTTCTTTTATAAAAGTAAATAGCACAAACTCCAAGCATAAATGGTCCACTTAAATTAAAAGCAATTGTCTTTCTCAATGATTGTCCTTCAGGAACAGTAGTAAATACGATCCCTAACAATAATAACAATAGGTAAAAAGGAAAAGCAGTAGTTAATTTTTGTTTTGGAGGGCCTACAATTAATCCAATAAATAATAAAGTAATTGTAATGTATTTACCAGTTTCAAAAAGTGGAGCTCCTTTTACCATCCTTAAAAAAACTTCAATACCTACTATGTAAGCTGACATAATAAAAGCTTCTTCATTCTTATTATTTGAAAAGAATACAACAGAAATTGAAGTTAAAATTAGAATAATAGCAAGGGGCGTGGAAAGAAAGGAGAAAGAAGCTAAATATCCAAAAGCAATATGCAACAAAATAAATAGAATTATATTTTCTTTAGCAAACTGAATCATAATTTAATATAAGTGTTTTTTAGTTCGCTTATAAAATATTCTTCTGAAAAATTATCAGATATGTTTGAATATAAAATATTACTTATTTTGATTCTTAAACTAGAATTCTCAATAACTTCTATTATTTTTTTTGAAAAAACAGTAAAATCATTAGAAGGAGCAATTGCTTCATCTATAATTAAATTAGCTGTATTACAGGTGTCAGTAAGTACTACAGGTAATTTTGCTAAACCATATTCTAATAAAGAAATTGGAAGTCCTTCTTTTTTAGAAGTTAGTACGCCAATATTAGATTGTTTTAAAATATTTTTAATATCTCTTCTTAAGCCATATAAAAATATGCATTTTTCTAATTTTTTATTTGAAATAAGTTTAATAATACTATTATAGTATTCATCTTCATAGTATTTACCTATTAAATGTAAAGTCCAATCTGGATGTTTTTTTAAAATAATTTCAAATGCATTCACCAAATATTCATGATTTTTGATTGGTCTTAGACCAGCTAAACAAACAATTCTTTTTCCTTCTACTCCTTTTAGATTTGTGATTTCGTCATTATTCAAAAATGAAGCAAAATTATTTAAAACAATATTTTTTTTACATCTCAATGTTTTCTCAGACCAATTATTTAATTCTTCATTAACATTTATAATTGTATTAAAATATGAAGAACAAAACTTAAGAATTTTTAGTTTTGAACCCGATAAACTTATGTATCCTCCGCTATGATTGTGCCAAATTAATTTTTTTCTATTAAAAAAAAGAAAGTTAACTAAAACACAAGAAAAATAGGATGTATTGTGTGCATGTATAATTTTGATGTTATTTTTTTTTATCAACCGGTATAATTTTATTAAAAATTCGAGGTCTACAGGTGATTTTTTTTTAAGAAAATTATAATCTACATTGGTATTAATGTCTTTTTTTAATGGTCCTTCTTTTCTGGTTACACATAAACTAACATTATAGTCAACTGATTTTGAAAATGAATTAGCAATGTTTACTGCAAGAACTTCCGCTCCTCCTACATTTAATGAATCTATTACTTGTAATATTTTTATTTTTTTCAATTTTCAATTAATTTTTCAATTTCTTCAGAAAACACCTCTAAAGTATATTTTTGTGACCAAAGCTTGGCTAAATTTGAAGTTTTTTTATAACATTCTTCATCATTTATATAGGATATAACAGATTTTAAGATTTCATCCAAATCAGGCTCTACAATTGAGCCTCTTTTTCCATTTTCTAACATATTAGGAATGCATGAAACTTTTGAAGATATCGGAATGCAGCTCCAGAACATAGCTTCTGCAACAACTTTTGGCCAACCTTCTGATTTTGATAAAAAAATCAAAAAATGAGCTTTTTGGAAAGCTAGCTTAATAATTTCTTTATCTTGATTTCCATGTAGAATGATTTGTTTCCCTAAATTATTAATCTCAATATACTTCTTAATAGTTAAAAATTCAGAACCATCACCATACATATTTAATTCTACTTTGTAACCTTTTCTAAGCAGTTCTTCAGTTGCCTTTACACTTAATATTGGTTGTTTACTTTTTGAAAAAGTACCCACAAAAATAATTTTAATATGATCGTTTAATTTCTTGATAGGAATAGGTACAATGTCACTTTCTTTATAGGTAGCTGTAAAAAAGGGAATTATATTTTTTGATTGATTTTCCCATTTTCCATAAACAAGAACTTTACAATTATGTGTAAGAAAGATATTGGATACAACCCACTTCTGAATACGATAACTTAAGGGTTGTTTACTTTTTGGATCCCAATTTCCAGCATATTTTACTGTTTTCTTTTTAAAAGGAAAGAAAATCTGAACAAAACATCCGAGCAATCCAATATTACCAGGACATCTTATATGAATGTGATCAGCCCAAAAACATACCTTAAAGATTTTATAAATTATAAGAGGAAGCTTTACAAGTGTTAAAAACTTATTTTTAATCGATAAAAGATTAAAACTTGGAATTTGTTCTAGGGAAATAAGATTGAAATTATATTTTGAATCTATTGGACTTGTTGGATCATAACTTATTGGAGCAACAATTTTACAAGCATCCATAGATTTTCCCCATAGATTCATTTCTCGAACATAGGGCTCATAAGCATATATATCATTCTGTTGATATTTATGATTGACATGTGTGATAATTGCAAACTTCATGAACTTATAATATTCTTCTAACTAATTGACTGTTCTTTCTTTTTTTTCTATGCTTATTCTTTTTGAGTCTAACATAGTTCGAAAGGTTTAATTCTTATAAAACACTTATAACTTTCCCGGAATTCATACATAAAGATTTCTTTCTCTACCTGTTTCGAAGTAGATAAACCTAGAAAATTCTTTCCTTAGTGTATATTTTATTGGTCTTAAACCTAATTTTATATCATCTAAGTACGGAGCAACTACTCGTATTATTTTGTTCTTTATTTTCATTTAATATGAATTTTTTGGTTTGTTAAAAATTAAAGAAAGTAATCCGTAAAATCGCCCCATAGATTCAGTAATTGCTGCTTTTTTATTTTTTGACGTTAAAACATTAGACAATCTAATAAAAGTTAGTACTAAAGATATTGTATTCCATTTAAATTTGGCTTTAAAAGATGGCTTTGGATGTCTTGCTCTCCATACATACCAACCATTTCTTACAACCATTTTTCCATACAAAAAATTACTTGGTCTTCCTCCTGCTTCGTGATAATGACTAAGTTGAGCTGATGTATTTATATATAATTTATATTGCCGTGAAACTCTATTACAATATTCTAAATCTTCATACAAACCATATCCAATAAAATAATTTGAAAATTTAATCGTATCAATCACTTCTTTTTTAAAACTAGAAACACCTCCCATAAAATATTCTACAGGATATACTTTTCCATTTGGCGGAATATATCCAATAGAAAATCCATTGGAAAATTCTGGCATATACCCTGGAGGTTTATCAGATAACAATCCTAGTTTTTTTCTAATTACATTTCTTAAGCCTATATCTCTTACCCATCCATCAGATTCATATTGTTTAAACGTAATCTTTTCATTTGTTCTTAATTTCGTCCATGAAACTTCATTGGTAATATAACCTCCAACTGCGCTTGCATTCGGATATTCCTCATAAGTTCCAACTAATTGATTAAAATATTTTGGAGTTAAAATAATATCGTCATCAAGAAAACAAACGATTTTCATGTCATTTGTAACTTTAGTCATTCCAAAATTTCTTTGTAATGATATTCCTCTTTGATCTTCTTCTACTTTGTAATAAACAAGATTTTTATAATCAGTTTTCTCTAAAGCGTCTTTAGTCTCAAAATTTGTAGAACCATCAACAATTATAATTTGGTCTGGATATTTTGTCTGTAACTTAACAGAAGCTAATAAATCTGTTAGCGCTTTTGGACGCATGTATGTACAAACAATTAAACTAAACTTCATCTAGTAGGTTTAAAAAAATCCACATTCTTTTATTTGTGTCTTCAATTGGCAATTTTACAACTCTTTCTATCAATTTTTGTCTATCAGACAATGTTTTATTTTTATTTTCAAGAGCTTCATCTAAGGCTTTTTCTATGTGTTTTAACTCATTTATCCAAAAAATAGGTTGAATATCTTTTAGGATTTTAAAATGGATAAATTGATATACTCTCTTAACTGACCAGTTATAATCACTTTCTACATCAAAATTAATCCAACAGGTTGGTTTATTTAGTATTGCTGCATCTATCGCTATTGTTGATCCTACATTAACAATTAGTTCTGAGTGTATGATAGAGTTCGTTAACAACGATATATCATTCATACTTGGTCCTCCTTTATTCCAAAAAAAATCTTCTGAGCCAAACCATTCTGGTTTTAGTTCTGTTAATACATTTGAATAAATTTTAAGTGTTATATCAAAATCACTATTTCTATCTACTGGATTTGGTCTAAAAAGCACTCTATATTCATTATTTCTATGCTCATTGATTTTTAAAACAGCTTTACAAATTTCGGCTAAATAGATAGGGTCATTTGGAGAAGTTGTTTTGTCATTTCCAGTGAAAAGAATATATTTCTTAACTGGGTCTAAATTAAATTGTTTAAAAAATAACTCTCTCGTTTGTTCAAATTGTTTATCAAAGTACATTGTAAATTGAGGAGTACCTGTTACTTTAATTGACGATGAATCTATAAAAGGATAATAGAATTCCATTTCTTCTTTCATATAATCACTCCAAACAAAATAATTATCTGCTTTTACTAATTGAACTCCTTTTGGAATATTATCCCAAGAATGAATAAAACAAGCCGTCTTGACTCCAAGATCTCTTGCGGCTAAAACTGGCGCAATAGCACCACTAGCTCTTTGATGTGTACAAAAGACAACATCTGGATTTAGCTCTTTTAATTGTTGAATACAACTCTTGTAATAATTAGTCTTTCTAATAGCATTGTAAAAAGGTGTATCAATAGCTTGAATTCCTTTATCTGTAGCAAAAAAAATTGCAATAATATCTGCCAGCTTGTTTTTTAATTTTATTCTTAAAGATTTCGTTTTGTAAATGCCTATTAAATAATGTAAATAATTTTTATCTTTTGTTTTTTTTACATTTAAAAATATTTCGGCTTTACTTTTAATTTTTTGAATAAAGTTAGCCTTCCAAGAATAATCATATTCTGGAAGATTTATGTATTTATTTTGTATGTTGTATTGTTTTATATAGTCTTGATCTGACCAAAATGTAAATTCTAAATCTGGGTTTTTCAAAAATCCAGATAAAATAAAGTTCCTAGCACTGTAGCCAGATTGAATTAATATTAATATTTTTTTTTGTTTATTCATTATTCACCAATATATAAAAATCTATACCAAATTTCTCTTCTTCAAAAACATATTGTGTTTTAATTATAGATGAAAATTCTTTTAAATTTCTCTTTTGACTGTCATCTATTACTACTTTATTGAACAAATCTAAATGCAACATTCCGTTTCTTTTTGCATCAATTATTAATGATGGTTTTTTATCTAAAATTTGCTTTGAGAATGCATTTATTTTATTTCTCACTAACTCTGTGTCATACTTAAATGTAGATTGATAAAATGAACTTATAGGTGATATTTTATTTGTTAAATTATAGATCTCTGAATTATTACCCCAAACTAACAAAGTGTGATCTTTATAATTATTTATGATATGATTACTTATTTTTTCAGATTTTGATGTTTCGTTTCCAAATACAATTGTTTTGTAATTCATAAATGTCATATAAATTGGCACATAAAAACATATCATAAATAGTAGAAAACTAGTAATTAGTATTTTTTTGTTAGAAAATTTAAATCTTTCTTTTAGATCATTAATAATAACAGCACAAGATAATATTAACATTGGAATCCACATTAAAAAATAGTGAGCATACAATCTATTAGACATATTACTAAAATAGAGTTCTAACGGAATCCAAAAGATTAATATGAGTTCTAAAGTTCTTGTTTTGTCTTTAAAAAAACGAATGATAGAAACAATAAATCCTATTAAGAAAATAAATGAAAGGTGATATCTAGTTACTGAAGTTAAAATTGCATCAAAGGTACTTGCTAATGTAGCATTCGAATAGGAGAAATTAAAAATAAATGCTGCATCTATAAAATGTTGCAAACTGCCGGTAGATAAAAAATAAATGAAATAAACACCAATTATAGTTATAGCTCCGTATGACATTCTCAAAAAAGAAAGCAAGAAGTTTTTTAAACTTATTGTTTTTAAGATTAGTTGTAAACAATAAACGAGAAACAAGACTCCCCAAAACGAAATCAGGTTTGCTCTAATGGTAAGATTAACAACAAACAAAGCACCAATAATAGCGTAATCTATAGTTTTTAATTGGTTCTTTAGGAAAAGTGATAAGGAGATTAAAACAAAAATGACTCCATATTCTTCAGTGAGATTCCCTCCATCAAAGAAGTATTTTAGAGTAAAAACACCGACAGTCATTGATATAAATGCAATTATTTCAGAATATTTTTTTGAAAGAGTTTTATAAAAAGTTAAAAAAGAATAGCCAATTAATAATACTTCTAAAATTTTTATTCCAGTAATAGATTTAAAACCAATCAAATAACCAATAGCATTGATGAAATATAAAGAAATCCCTTTATGATCCCAACCGTCTATATAAGGTATATAACCGTTTACAAGTAACCTTCCCATGTATGCATACACATCTGCATCCGTCTGAAACCTTATAAATAAGACTGGAAACAAAAGAAGAATTAAAATAAAAATAAAAAAATTTTTCATCACTATTTAAATCTAAAAGCTATTGTTTGTAGTAATGATTTAAAAGCTGCTTTAAGCAAATTCCACTTTTGAATTGAAACTTCACCAGTTTCTCTATTGTAATGTGTAACCTTTAATTGTTTGATTCGTAATTTTCTAATATTTGCAATTCCAGCGACTATTAAGTTTGGAGCAAATGTATTCGCCGGAATTTTTAAAATATCATCCATAAATTTACTCGTTCTCATCAATCTGAATGGAGCATTCACATCTTTTACCCTATTTCCATAAAAGAAACCTACAGTTAGCCTAGATATAGCTGTTGTAATTATTCTAGGTAATGGACTATCTCTATGAATTCTATGACCAATTAAAAAATCGAAATCTAATCTTTGTCTCCAAAATTTCTCAAACTCATTTGCTTTTAATTCATTATCTGAATCTATTTGAAATAGCCATTCTGTATCTAAATTTTCTTTATATCCTTTTAAAATTGTAGGCCCATGTCCAGAATTTAATTTATCTACAACAATAAGTTTTTTATTGTTTTTTGATAAGTCTTGCAAAATCTGAAGTGTATTATCTTTAGAACCATCATTAAATGCATAGATTAAAAAATCTATTTCTAATTTATCTAAGGTAGAAGTCCAGTCATTAATAACTTCTGTAATAGCTCCTTCTTCATTATATACGGGGATAATAATTTTTAAATTTGTCAATGATTTATTTTTTGAGTTTACTTTCAATTTTATTTATATCTTCTAAAGAATCTATATCGATACTATTTTCTGAAGACATTATGTATTCAATTGCTTTCTCTGTAAAGAGCTTATCATCTCTTAAAAATTCTTCAACCTTAACAATATAAATAGCGCCATTAGGTTGAAATACTTCAGGTAATTCTTGGCGAGGCATAAAAGGAAAATTGTTGTTTACTAATCCTTTTAAGTATCCGTTTTCATCTTTTACAAAAGATTTTAATGGATGATGATTTGGTTGTGTAACACTGATTAATGAAGTAGCTTCATTGTTAGATATTAAAGAAATTGCATTATTAATATCATTACTCGTTCTCAGGGGTGATGTTGGTTGTAGAAGAATTAAATAGTCATATTCATTAGAATTTAACTCATTCAAAACATGACTAATTACTGGTTCAGTAGGTGAAGAATCTTCAGCTAAATTTATCGGTCTTTCTATTGTTTTAATATTTTTATATGTGTTTGAAAAATCGAGAATTTCTTTACTATCAGAAGTTACGACAATCGTATTTATAAGGTTTGATTCTAATGCAGCTTCTATAGTCCATGCAATCAATGGTTTTCCTGCCACATCAATTAGATTTTTTTTAGGAATTCCTTTAGAGCCTCCTCTTGCTGGTATGATGGCTAGTATTTTCATTATAAATCTTGAAATTGTTTTTGACAATTTACATCCCAAATTGTATTTGACATTAGTAAATCTAAAAATAATTGATCACTATTTCCTAAACCAAATTCAGACATATCTACCGAATATTCTTTATTTTCTTCACAGCTTTTAATTGCATTGATGATATCATCATACTTGTGAGAGATTCTATGTATTGTTTTTGCTTGAGACCTATTATCTTGTCTTGAGCCAACATCTATAGTTGGTATATTATAATAGGGTGCTTCTCTTACTCCGGCACTAGAATTACCAATAATAAAATTAGATTCTTTTAATAGTCGTAAAAAATATTCGAATCGTAAAGATGGATAAATCTTAAACCTTTCATTATTCTCTAACCTTTTATATTCTAATAGGATTTCTTTTGTACCAATATCATTATTTGGATAAATAACTACATAGTTTTTATCTGACTTTAAAAGTGCATCTACAAAGCTAGCAATGTGCTCTTTTATAGAATTATACTCTGTTGTAACCGGATGATACATTACAATTGCGTACTCATCAAATGAAATTTCGTAATATGATTTCACAAATGATAAGTTTGGTAAAGAAGATGGATTCATTAAATCTAAATCTGGAGAGCCAATAATATAAATTGAGGATTCTAATTCCCCCATTTGTATCAATCTTTTATGTGCTAACTCATTTGATACTAAATGAATATGAGATAATTTACTTACAGAATGTCTTATTAATTCATCAACAGTTCCAGAAACTTCACCTCCTTCAATATGAGCAACCAATACATTATTTAAACTTCCTACAATGGCACCTGCAAGTGCTTCTACTCTATCTCCATGTACAACTATTAAATCTGGTTTTTGAGTTGATATATATTCAGAAAATCCAGTAATAGTTTTTGCCAAAGTTCTATCCATATGTTCAATTTCATCATAATTCTTGAACTCATGAATATTAATAAAACCACTTTTGTAGATTTCATTTACAGTAGAACCATATTGTGTATCTAAATGCATTCCTGTTACAAAAATTTGAACATCAAAATCCTTATGATCCTGCGAAATTTGAATAAGCGATTTTAATTTTCCAAAATCAGCTCGGGTTCCTGTTAAGAATACTATTTTCTTTTTATTACTCAATATCAGTCCAATTTAGATGTGTATCTATATTAATATCTTTTGTTGATTTTCTCCCTAAAATATCGTTGTATTTATCTGCTAAAATCTTACCAGTTCCTGGTCTTTTCACCCAAAGATTATCTTTAGAAAATTCTTCTCCAACTTTTACTGGTTTTATAGTAACCACTGTTGCGAAAGCAAAATCGATAGTAACTTGTTCTTCTTTTGCTGGTTCTTTTTTACCACCTCTCATACTCCACATTAACCTACTTCCTTCAATTAATTCTTTGCAAGCTGTTTCATCCATAGAACAAACAATGTCTGGTCCGGTTCTTTGCATATGATCTGTAAAGTGACGTTCTAAAACTGAGGCTCCTAACGCTACAGCTCCTAGACATGCATGATTTGAAATGGTATGATCAGACAACCCAAATACATTCTTTGGGAAAGCTTCTGATAATTCTGTCATCGCACCAAATCTCACAAGATGTGGCGGAGTTGGGTATAAATTTGTTGTGTGTAATAATGCTAAAGGAACAGCTGCTTTTTCAAAAATTGCAACAGCTTTAGAAACACTCTCAATAGTATTCATTCCTGTACTTAAAATAACAGGCTTTCCAAAAGAAGCAATATGTTCTAATAGTGGATAATTATTACATTCTCCAGAACCAATTTTATACCCAGAAACATTCATTCTTTCTAATCTCTCAGAGGCTGCTCTAGAAAATGGGGTTGAAATAAAAATCATTCCTTTACTTTCTACATAATTTTTTAATGCAGTTTCATCTTCTTCATTTAACGCACAACGTCTCATAATTTCATAGATAGAAACATCTGCATTCCCAGGAATTACCTTCTTAGCTTCACCACTCATTTCATCATCAACAATGTGTGTTTGATGTTTTACACATTCTGCTCCTGCTCTATGGGCAGCATCAACCATTTCTTTGGCGACTTGTAATGATCCTTCGTGATTAATTCCTATTTCTGCAATCACTAATGGCGGATACTCTGGGCCTATTTTTCTTCCTGCTATTTCTATATTTGTTCTCAATTCAAAATGGAATTTAAAAATTGTTGAAGTTTTACAAATTGACTTTTACTTGTAAATGATTGCTCGAAAGTTGATTTTCCTTTCTTTGATAGCAAATGTAACTTTTCTCTGTCAGAATACAAACTGATTATCTGAGTAGTCATATCTTCTAAATCATCACAAAGTACACTATTTTCATTACTGATTTCAGGATAACATTCTGCAGATGCTTTTGTAGCTACTAAAACCTGTTTATAATTTAAAACAACAGGAATTCTTGTTCTTGTTCCTGTATTGTATTCCCATGGGATAATATGAATATCTTGAGGATGTAGTACTTTATCTAGATCAGCAACAAAATCTAAACACTGAATATTTGTATCTTGTAATTTTTCAAGTAAAGAAGGTTGTGCTCTTTTAATATTTCCAATAACTTGAAGTTGTATTGTAGGAAATTCATTTTTTAAATTGCTCCAACATACATCTAGAAAACGTTCAAGTCCGAGTCGATTTGCTGTTGTTCCCATTCCTCCTAAATGAACAATAACTGGATTACTCCTATTTTCTAGCTTAGGAGTTATACTCTGATAAGTTGTTGGTAAATAAAGAGCCTTTTTATTGGAAAATTTCTCAATTTCATTACACTCAGTAACAGAACCTGAGATGCAAGCTTTGACTTCCTTCACCAATGACATCTCCACTCTCTTTTTTTGAAACGTATGAAAGCGTTTATTTAAGTTTGGTTTCTTTCTAAGCAATGCTAATTTGTACTCCCAATCGTGATGCGCATACAAAACCGGCAAAGAAAGGTTTGATTTACATGCCCAAATTGCAGACCAACGCCATTCGCACCAAACAAGATCAATTTTATTCTCTTTCACATTAGAATCTAGAAAATTTGTATTCTTTTTATTCATAAAAAAGTATTCAAATTTAGCAGGATTAAAAATTGCATTGTACAATCTTTTAAACCCTGTTTTTGGCTTCTTAATTTCTATTTCATAGGATTGTATACTCTTAACGAAAGGAAGGATTTCAATATAATCGGATTTATTAAATGCATACATTTCATTCCAAACAACAGAAAGAATTGTTATCTCATAACCTGATTGAAATAATAGTTCTAAATGACTATAATATACAGAAGCACCTCCGTTTTCATTAGGTGATATTTTACCAGAATTTACTATGAATAGTATTTTTTTCATAACGTATTTTCAATATTTTGATAAACTTCTAATACACTTTTCTGAACTTTAAAATATGCTATTTTTTGAGCAATATTTTTATTGATTTCAAAAGCTGAATTCAGCAAAACTTCATTTTTTAATGCTATCATTATTTTACTAGCAATCTCTTTTGGGTTTTCTGGATCTTCAATTAAAAATCCATTTATATTATTTTCTATATAATCTTCTGTTGCTCCTCCGGGATTCGATTGAATTGGAAATGCTCCCAAAATTATTGATTCTAATAATGTATTTGGAATTCCATCTGAAACGCTATTACCTATAGAAATTTGTGCTGCTCCAAACTTTTGCAGTAATTCTTTATGTGAAATTTCTTTCTTTCGCGTTGAATATTTAATGTTTAATTGCTGGTTTTTAAGCAGTTTTTCAATTTTTTTCACAACAGAATCATGAGCTGAATATACATAAATTTCATATTCTTTAATTTCATCTATAATCAGTTCTAATGCATTTAAAACTTGTAATGCTCTTCCTGCCCAATGATGATAACCCTTTATTAAAATCAATTTCCTTTCTGAAACAGGTTGTATATACTTTTGGTAATCTTCCAAGCAATAACCTCCGCCACCTGGAAAAATATTTACTACCTCTTTCTGAAATCCAAGACTTTTCGCTAATTTTAGATCTCTTGTGTTGTCTGCAAAAAAATAATCAAGATTTTTAAAAACCTCTTTCATTTTTATAACGTGTTTTTCTTTATGCTGATAAAAATACAAATCACTTCCCCAAGAGAAATAAGCCCATTTAAAGTCAATTTGCTCTCTAACTTTTTGCACATGATATGTTTGGGATTGCATTTCCAAAGAATGTACCAAGTCAGGCTGAATCTCATGAATCAATTGATTCAATCTCTCAGAAGCCGTTACTTCTAAATAGGATTTTAAAATATTGTACAGCTTTGGTATTCTTTTCTTTAAAAAATGTTCTCCTTTAAATTTTGGCAATTTTCGTTGAGTCCAACCTGTAGTATAATTGGTCCATAATAAATCCTTATGAATAGGTCTATCCAAACAATCAAAAACATAAATATCATGACCAGCATCTTTAAGTTGGTTAATCCATCTTGCAGAATGTATATATTGTTGACAAACAAAAAGGATTTTCATTAATTTAATTTTAAAATACTATCTAGTTTTTGTGTAAAAATAGTTGCCCCATTCATATTTAAATGATCAGAATTCTCAAATAAATTATCGTTTACAATATTTAAATCTCTACCATTTACAAAAATTATACGTTCTCTTTCAGAAAGTTTCTTCAACTGACTGATAACATTTTTCTGATATACTACATTACTAAATTCATAATAGTCTGGATGATAAGGCGGAACTAATAAGATCAATTTTTTATTATTCTGCAAACACAAATTTTTCATCTCAATGATTAATTCAAGATTGCAAAAAACATTTTCACCATTATAAATAGACGGTTCAGATAACTTTAACCTTTTTTTAATTGCAATAGTATCTCTTTTATAAACTGCCTTACTAGCTCTCCAACCCAAATTATTTATTTTATTGTTTTTAAAAAACATATCGTCAATTAATTCTCTAAAAGGTTCATTTAGAACTAAACTATTTTTATAAAAGACTTGCTTATACTCTTCTAATTTATAATAATTATAATACAATCTTTTTTCCTGCTCTCCTAATGGAGTAGCATGCATCTTACAATGCGAAATTGGAATGATTACATATTTAATATTCTCAATTTTATGTATATTCTCTTTTAATATATGATAATCTGTTTCAATTTTTCTACCCTTATTTGCCAAATTAATCATACTATAAGATGATTTTTCTGGGTTAATTCCAAAGAACGTGTGAGAATTTCCTAATATTAAAACTTCTGCCTCTTTTTTATCAAGTAATAACCTATACTTAGAATACATTTGATTCTTATTATTTGGAAAAAAAACAATATCGAAAACACATATTAAGACAGTAATAAAAACACTAAAAAAAATTATATTTTTTATAAACCTATACATAAATTAGAATTGAAAATATATAAATGATGTTTTTTCCGAAGCTGTTGCATAATATAAAATTATGAATACTAAAAGTAGGTAAAATAAGTATCTAAATTTAGTTTTTAAAATTACAACTACTTCTTCTCTTCTAGAAAACCACTCAATAAATAAAAAGAAAACTAATAGTGGTAGCATTCTTTTTTGTTTTACTACATCAGGAATGAAATCTTTATAAACAAAAATATTTTGGATATAATCTATTGCTTTTGAAACATTTTCAGCTCTAAAAAAAATCCAAGCAAAACTTGTTAAGCTAAAAGTAATAATGATTTGAATAAACTCTTTTATGGAAGGAAACAAAGAATCTGCAGCAACAATATTTATATTATTTCTATTGTTATTCATTAACAGTAAAGGAAGGAAAAACAGCGCATTTAATCCTCCCCAAATAATAAATGTCCAATTTGCACCATGCCAGAATCCACTGACTAAAAAAATCGCAAAAACATTTCTTAATTGAAACCATTTATTACCTCGAGAACCTCCTAAAGGGATGTATAAATAATCTCTAAACCAAGTAGATAATGATATGTGCCATCTTCTCCAGAACTCAGCAATATCTCTAGAAAAGTATGGGTAATTAAAGTTCCTCATTAAATCAAAACCAAAGAGTCTAGCTGTACCAATAGCAATATCTGAATACCCCGAAAAATCACCATAAATTTGAAAAGCAAAAAATACTGCTCCAATGATTAACGCCAATCCAGACTGCTCATTATAATTTGCAAAAATATCATTAACATATACAGCACAATTATCAGCAATTACTACCTTTTTAAAAAGTCCCCAAAGAATCAATTTCATTCCTGAAACTGCAATTTCATAGTTAAATACTCTTTTTTTGTAAAATTGAGGCAATAAGTTGCTTGCCCTTTCTATTGGCCCTGCAACTAATTGAGGAAAAAAAGAAACAAAACTTGCGAATGCAATAAAGTTTTTAGTGGGTTCTAATTTATTGCGATATACATCTATTGTATAACTCAATGTTTGAAATGTATAAAATGATATTCCTACAGGTAATATAATATTTAAAGAACTTTTATGCATTGTAATTCCAAAACTTGACCAAGCTTCTATCCAATTATCAATAAAGAAATTATAATATTTAAAGAAACCTAATAAGCCTAGATTAAAGAATAAGCTTATCCATAATAAATATTTTCTCCTTTTCTGATAAGTAGTTTTATGAATCTGCAGGCCTAAAGAATAGTCAATTATTGTACTTAATAAAATTAGAGATAAAAATCTCCAGTCCCACCAGCCATAAAAAGTATAACTCGCAATTAGTATTAAAACATTTTGATTTTTAAGCTTTTTAAAAATAAACCAGTACAATGCAAATACTACTGGCAAAAAGATTAGAAATTCGAGAGAGTTAAAAAGCATTTATTTAATTGTTATATTTTTTACTCCAAAATTGGCTCCATCAATAGCAATAATATCAAAGTTTTCCTCTCTTATAATGGATAGATGATGAATAGCGTCTTTAAACTTACCTTCTGTTTTGAAAAAAAGTGGCGCTTTTATCTTTACTTCTTTAAAACTATCCTTCGTAAGGTTATTTATTTCATACAAATTTATCCCTGAACCATATCCTTTTGATCCATCTTGAGCAACTCTATATATTTTATTATTCTCTAGCAATATAGCGCCAGCATTTCTATTGTTATGTATTGATTTTGATATTGGTGATTTTGGATGCTCTATCCATTTTTCCTTAAAACCATTAGAATAAAATAATAAAAGTTCATCAGTCTCTAAATTGGTTGTAAACCAATAAAAAACGCTTTCTTTTTCTAAAAAAATGGTATCTGCAAATTCGTTACCATCGTGTAAAATTGCATCAAGAGTCCAATTATTAGGAAAACCTACTGCTTTATATAATCTTACTTCATTAGATTGATAAGATTCAGGAAGCATATAAACTTCATTATCTTGTTCAAAAACATAAGGAAATGATTGGTGAAATTTTTCTTGAAGGATTTTGCTTTTATAGTCCCAATTTAATCCGTCATTACTAATTGCATATGCGATGTCGGCTCCTTTATTTAAACTTTTATGGTATTCATATTCAAAAAATAAATAATAAATTTCTTGTTTTTTAAATAAGAAAGGATCAGCAACACCACTGTTCTCTTCATTGCTTATAGTGAACCATTTATTTTTTTTTACATCTAAATTTGAAAGTTTATCTATTGTTTTAGAAGAAGTAAAACTGGTAATTATCCATCCTTGCTTGGTTGCTTTAAAGATTTTATGCAAAAACGTTCTATGAATTATTTTTTCAATAAACTTATTACTATGTCTACTACTTCTGTCATTAATAAATATATTTAATGAAAAATATAAAATGATTAGCACTAAAAAAAAGATCACTCCAGACACAGTTTTATTTATTTTTTTCTATTATTAAATATGCGTTTCCAATGATAAGATTTTCAATAGCAAGATTTTTATATTTTTTCGCAAAACGAGGCTTCTGTTCTTCAACAAGCTTAGTATAGAACTCTTTAATCTCTGTTGAAAAATTTGGATAAAGAACAACTTCTTTTAATTGTTTCTTATTCAAAAAACAAGAATGCACCAAAATTTTGTACGATATAGTATCATATGCATCCAGAATTTTAATATAATCACTAACTCTTTTTCGATTAGACATTCCTCTTTTATTTACCATCCACTTATATATAGCTTCTGGGTACGTCAAAAAGTCATACTCATTCTTGGAAAAAGCTCTGAAGTAATTGTAAGGTTCAAAATCGATATGATGAATCATTTTCCCTCCAACGTCTAATAATTCAATCATTTTTTTAAATGCTGGCTTTGGATTGTAAATTTCTTGAAGTACTTGATTTGAAATTATTAAACCGAAACTATTCTTTTCAAATTCTGTCTCCTTTTTTAGTTTCACTTCCTCAATGCCTTTTCCATAATAATAAGAAATAGGTTTATTGGGAATTAAATCGGTATTAAAAATATCTTTAAAAATGTACTTATTTTGCTTAGAAAATAAAGCCCGATATGATTTATTCAGTAAGTTGTTATTCCTATTTGCATAAAATTTATCAAAACATATTACTTCTTTTGCTCCATCAAACAAAAATTTAATCGCGATTCCAAAACTATCGCCTGGCCCCACTTCTAAAACTCTTTTATTAATTATTGCCTTTTCATGTAAATCGCCATATTTAAGATAATTATTATATACTTCATCAATATAGCTAACAACTTCTGTTTGTGTATGATTTTCAAAACGTTTACCTGCTATATGCTCTTTTTTCCCTAAAGAAAACTTTATCCATACTTTTAGATTTTTCTTTATTGATTTGTAGATAAATTTATTTCTTTTATTCATTTTAATAAT
>TARA_R110000787_G_scaffold1326_9_pt1 | contig 30183 bp, 26 predicted proteins | sample TARA_R110000787 | Tara Oceans TARA_R110000787 (sample SAMEA4397920) | marine metagenome | biome: Polar Biome; feature: [DCM] deep chlorophyll maximum layer (ENVO:01000326); material: water (ENVO:00002006), including particulate matter (ENVO:01000060) such as... | depth 35 m | reverse complement strand
GACGATTGAAGGGGACCTCAGAATGAGCGAGTCGGATTTCTACACTTTCTTCACAGGCGGCATGGGCCTGCTGATCGCAGCCGCGCTGCTGATCGCCTGGCAGCTCTGGCGTGTGCGCGATGATGAACGCGACGGCGCGAAGTCTGCGCTTGAAGGGGTCAGCCACGAATTGCGCATCAACCTGCAGCGCATGGTGACCGAAGTGGCCCAGCTCGCCGCCAATCATGAGGCAGGGCCGGACGCTCTGCTGCCGATCCGCCATCCCCAGCTCGACGGCGTCAATTCCACCATGATCCGCGCCAATCGCAACGCGATTGCGGTCGTCGGCGCGACCTATCAGGAACTCGAAGCGCGCAAGATGAGCCTGCGCGCCGTCCTCGCCCAGGGGCGCGATCCGGCAGCGGCGCTGGATGATGCCATGGACGCGGTGATCAACGGCATTGCCACGCTCTACATGTGGGAAGTGCATGACGGCGCGCGGCCCTCTGATGCTGGCACCGTGCGCAGCTGGCATGTGCGCGACTGGATGAAAAGCCATGGGTTCACCCAGGATGCCCTGCCGGGCATGTACCTGCGCGACGAAGTTGTCGAACGCCTGCGCACCTATGGCCTCCACCTGACCCCGCAACCGCTGACCCACACGGCGCATGAATATTACAATATGCAGTACGACCGGCATGCGGATATCCGGGGGCCCCTCGGGCGGCGCAAAGTGGCGAAGGATGTTGAGGAAGATATCGTCGACGAAGATGACGATGAACCTGTCCCAACGTCTGACGATGCTGTCGCCAAAGAGGCCGAATTGCATTGATCGCCTGAAGGGCGAAACGGGGCCGTTTCGGGGCATTTTCCGGGCGGCAGGAACCGTTGTGGTTACTTGGGCGTCAGTTGCTCAGGACCAGCAAACGGAGCCTCGTCATGAAACGCACACTCACCGCAACAGCCGCCATCTTGGCCCTTCTTGCCATACCTGCCTACGCGCAGGTCTCCGGTATCGACACGACCACGACACCCTCAACCGATGCTTCGATTGATATCGACCCGCCGGCCATGGAAACGGGTGCGGATATCATGGCCAACGGCCAGCCTTATCCAGACGATGTGGTGGACATTGAAACACGCGAAGAGGCGGACATGCCCATTTCCGAAGCCGAGGCCAATGCCGAAGCCGAGGCTGGCGACAATACTGAAACAGAAGCGCAAGGCGATGCCGATCTTGATGTTGAGACGCATGTCGATTCGCGGCTCCGCAATGAATTCGAACCAGAGCCCGATATCGATATCGGTTCCCAGCTCGACCTGAAGATCGAGGATCAATAGGTCCACACATTCTCCTGGCGATCCGTGTCCCACCCTGCAGGTTCGCCGTGAGTAGCCCGGCATGTCCATTTCGTGGCGTGCCGGGCCTTTTACGTTTGGAGAACATGACTAAGGTGGGATGAGCAAATCCTGCTCGCATGAGGTCTGATTGTCATGAAACACCTGCTGGCCGCACTGGCCCTGTCATTCCCAATGGTGGCCTGCGCAACTGCGCCATCCGCGACGGCGCCTGTTTTGCAGCCGGTGGATGCTGCTGCCGAGACCGCTGCCATCGTCTCTGTGCTCAACGCGCAGGATACGGCCTGGAACCGGGGTGATATCGACGCCTTCATGGATGGCTACTGGCGCTCGCCCGAGCTGCGCTTTGCGTCAGGCGGCAATGTTACGCGCGGCTGGGACGAGACCAATGCCCGCTATCACCGCGTCTATGGCACGCCCGAGCTGATGGGCAGGCTGACCACGAGCGATTATGAGATTGTCATGCTTTCGCCCGACGCGGCGATTGCGCATGGCGCCTGGATGCTGGAACGCGACGGCGACCGGCCATCGGGCCTCTATACACTGGTCATGCGCAAGATAGACGGTGAGTGGCTGATCGTTTCAGATACGACGACTTCTGCCGACTGAATCAGATTCCGCATTTGCATGATGCGTCAATGCAGGCAAAAACGCCTGCGGGGACGGAGAGTCACGCATGACGCGCGCAACACTTGATCACGAGACCAGCAACTTCCAGCTTGAACGGGAGATCGAGCGGCCGTGGTTCCGGCATCTCATCACCGTGCTGATCGTCATCAACGCGGTCGTTCTCGGCATCCTCACCTATCACGCAGAGCTGCCACGCGGCGCGGTGCTCGCCATGGAGGTGTTTGACCACGCCGTGACGTGGATCTTCGTGGTCGAGATCGGTTTGAAGCTGGTCGTCTACCGGATGCAATTCTTCAAGTCGGGGTGGAACTGGTTCGACTTCATCGTCGTTGGCGTCTCCATGGCGCCGGGTGGCGCCGCCTTCAGCGTTCTGCGGGCCATGCGGGTACTGCGTATCCTGCGCCTGCTGCACATCGTGCCGGTCATGAAGCGTATTACCGAGGCGCTGATGAAGGCACTGCCCGGCATGGGTGCAATCTTCGCCGTGCTGGCGCTGGTCACCTATGTCGGCGCGGTCATGGCCACCAACATGTTTGGCGAGACAGACGATCCCGAGGTTGCGCAACTCTTCGGTGACTTGCCGAAATCCGCCTATTCCCTTTTTCAGGTCATGACGATGGATGGCTGGCGCTTCGAAGTGGCCCAGAAGGTGATTGATGACGGCAATCCCTATGCGTGGATTTTCTTCCTCATTTTCATTTTCATCGCCAGTTTTGCCATCCTGAACCTGTTTATCGCCCTGGTCGTCGACGCCCTCGCATCGGAGCAGAAAGCCCTGCTGGAAGAGGGCATTCACGATATCGAGGAGGAAATCGAAGAGGAATTCGATGAGGCCGAAGGCCAGCGCGGCGATATCGTTAAGCTTCTGAAGGCCCTGCGTGCCGAGATTGCGGAGCTGAAACAGGCCGTTGAATCGCGCGACCATTAACCCTGCGTCAAGTTGCGCGCTTTGCTTCACGCATATGTCAGTCCTGCTCACTCACATTCTTCGCAATTCCTGCTATAAGAGGGCAGGATGAATTTATGGTCTCGACTGCTGGAGGGCGGACACCGCCCGTTTGAACCGGATTCGTCCGATCCCGAACCCGAAGGTAATGATTGCGCGCCAGACCCCAATGATGTCGGCTTCACGGCCGCCGTGGTGGGGCTGGGGGCCAAGCTGGCCATGGCCGATGGCGCGGTCACGGATCAGGAAATCATGGTCTTCTCGCGCGTCTTCCGCGCTGCGCCGGAAGATGCCGACAATGTACGTCGCGTATTCAATATCGCCCGCCAGACCGTGCGTGGCTATGAAAGCTATGCGCGCCGGATCGGCCGGAAATACAAGAACCGGCCTTGCCTGCTGGAAGGCGTGCTGGACGGCCTGTTCCAGATCGCCGGCGCAGATGGCGTCGTCACCGATGCCGAGATGCAGTTCCTGGCCACTGTGGCTGAGGCGTTCGGCTTCAGCGATGCCACGTTCCGCCGCATCCGGGCGAGCCATCTCGGGCCCGACCGCGACGACCCCTACCATATCCTCGGTGTGCCCCATGATGCGGAGTTCAAATCCATCCGCGCGGCCTATCGCCAGTTAATGGCTGATAACCATCCGGACCGCGTGGTCCATATCGGTGCACCGCGTGAGTTCGAAGATGCCGCCCATGCCAAGGCCGCGTCGATCACGGCGGCCTATGCCCAGATCCGCACGGAACGGGGCCTTCTGGTGCGGCCCGAATAGGCAATTCACGAAATTGGCATCATCGTCGCAGCAAGCGCGATTGACGCGGTGCCATGATGCCGCCATCTTGGTAAGTGATAAAAGGATCTGTCATGACACAAAATGCATCAGGCCTGTTTCCCTTCACGCTCGCCAGCGCTGCGCGCGGCGGGATCGCTCTATTCATCCAGGTGATGATCGGCATGGTCCTTCTGGCCGCTGCCGGCATGTTTGCGGTGATGACCGCCTTTGCAGGTCTCATCCTCGCAGGCGCCGCGCTTGTCATGCGCTTTGCCGGCGCCCGCAGCACGCCCACGATGCGTCCTCGTTCGGCCAGCGAGCCAGTGACTCTCGAAGCCCGCCGCACACCGCGTGGCTGGACTGTCGAATAGGCGCCTTTCTCAAAGTCTTCTAACGCAACAGGGGTTTTGCCTGCCGGAACGGTTTCGGCATGGCTTGTCCATGAGTTTGACGGGTTTGCGGAGCCGAAAGCGCCTGCGCCAGCGTCCCTAGCGGTCGAAGAGTTTCGAGACGCTTTCCTCATTGGCAATACGCCGGATGGCTTCGCCGAGGAGGGGGGCAATCGGGAGAACCCGGATCGACTTGGATTTCAGGGCCAGTGCGGAAGGCTGGATCGTGTCGGTCATGACCAGCTCGTCGAGCACTGAGGCCTCGATCCGCTTGACCGCTTCGCCCGACAGCACGCCATGCGTAACATAGGCAGAAACGGAAACGGCGCCGTGGTCCTTCAGCGCCGCTGCAGCATTTGCGAGGGTTCCGCCGCTGTCACACATGTCATCAAGCATGATGCAACGGGCGCCTTTGACTTCGCCGATAATGTTCATCACTTCCGACTTGCCTGCTTCCGGGCGCCGCTTGTCGACGATGGCAAGGTCGGCATCGATCCGCTTGGCCAGCGAGCGCGCGCGTACCACACCGCCGACATCGGGCGACACGACAATGATCTTGTCCTTGTGGAATCGTTCCTTGATGTCGTCGACCATGACCGGCCCGCCGAACAGGTTGTCTGTCGGGATATCGAAGAAGCCCTGAATCTGGCCTGCGTGCAGGTCCACCGTCAGCACCCGGTCAGCGCCCGCCGAGCAGATCAGGTTGGCAACAAGCTTTGCCGAGATGGGCGTGCGGCCGTCAGTTTTGCGGTCCTGACGCGCATAGCCAAAATAGGGAATGACAGCGGTGATGCGGCGGGCGGAGGCGCGCTTCAGGGCATCCATGCAGATCAGGAGCTGCATCAGATTGTCATTGGCTGGGTAGGAGGTCGACTGGATCACGAAGACGTCTTCGCCGCGGACGTTCTCGTCGATGCGAACGAAGATTTCCTGGTCAGCGAAGGATTTCACTTCGGACCGCGTCAGGCGCATGTCCAGATAGTCTGCGATGGCCTCGGCCAATGGGCGGTTTGCATTGCACGACAGTAGTTTCATGGATCGATCAGCCTTGATTACCCGCCACCCGTGTCGCTTTTGTAACAAAGCCCCGCGAGTCGCAACCGGCAAACGCGGTTGATTTCACAATGAACCGGGAGAAACCCTGCGAAGGGTGAATCAGAATCCCTTCAAGGTTGCGTGTCAGTCGGCCAGCATGATGACGGAGCCGTTGCGCCCATAGTCTGCCTCGCTCCGATTGTTGCGGCGCCGATTGGAAAAATACATGTCTTCCAGCGCACACGTATCGTGACCAATATCGGTAACCCCGCCAATGCCGACCGCGTCGAGCCGTTGGCGCACGAAGCCGGGCAAGTCGAACTGGAACCGGTCGCCGATGCCCGGGCGGAACAGGACTTCGCTGCCGGGCGACCCGGCCATGAACGTGTCACGGAATTCCGGGCCGACTTCATAGCTTGCCTGGCCGATGGTCGGGCCAATAGCGGCATGAATGCGCGCGCGTTCAGCGCCCATGCGCGTCATGGCGGAAACAGTTGCTTCCAGCACGCCGCCCAAAGCGCCTTTCCAGCCGGCATGTGCTGCGCCGATAATGCCGGCCTCGGCATCCGCAAACAGGACGGGTGTGCAGTCGGCGGTCAGAATGCAGAGGCCGATCCCCGGCCTGTCTGTCACCATGGCATCGGCCTGCGGGCGGTCGGTCCAAGGCGTTTCAACGGGCACGACGCTGGCGGAATGCACCTGATAGCAAGAGAGCAGCTGGCGTGCGCCGAGCGTTGCAGACACAAGCATGCGATTGCGAGCGACATTGTCCGGCTTGTCGCCAGAGCCTTCGCCGACATTGAGGCTGTCATAGAGGCCGGTCGAGACACCGCCCTGGCGGCCGAAAAATCCATGCGTGATCCGGGGCAGGGCCGACAGCGCCTCGCTTGTCGTGAAGGGGATGCCGGCGCTCATCGGGCTGGCTCGGTTTCAATGCGGCGGGCAGGCACCGGCAGGCTGCACACATCAAGCACCATCGGCGGCACATGCACTATGGCCGGGATGCCGGAATAGTCCCGCTTGGATCGTTTCAGGGCCTCCCATTCAGGGCTCGGCGTGGCCATAACCTCATAAACCGGACGTGTCGCATCAGGCAGGTCTGCGGCCAGCGAGGCCGTCAGGATTTCATTCCCCGCGAGGCGGTCAGCGCGTGCTGCAAACGCGGCTTTTGCCGCGTCGTCGCCCTTTTCGAAGAAATCCGGAATGTCGGCCTCGTCGACGGGATCAACCCGTTTCAGGCGGTGTATATTGTCCATGCCGTCAATCACGCGGCCGAACACGGTATAATTCCGGTCAAGATAGCGGCGCGGCGCCAGCGGAATGAAGAATTCGATGGAGGCTGTGTCAGGGCCTGTATCGCGCGCCATGCCAAGCGCGCCGGGACAGTTAAGCAGCCATTCCTGCTCGCCTTCGCGCCCGGCGGCAAAGCCATCGCGGTGGCCTGCCGTTTCGGCGAACAGGTCTGCATTGCCCTGCGGCGTGAAGCCATCGGCGGAAACGGTGCGCTCTGCCTCCAGCGGCAGGAGCGGCCAGTCGCCCAGCCTTTTTTCGAATTCGAGGCCAGCTTGCGCCACATGGCCTTCGATGACCCGATAGAAATATTCGCCGTCATAGGTTCCGGCGCGCACCGCCTGCCGGAACTCGGCAACGTGTTTGGGTGCGGCTTCAGCGGCCAGTTCAATGGCGACGTGGCCGGTCGTGGTTTCGAGGATAACAAGGTTTTCAGGGTCAACGCGGCGCCATTCAGCCTCCGGCGCGCTCATATCCGCAGTCTGCGCCATGGCGCACCCCATCAAGGCCCAGGCCGCTCCGACTGCACCGATCCACCGCATCCTCTGCATCCCCTTTCAATCAGACCTCTGGCGCAGTTGCCGCTTGGCTGCTAAGCGCCTGCGCCATGTACCAGATAACCGCTAAAGGCGCCCGCGCGCCAATCGAAACTGCATGGGACGCGCTCGCCTGGGCCGATCCGTCGCCTGCAGGTGCCGTGGATGCCAAGGAAGACGGCCGTTTGGCCTGGCGCCTCGATGCCTTTTGCGAGACGCTGGAAGAGGCCGAGGAATGCGTCGAGATCATCACCGAGGCCTCGCCCGAGCTGATCGCGCGGATTGAAGAGCTGCAGGACCGCGACTGGGTCACGCTGTCACTCGAAGGCCTTCCACCGGTAGAAGCGGGCCCGTTCATCGTTGCGGGCAGCCATGCCCTGGCGCGCACATCGCCCGGCAAGATTGCCGTCCTGATCGAAGCAGGCCCCGCCTTTGGCACCGGCCACCATGGCACGACTCTCGGCTGCCTGCTCGCGCTGGACGAAGTGCGCCGCCGCCGTGCCATCGGCAAGGTTCTGGATCTCGGCACTGGCTCCGGCGTGCTGGCCATCGCCGCAATGAAGGCCGGCGCGCATTCCGCCATCGGTACGGATATCGACTTCGACAGCGTCCGCGTTGCCAACGAAAACGCCGACAAGAACCATGTCTCCGGCTTCACGGCCCTGCATATCACCGGCGCCAATACGCCCCGCATCCGGCAGGGCGGGCCCTATGACACGGTCTTCGCGAATATCCTGATGAAGCCCCTGATCGGCCTTGCGCCGACCATTGCGCCCCTCACCGCGCCCGGCGGCACGATCATCCTGTCCGGCCTGTTGCACCATCAGGCAGGCCCTGTGCGCAGCGCCTTTGCCGCGCGCGGCCTCAGCTTCCAGCACCGTATCAAGCAGGATGGCTGGTCCACGCTGGTCTTCCGCAAGCCTGGCTGACACGGCTCTGTGAGCTGCCAGCGGCTTTCCAAGGGGCCAGCGCGGCGGTAAGACAGCAGCCATGAGACAGACATTTGACATCAAGGGCGGGCCGCAAGACGGTCGCACCCACTTGCCGCTCCTTCGCAAGGCGCTTTCCGCAATGAATCTCGACGGCCTCTATGTGCCGCATGATGATGAATACCAGAACGAATACCTGCCGGACGCCAATGAGCGCCTGGCATGGGTCAGCGGTTTTACCGGCTCGTTCGGCAACGCATTCGTCTTCACTGACCGCGCCATCCTGTTCGCCGATGGCCGCTACACATTGCAGGCTGCCGACCAGACCGACCCGAACCTGTTCGAGGTCCAGGGCATTCCCGAGCCCGGCGCCTTCGGCTGGCTCGCCCAGCAGGACATGTCCGGCAAGACAATCGGCTATGACCCGCGCCTGATTAGTCCCAATGAAGTGGTTCAGCTCGAAGCAGCGGCCAAGTCTGCTGGCGCCAATCTGGTAGCCGTCGCCGAAAACCCGATCGACCGCGCCTGGGAAGGCCGTCCGGAGCAGCCCACTGCGCCTGTCGTGCCCCATGATGTCGCCTATGCGGGCGTTGAGCATGCCGAAAAGCGCGCCAGCCTCGGCAAGGCATTGAAGGCCGACAAGGCCGATGCGACGGTCATCACGTCGCCGGCGTCTGTCGCCTGGGCGTTCAATATTCGCGGCGGCGATGTCAGCTGCACGCCGCTGCCACTTGGCCGCGCCATCGTGCGCGCTGACGGATCAGCCGAGCTGTTCCTCGATGAAGTGAAGGTCAGCGACGCCCTTCGTACCCATCTCGGCAATGGCGTCACGCTGCGCCCGCTGTCCGAACTCGAAGCGGGCCTGCAAGACCTGAAGGGCAAGACTGTCAGCGTCGACCCGGATGTGGCCTCGGCCTGGTTCTTCGACACGCTGGAAGCGGCGGGGGCCAAAGTGCTGAAGCAACGCGATCCGGTCGCCCTGCCGAAGGCCTGCAAGAACGCCGCAGAGATTGCCGGTACCACGGCAGCGCACAATCGCGACGGCGTGGCGCTGACCAAGTTCCTCCACTGGCTCGATACCGAAGCCCAGAGCGGCAAGGTCACCGAGATCGAAGCGGCCATGAAGCTGGAAGCCTTCCGCGAGGAATATTCCGGTCTCAATGATCTCTCCTTCCCGACCATCTCAGGCGCAGGCCCGCACGGCGCGCTGCCGCACTACCGCGTATCGACCGCGTCCAATCTGGTTCTGGAAAAAGATTCCCTCTTCCTCGTGGATTCCGGCGGCCAGTATCTCGACGGCACGACGGACGTCACGCGCACCGTGCCCATCGGCAAGGCGAGCGATGACATGCGCAAGCACTACACGCTCGTTCTCAAAGGCCACATCGCGCTCGCCGCCGTGCGCTTCCCGAAAGGGACCACCGGCACGCACCTTGATGTGCTGGCGCGCCATGCGCTCTGGCAGGCCGGGCTGGATTACCAGCACGGCACCGGCCATGGCGTCGGGGTCTATCTCGGCGTCCACGAAGGTCCGCACCGTATCGCAAAGCCATGGAACGCCGTGCCGCTGGCGCCGGGCATGATCGTGTCGAACGAGCCGGGCTATTACCGTGAGGGCCACTACGGCATCCGTATCGAGAACCTGCAATATATCACACCGCCGGCGCCTATTGAGGGCGGCGAGATAGACATGATGGGCTTTGAATGCCTGACATGGGCGCCGCTGGCGCGGGACCTGATCGTGGTCGACATGCTGTCGAACGCCGAGCGGGACTGGGTCAACGCCTATCATGCGCGCGTGCAGGACATCCTGTCAGGCCAGCTTGAGGGCGATGTGAAGGCGTGGCTTGAACAGGCCTGCGCGCCGCTCTGATCCGGGGCTTCAGGCGGAATAATAGATCGCGACCTTGAGGGCCGGGTTCTCGAGAACCTGGAGCGCGACATATTCGAATTTCGCCTGCCTGCCGTCTGGCAGGGAGAGCGTTTTCTGTCCCGCGCCGCCTTTCTTGATGTCATGCAGGTCCCACCACCTGGCGAAGTCCGCGCTTTCGGTTTTCAAGCGGCTGGCCAGCAGCCTGAATCGCGGGTCGGCGGCGTTGACATCATGGACCGGCCGGAATTCGGCGATCATGCGCCGGGCTTCCGCCTCCCAGCCCTGGCCGAAGAGCTTGCGCGCGGCAGGCCGCAGGAACATGCCGGCCAGGACGTTCCGGTCTGGCGCGGGAACCGCGCTGAAGCTGAAGATCTCATCGGCGGGCCCGTTCCAGTCCAGCACGTCGCCAAGGCGGCTGGTGACATAGGCAGGCTGGTTGAGGCAGGCGATCATCCGCCCGACGCCTGACGGCACCGTGCCATCGGCTTCCCCCGGCGGCGGGGCCATGCCGGTCAGCGCGTGGAGGTGGTGTGTCTCCACCGGATCGAGGTGCAGCGCCGCCGCGATGGCCTCGACCGTTTGCCGGGACGGGTTGACCGGCCGGCCCTGTTCCAGACGGATGTACCAGTCGACGCTGATGCCTGCGCGCTCGGCGACTTCATCGCGCCGCAGGCCGGGCGTCCGGCGCCGCCCGCCGGCGGGAAGCCCGAGTGTCTCCGGCTTGATGCCTTCGCGCCTGGACCGGAGGAAACGGCCGAGTTCGTTCTTCGAGTGACGGGGCCGGGCGAGGGATGAAGTGGGCATCATGAGGCTTTTAATCCTAGGATAATCCTAGTCCTGTTTGCTGGGTCGCGCTGACCTTAAGCTTGAGATGCGGCCCGTCAACGGCCGATTTTAAAAGAAGGAAAACACCCCATGCCATTGATCCAAGTCTGGATGCGGTCCGGCAAGACGCCTGCCTACAAGGCCGCGATTTCAAAAAGCATCCACCAGGCCATGATGTCGGTGCTGAAACTGCCGGAAGACGATTATTTTCAGGTCACACAAGAACTGGAGGCGGACAATTACATTTTCGACGAAAACTATTTCGGTAAGCACCGGAGCCCGGATTTCCTGATGATCCGGCTATCCTTCAATGCGCGGCCGGCCGCGCTGAAGCAGCGGCTGTTCGAGACGATTGCCGACAATCTTGTTGCGGCTCCCGGCCTCCGGCGTGAGGATATCGGCATGTCAATTGTCGAGACGACGTTCGAAAACTGGTGGGCGCACGGACGGCGCGTCGATGCCGACACGGGGAGCGACCCCCGGATAAGCGCGAACTGATCCCGGGCGACGGACCTGCGGAGCCCTTCTCCGCAGGTCTTTCCCGGGTGCCTGAAGATTCTTCTTGTTCGTGTTTTGTTCCAATGATATTGGAACAGCCATGATCCTGTCCATTTCGATCCGCGATTTCGTTCTGATTGACCGCCTGGACATTGAACCGGGCGCTGGCTTCACTGCGCTTACGGGCGAAACAGGGGCCGGAAAGTCGATCATTCTTGATGCCCTGTCGCTCGCCATGGGCGCGCCCGCTGACCGGTCTTTCATCCGGAATGGCACGCCACAGGCGAGCGTGGCGGTCGAGTTCGGCCCGCCTTCGCGCCATCCCGTCTGGGCTCTGTTGCAGGAGCAGGGGATTGAAGCTTCGATGGACGAAGCCCTGACGCTGAAGCGCGTCATCCGCACCAGTGGCCCGGCACGGGCCTTCGTCAACGATCAGGCGGTCAGCGCCGCGCTCCTGGCCGAGATCGGCGAAATGCTGGTCGAGATCCACGGGCAACATGCAGCGTCGGCGCTGATGCGGCCCTCCATGCATCGCCGCCTGCTGGACCAGTTTGCGGGCAATGAAATGCTCCTGTCGGCCTGTTCGACGGCTTTTGATGCCCTGCATGAGGCGCGCGAGACGCGCGCGCGGCTCGAAGCCGAGCAGGCCGAGGCCATCTCTGCGCGCGAATGGCTCGAGCAGGCCGTTGAGGAGCTTGAGCGACTTGCCCCGGTTTCGGGCGAGGCTGAAGAGCTGACCACAAGGCGCATGCGCCTGATGCAGTCCGAGCGGGTAACGGAGGCTGTCAGCGAGGCCGAAACCGCCATGGATGGCGCCGACATGGAGACAGCGCTCTCGCGCGCTGCGCGGGCTGTCGAGCGCATCTGCCGCTTGCCGGGTTTCGAGGGCTCTGACGAGACGCTGCCAGTGGCGGCGCGGGCGGCGGCAGAGGCGATTGAGCGGGCCATCATTGAAACGCGTGAAGCCGGTGCGGCCGTGTTCGGTCTGGAACGCCTGATCTCTCACGATACGGATGCGCTCGAAAGTGCTGAAGCGCGCCTCTTTGCCCTGCGTGCGCTCGCCCGCAAACACATGACAGAGCCTGAGGCCCTGCCGGACCTGCTGGCGAAATTTCGTGGTCAACTCGACCTCGCTGAAGCGGGCGAGGATGCCCTGATTGCGGCGCGCAAGGCAGAGACGGCGGCGCAGGCGCGCTACCATCAGGTGGCCGAAAAGCTGACCGTCGCCCGTAAGGCGGCCGCCGGCCAGCTGGAAAAGGCCATCACAAAAGAGCTCGCCCCGCTGAAGCTAGGCCGCGCGACCATCGGCATCTGTGTCGAGGCCCTGCCGGAAGGGGAGGGCGGGGCTTATGGCGCCGATCGCGTGGAATTCGAGGCCGAAACCAATCCCGGTGCCGGCTTCGGCCCCCTGCGCAAGATTGCGTCGGGCGGCGAACTTGCCCGTTTCTCGCTGGCCCTGAAATGCGCGCTGGCCGAGGCTGGCTCTGCCCAGACGCTGATCTTTGATGAAGTCGATCAGGGCGTCGGCGGGTCCGTCGCTGCGGCCATCGGTGAACGCCTCGTACGGCTGGCTGGCGCGCGGCAGGTCTTTGCCGTGACACACAGTCCGCAAGTTGCCGCTTCCGCCGCAGCGCAGTGGCTTGTTGAAAAAGACCATGAGAATGCTTCGGGCTCTGGTGGCACACGCGTTCGCGGGCTAGATGACAGCGCTAGGCAGGAAGAAATTGCCCGAATGCTCTCTGGCGCCGAGGTCACCGAAGAGGCCCGCGCAGCTGCAGGGAGGTTGCTGGAGGATGTATGAGCCAACCCGTCTCTGTCGAAGCGCTGACGCCTCAGGAAGCTGAAGAAGAACTCGCACGTCTGGCCGACGCGATCCGCGAAGCCGACGAAGCCTATTATCAGAACGATGCGCCAAGCCTGACCGATGCGGAATATGATGCGCTACGCCAGCGCAATCTGGCCATCGAAGCGCGCTTTCCGGACCTGAAGCGCGCCGACAGCCCGACGGACAAGGTCGGCGCCGCTGTAAGCGATGGCTTCTCCAAAGCCGCCCATGCCGCGCCCATGCTCTCGCTCGACAATGCTTTTTCCGATGAGGACGTGGCCGAATTCGTCGGGCGAATCCGTCGCTTTCTCGGCCTCGCGGAAGACGAACCTGTCGCCATCACAGCCGAGCCCAAGATTGACGGCCTCTCCCTCAGCCTGACCTATGAGAAGGGCAAGCTCATTCGCGCCGCAACGCGCGGCGACGGGCAGGTCGGCGAGGATGTGACCGCCAATGCTCGCACGCTGGACGATGTGCCCGAGGCCCTTGCCGGGAAAGGCTGGCCGGACAGCGTCGAGATCCGCGGCGAGGTCTACATGTCTCATGCCGATTTTGCCGCGCTCAATGCGCGCGAGTCCGAGGCAGGCCGCAAGGTCTTCGCCAATCCGCGTAATGCGGCCGCCGGCAGCCTTCGCCAGCTCGATATCGAGATCACCAAATCCCGCCCGCTGAAATTCTTCGCCTACGCCTGGGCCGCTGCAAGCGCGCCATTTGCCGAAACCCAGACCGATGCCATCGCGCTCTTTGCGAAATGGGGTTTTGACGTGAACACGCTGATGACACGTGCGGAGAGCGTTGAAGGCCTGATCGCAGCCTATCGGGATTTCGAACGCCAGCGCGCCAGCCTTGGCTATGATATTGATGGCGTCGTCTACAAGGTCGACCGGCTCGACTGGCAACAGCGGCTCGGCTTTGTCAGCCGCGCCCCCCGCTGGGCCATCGCGCACAAGTTCCCGGCCGAGAAGGCGACGACCCTGCTCGAAGGCATCGACATACAGGTCGGGCGCACGGGGTCGCTGACCCCGGTCGCACGCCTGACACCCGTGACCGTCGGCGGGGTCGTCGTGTCCAATGCCACCCTCCATAATGAGGACGAGATCGCGCGGCTTGGCGTCAAGGTCGGTGACACGGTCGAGATCCAGCGCGCCGGGGATGTCATCCCGCAAGTCCTGCGAGTGGTCCGGGAAGGGTCCGGGAAGCCCTTCGAAATGCCCCATGAATGCCCCGTCTGCGGGTCCGCAGCGGTCCGGGATGTGGACGAGAAGGGCGAGGCAGATGTGCGCCGCCGGTGCACGGGCGGCCTGGTTTGCCCCGCCCAGGCCGTCGAACGGCTGAAGCATTTCGTCTCGCGCAAGTCACTCGATATTGACGGCCTGGGCGCGAAACAGGTGCAGCTCTTCTACGAAAAGGGCGTCGTGCGCGCCCCGCAGGATATCTTCCGCATTGAGCAACGCATCGCAGAACTGGGCCTGCCGCCGCTGTCCGAATGGGACGGGTTCGGTGCCCAATCCGCCAAAAAGCTCCTCACGGCCATCGATGCCCGCCGCAAGGTGCCCTTTGCACGGTTCCTGAACGGTCTGGGAATACGCCATGTCGGCCAGACAACGGCCAACCAGTTCGCACGTCACTTCCTCTCATGGAACACATTCTGGAGCCTTGTTGAGGCTGCAGCGGAGCAGGGCCCGGACGGCGAGGCGACGGCAGAGCTGATGGGCATAGATGGTATTGGCGGCGCAGCGGTTGGCTCACTGCGGGCCTTCGTCAATGAGCCGCACAATGCCGAAATGCTCTCTTCGCTTCTGTCTGAAGTCACCATCGAGGACGAAACGGCAGCCGCCAGCGACAGCCCCGTTGCGGGCAAAACGGTCGTGTTCACAGGTACACTGGAGCGTATGACACGCGACGAAGCCAAGGCGCGGGCAAGCTCGCTCGGCGCAAAAGTCTCAGGATCAGTCTCGGCGAAAACGGATATACTCGTCGCGGGTCCCGGCGCAGGCTCAAAGCTCACCAAGGCCGAAGCCCTGGGCGTAAAAACGCTCACCGAAGATGAATGGCTCGCCCTGATCGACGGGGCGTAAGGCCTATTTGCCGCCGGGAAGGATTTTCTGGATCAGGGTGCGCTTCGGCGCCACGGCCTCGGGATCGAGCCCTTCCTTGGTGAGCAGGCGGTAGCTCATCTTGTACCAGACGCTGGTCGGATAGTTGTAACCGAGCGTCGCGCCCGCGGCGAGCGCCTGGTCGCGAAGGCCCAGGGTCAGGTAGGATTCGACAAGGCGGTGCAGGGCCTCTGGCGTGTGGGACGTGGTGTCATAGGTCGTCACGACGGTCTTGAACCGATTCACGGCAGCCAGGGTCTGGTTCGAGCGCAGGTACCAGCGGCCAATTTCCATTTCCTTGCCAGCGAGCTGGTCGTTGACCATGTCGATCTTCAGGCCGGCATCCCGCGCATAGGAACTGTCTGGATAACGTCGTGTGACATCCTGCAGGGCGGCGAGCGCCAGTTCGGTGGTGCGCTGGTCGCGGCCGATATCGACGATCTGGTCGAAATAGGAACAGGCAATGAGGTAATAGGCATAATCGGCCTCAGAGCCGCCGGGGTGCAGGCTGAGATAGGATTGGGCCGACGAGATGGCCTCGTCATAGTCGCGCGCCTGATAATTGGCATAAGCCGTCATGACCATGGATTTGCGCGCCCACTCGGAATAGGGGTGCTGGCGCTCCACTTCATTGAACAGAAGAATGGCGCGGGGATAGTTGCGCTTGTCCAGCTGGACCGCGGCGGCATTGTAGAGTTGCTCGACCGGACGCTCGACATAGGCGAGTTCCTGCTTGCGCTTACTGCCGGACTGACAGCCTGAAATAGCGACGACAGTGGCCAGGATCAGAAGGCTTGGGCGGAGTTTCAGAAGGGACATGCCTGTCGGGAACTTTCAGCTGTGAATGTCTTCAGCTTGATTAGCCTGATCTGGACCGGTTTTCCAAGGATCATTGTCATGCGGCATGTTAAGTGGCCGTAATGCAGCCTCGGCGCGAGGTGGCTGGCTTATACCGAAACGCGGGCGCGAACAGGCATTTCTGCTTCGATATCGGCGTCCGTTTCCCAGCACCAGGCTGACGGTGTGGCCAAAAGCTTGCGTACAAGCGCATTATTGAGCGCGTGGCCGGGCTGGACAGCGTCATAGCTGCCGGCAATCGGGGCGCCAGCCAGCATGAGGTCGCCGACAGCGTCCAGCATCTTGTGGCGTACAAATTCGTCTTCGGCGCGCAGGCCTTCAGGGTTCATCACGGCGCCGTCTTCAAGGACGACTGCGTTATCGAGCGAACCGCCGCGGGCCAAACCATTGGCGCGCAGCATTTCCACGTCACGCGCGAAACCGTAAGTGCGGGCGAAGGCAAGGTCGCGAGCGAACATGCCCGGCGCCAGACGCAGGGCCATCTGTTGAATGCCGATGACGGAATCGTCGTATTCGATACGGGCGCGAAGCGTCAGAACGGAATCATCCGACGGCGACAGTGTGGCGCGTTTCGGGCCGTCGACGATCTCGACAGCCTCAAGAATGCGGATGCGGCGACGCGGTGCAGATTGTTTCTTCAGACCAGCCTGCAGCAACAATTCGCAGAAAACGGCAGATGAGCCGTCCATGATCGGCACTTCGGGGCCATCAATATCGATGATCAGGTTGTCGATACCCATGCCAGCAAGCGCGGCCATGAGGTGCTCAACTACGGCAACGGAGACTCCCGCCTCATTTGTCATTGTCGTGCCAAGGCGCGTGTCGGACACGGCATCAGCATGAGCGTGGATGGTGATGTCGCTGGCATCAAGGTCTGTCCGACGAAACACGACGCCGGTGCCAACAGGTGCAGGCTTCAGCACAAGCCGGGCTTTTTCGCCGCTGTGAACGCCGATGCCGGCACAAACCGCCGGGCGTTCAATTGTCTGCTGCATCTGCATTCTACTTAACCTTATCGACTCGTCACTTCAGGCTGCAATCTGGAGGGGCTGGGCCGCAAGTACAAAACACGCCTTGTTTCGGCGTGTTACAGAAAGGGCCATGATTTGCATCATGGCCCTGTATTTATTGTATTTATTTTGAAACAAACCAGGCTGCCTTGCCTGCATTTTATGGTCTGATCAGTGGTTTGCCGAGCGGCGCAGGAAGGCCGGGATTTCGAGGTCTGCATCATCGAAAGGGGCTGCTTCCGGGTGGTCGTCCGGCGAAGAGATGATCTGGGCCGGAACGCTTTTTTCCGGAGCGTCGTCATTCTCGCCCTGTGGATTGCGGCGCCAGCCAAACAGGTGGGAGAAGCCGGATGCACCTTGCTCTGGGCGGGCCTTGTCCGGGGCAGGGGCTTCCTTGCGCGATCCGAAGACGGCGTCTGCGGTCACTTCATCCTCGCCTTCGGCCCCTTCATAATGGTCCGCTGGCAAGGGCTGACCCTTGAAGTCGGAACGCGGGTCGCTCTCTTCGGAGCGCATCGGCGACGTATGGCCGGTGATCACCAGAGGACGCTCGTCTCCCTCGGCGGCGCTTTCAGACTTGGTTTCGACTTCTTCTGCAATCGGCGCAGCAATGGGCTGACGAACCGTTTCGCGAACCGGCTGGGGTTCGGCCTTGATTTCCTCGCCGGCTTCGATGCCTGCGGCGACGACCGAAACGCGGATCTTGCCTTCAAGCTCTGGGTCAAAGGCGGAGCCGAGGATGATGTTGGCGTTCGGGTCGATCTCGCGGCGGATCTCGTTGGCCGCTTCGTCCAGTTCGAACAGCGTCATGTCATAGCCGCCGGTGATGTTGATCAGAACACCCTTGGCGCCCTTGAGGCTGACTTCATCGAGCAGCGGGTTGTCGATGGCGGAGCGGGCGGCTTCCAGGGCGCGTCCCTCGCCTTCCGCTTCGCCCATGCCCATCATGGCTGTGCCCATGCCGCGCATGATCGAGCCGACATCGGCAAAGTCGAGGTTGATGAGGCCTGGCATGACCATCAGGTCGGTAATGCCGCGAACGCCGGAATACAGCACGTCGTCGGCCATACGGAAGGCTTCGGCAAAAGTCGTGCGGTCATTGGCGATGCGGAAAAGGTTCTGGTTCGGCACGACAATCATCGTGTCGACATGCTTGCGAATGTCGATCAGGCCTTGATCTGCAAGGGCCATACGGCGCGCGCCCTCAAAGCCGAAAGGCTTGGTGACGACGGCAACCGTGAGGATGCCCATTTCCTGCGCAGTGCGTGCGATGACTGGCGCCGCGCCCGTTCCGGTGCCGCCGCCCATGCCGGCAGCGATGAACACCATGTGGGCGTCTGTCAGATATTCCTTGATCTCGGCAATCGATTCTTCGGCGGCTTTCGCGCCCACTTCAGGTCGCGCCCCTGCGCCAAGGCCGGAGGTCGTTTCAGGGCCAAGCTGGATGCGCTGTTCCGTCTTGGAGCGGTTGAGCGCCTGAGCATCCGTGTTGGCGACGATGAATTCGACGCCTTGCAGGTTGGCCTCGATCATGTTGTCGACAGCGTTTCCGCCTGCGCCGCCAACACCGAAGACGAGAATCCTGGGCGTGAGTTCATGTGTCATTCGCGTACCTCAATCAACATTCCGGAACCGGGTTGAGGCCACCTTGACCCCTCACGGCTAAAAGACAGTTAAGTGAGGGCAAATGGTGTCAGAAATTTTCTCTGAGCCAATTGAATGCCTTGTTCACTGCTCCGCTGCCTGTTTCGGCTCCATATTCCTTCACTGCGACGCCTGCCCCAGCTGCGTCCACGAATCCCAACTCCGAATACAGTAGCAGACCCGAGGCTGTGGAAAAAGCAGGCGTTCCCAGTGTTTCGCCCAGAAATTCAGCGATTGTCGGGCGGCCGAGCCGGACAGGGGCGTTGAGGATGCGGGAAGCGACGTCGCGCACGCCCGAGAGCTGGCTCGCGCCACCGGTCAGAACAATGCGGCGGGGGAGCACGGAGCGCACGCCGCTGGCATTGAGCGTTTTCTGCACGAGCTCGAATGTCTCTTCGATGCGAGGCGCGATGATTTCGGCAAGGGCGCCTTTTTCCATGCGCATGCCCTGCAGACGGCCATCATCGCCCAGGCGCGGTGCTTCGATGCGCTCAGCAAGGCCGGGGCCTTCCAGATTGGCTGTGCCGTAGACGGACTTGAGCCTCTCTGCTGCCGCAAATGTGGTGCCGATACCCTGCGCGATATCACTGGTAACATGTGTGCCACCTGTAGGCACAAGGCCAAGCCAGGCAGGCGAGCCGTTGAGATAGACCGAGACAGCTGTGACGCCGGCGCCCATATCGATACAGATTGCGCCGTTCTCGATCTCGTCATCGATCAGCGTGCCTGCGCCGCTCGCGATGGAAGAAGGGACAAGGGCCGAGACGCCAAGATGGGCGCGGCCAACGCATTCGACGAGGTTCTTGATGATCGGGCGCGGGGCCGTGACCACTGATAGCAGGATGCCCAGCTGTTCGGCATACATGCCCGCAGGCTGGCGGACACCTTCCTGCTGGTCGACGCGATAAGCGACAGGCCATGCGGCCAGAACATCGAGGCCCTTTGACGGGGCCTTGGAAAGGGCCAGCGCTTGCAGGCGCTTGATTTCCTTGTGCGTGATCGAACGTCCGCCAATCTCGATAGCGGCTGTGACCAGTGTGCAGGCGAGTTTCGGACCGGTAATGCCGAGGATGACTTCGCTGATCTGCTCGCCGGCTTCACGCTCGGCATCTTCGACAGCAAGGCGAATGGAGCGCTCAAGCCCTTCCATGTCGGTGATGGCGCCGCCATTGAAGCCGCGTGATTGCTGGCGTCCGCCGCCGAGAATCTGGAAACGGCGCGGGCCGCTGCCATCATTGCGGCCGATAAGGCATGTGATCTTGGAGCAGCCAATGTCCAGCGCAGCCACTGTGCCGCTGCGGGAGCCATTCATGGCGATGCGTCTGGACTGTACATTTGCCATCAGGAACGGGCTGCCTCTGCAACTTTGATCGCGCCGCCTTCAAGCGCGGGCGACAGGTAAACACGGCCCTTGTTGCGCAGGTCGATCATGGTGACCGGGCGCTGCAACAGAGCGGTGCGCGTCTGCAGCTTTGTGAGGCGGGCGAGGGCGCTTTCCATGCCGGTGTCCTCCGGCAGGCGAACCGTCGCGCCATTTACAAGGCGCACGTCCCAGCGGCGATCGGCAACACGCGTGGCAATGGCGAGCCGGGCGGCGACATCGGGGGCGTCCTTCAGGGCTTTGACGAGGGCAGGCGCGGCAAGTGGCGCGCCGCGGCCGGCGAGGCGCACGAGGGTTTTGTGGTCATCGGCATTGGCGTCCGGCAGGATGCGGCCGAGGCCGTCAACGACTGTCCATTCCTTGCCGTCGTGCCAGAGGGCAACCGGCTCTGCGGCGTCCGCAATGATCACGATCTGGCCGGGCCACAGGCGGTGGACCCGCACGTTCAGCACCTTGCGCGTGGCTTCAACGCGGTGCCGGATCAGTTTCGGGTCGGCGCGGAACATGTTCTCGCCGGGTTCAATCATGGCGGCGGCACGCACGTCGTCGGCCAGCGCAGGGTTCTGCTCCAGGCCCAGCACGGAGACATCATTGACCGATACGCCTGCCATGCGGGCCGTATCATCCATGAAGCCGCCAAAGCGCGTTTCGATCTGCGACAGGGATCCACCCATCCATGCGGCCGTCGCCACAATGATGGCAATCAGCATGACCAGTCCGAACAGGATGGACGAGACACGAATTTCCTCGCCCGTCGACTCATCGACGATGGTGGCAGGGCGGCGGCGCGAACGGGAGGGGACAGACTGGTTACGGTTTACCTTTGGCATGAAGCATCCTCGATCATCCATGCGACAAGCGCTTCGAAGGACATGCCAACGAAAGCGGCCTGTTCGGGGACAAGCGAGGTGGGCGTCATACCGGGCTGTGTATTTGTTTCCAGGATCACGAGGCGGTCTCTCTTGTCGTCATAGCGAAAATCGGACCGCGTGGCTCCCCGGCAACCGAGCGTCTGATGTGCCCTGAGAGCTGCGTCCATCGCGGCTTCGGTCACGTGAGCAGGCAGGTTTGCCGGGATCACATGCTGCGATCCTCCAGCCTGATATTTCGCATCAAAATCGTAATAGTCCCTTAAGGTAGTGATCTCGGTAACAGCGAGGGCACGGTCGCCGAGCACGCCGACCGTCAGTTCGCGCCCGGGGATGAATTCTTCGGCCATGAGATTGTCGCCATAATGCCAGCTGGAGCCGAGCAATTCCTGCGGCGGCGTATTGGCGCCTTCGCGTACGATCAGCACGCCAAAGCTGGACCCTTCCGCGACCGGTTTGACCACATAAGGGGGCTTTAGTGGGTGGCTGGCGGCGGCTTCAGCGCGCGTAACGCGCTTGTCGGCGGCTATGGGCAGCCCGGCGTCGCGATAGACGGCTTTGGATTTCAGCTTGTCCATGGCCAGGGCCGAGGCCAGCACGCCGGAATGCGAATAGGGCAGGTCCATCACTTCGAGCAGCCCCTGCACACAGCCATCCTCACCCCAGGGACCATGCAGGCCGTTCAGCACGACATCGGGTTTCGCTTCGCCGAGCTGTACGGCGAGGTCGCGGCCGGCATCGATCTCGACGACATCATAGCCTGCGGCCCGTGCCGCCTTTGCCATCTGGCCGCCTGAAGAAAGTGAGACTTCGCGTTCGGAGGACCAGCCTCCGTAAATGACTGCTACGCGTTTCATGGCCTGTCCTTCTTGCAAATTGAGTGCGGTTTTTCTGCCGCGTGCCACCGCCTATGCCGCACGAAAGCGGCACGAGTCAGGCGAAATCGGATCATGCTCTGGCGCAAGTTACGAAAAAGTCACCGGAAGGGGATTGCCAACATGAGACTACAGACGTAGTCATGATTTATCGAATCACGATACGCGGCGATAACCAATCCAGTGATCCTGCACTCGTTTGAAAACCCGAGAGACACACCCGGATGAAGCAAAATGCTCCCCTCTGCGTAACCATTATTTTCGCTCTGGCGGCACCAAATGCATTTGCTGCGGAGGAAGTAGAGGCAAACACAGGCGAGACGCCGACTGTCTACACGGCCGACAGCTTTTCCCAGTTTGCGCCGCGAACTGCCCTCGAAATGGTCGAGCGCATTCCGGGTTTCTCAATTGCCGATGACGATGACGGGTCTCGCGGTTTTGGCCAGGCGACCGGAAACGTCCTCATCAATGGGCAGCGGGTTTCCGGGAAGTCGAACGGAGCTGAGTCCGTGCTCGGACGGATCGCGATTGCCAATGTTGCGCGCATTGAATTGCTCGACGGAACAGCGCTGGGCATTCCCGGCCTCTCTGGTCAGGTCGTCAATGTGATCACGCGCGATACGGGCGGGGTTTCGGGCACATGGCACTGGAAAGGCCGGGTACGGGAAAACCTGCCGCCCACCTATAATGACATGGCGCTCAGCCTGTCAGGCGGAAAGGGCGCGCTCAGCTGGACAATGGAAGCGGAAAGCGCCCCTGAGCGCGGTGCGGACGCCGGGCCCGAACGCATAACCGACGCAACGGGTGCGCTGATAGAAACCCGAAAGGAAGATTATACCCATGTGGCCGAATATGCTTCCCTTGCCGGATCGCTCGCCTGGAAGCCGGTGGGTGGCAATATCGCGAACCTGAGTGCCAAGATTGGCGCCTACGAACCGGACGACAAGGAGACCTCGAAACTGTTTCCAGTCGGCGGTCTAGAAGGGCGGCGCCTTTACCAGGGCTCTGAAGACGAGAAGACAGCGGAACTGGGTGCTGACTATGCCTTCGATCTGGGGCCGGGGCGGCTGAAGGCGATCACGCTGGTGCGCCGCGAGGAAAGCCCGACGACAGATCGGGTGCGCGGTGGAAACCTTGATGGTAGCGACGCGTTCGACTCCGTCTTCAACCAGACGGTCTATGAGGGCGAATATATCCTGCGCGGAGAATATGCATGGGTGCCGACGCCGGGCCGTGACTGGCAGATCTCGCTCGAAGGCGCATTCAATTTCCTTGAGGCCCAATCCCAATTGTTCGCATCGGAGGGCGGCGGGCCGCTGACCGAGATATTCCTCTCCAATGCAAACTCGCGGGTCGAGGAGCAGCGCGGTGAGCTGACGGTGACGCATGGACGCGCCCTCTCAAAAACGGTCAGCCTCCAGGTCTCGCTCGGCGCTGAAATGTCCGAACTCTCCCAGACAGGTGACGCAGAGAATGTGCGGACCTTCACAAGGCCGAAGGGCTTTGCCAGCCTGTCCTGGCAAGTCGACCCGTCCCTGAAGCTGGTCACGCGGCTTGACCGCGAAGTTGGTCAGCTCGATTTCTTCGACTTCATATCCTCGGTGAACCTGAACCAGGGGAATGGCAGCCAGGGCAATTCGGAGATTGTTCCGGAGCAATCCTGGAAAGTCAGCGTCTCTGCCGAGAAGGATTTCCGGGACTGGGGCGCGGCGACACTGACCGTTTTTGGCGCGGACATTGAAGACATTGTCGACCGTGTGCCGATCGGCACGGGCGATGGGCCGGGTAATCTCGATTCTGCCTGGCAGGTTGGTGCCGATATGGACGCCACGTTGAAATTTGCGAAGCTGGGCCTGACGGGAACGCAGCTGACTTTTCACGGCGAATGGCGTGACTCGCGCGTCGCCGATCCCCTGACCGGTGTGGACCGACCGATCAATGGCGACGACATCTACTCTCTCAATGCCGAACTGCGCCGGGATATTCCTCAGACGGACTGGGCTGTGGGCGTGTTTCTCGAATCCTATAATGAAAACGAGGTCTACAGGCTCGACGAAGTGACCCATCAGGGAAATCAGCCCGCATTTTCCTATGTCTATGTCGAGAACAAGGACCTGCTCGGCATGACCGGTACGCTGACGCTCGGCAATATCCTGAACCAGCATGACTGGCGCTGGCGCGAGACCTACGCACCCAACAGGCTCGGCACCCTCGTTACCCGGGAAGCGCGGTCACGTGATTTCGGGCCGATCGTATCCTTCAAACTGAAAGGGACTTTCTAGGCAGGCCGCCCGATGCGGCGCACTTCCCAGCGCAGCTGAACACCGCTGTGCTCCAGGACGCGGGCGCGAACGGTCTCGCCCAATGTTTCGAGATCGGCGGCAGTAGCGTCGCCCGTGTTGATCAGGAAGTTACAGTGCAGCTCGGACACTTGCGCGCCGCCAACGCGAAGCCCCCGGCAGCCGGCTGCGTCGATCAGTTTCCAGGCCGAGCGCTGGTTTGGCGTACCGGGCGGATCGGGATTGGCGAAGGTTGAGCCGGATGTCTTTTCGCGGATGGGCTGGGTCTCGGCCCGGCGTTTTTGCAGGGCTTCGATATCAGCCAGAATCTCGGCCGGGGCGCCGGTATCATTGCCCTCAAGCAGCAGGCGGGTCACGATCAGGTCGTCAGGCAAGTCAGTGTGGCGATAGGAGAAGTGGGCTTCCGGTTGCGCGCCCGGCCGGGCCGGGCCGCGATAGACGACGCGGCTGCCATCGCGCCTGACACCTTGCAGGCTGACGAGCACATCGCGCAATTCCTTGCCGTAGCAGCCGGCGTTCGTCCGTGTGGCGCCGCCAAGGGAGCCTGGAATCCCCGACAGGAATTCCAGCCCCTTGATGCCATTCTCGGCGGCTGTCTTCGCGACTGAGAGGTCAAGCGCACCAGCGCCTGCTGAGAGGCTGATGCCATCTTCGGCCTCGACCGTGCCCCAGGCCTTGCCCATGAGGCGCACGACCACGCCCTCAATGCCCCCGTCGCGCACGATCACGTTAGACCCAACACCCAGGACGGTGACGGGGATGGCGGGGTCAAGCTGCGTCAGGAAATCCGCGAGGTCATCGGCGTCTGCGGGCAGGAACAGCCAGTCTGCCGGTCCCCCAACACGGAACCAGGTATAGGGCGCAAGGCTCGCCTGCGCGATCAGCTTGCCACGAACGGGGGGGAGGGAAACGGCGTTATTCACGGTCGCTGGCGTCGCCGGAACTTGGCCGCCTGTCAAGCGGGTGGTGGCTCTGCCATGCCCAAGGCTTGGGCGTCAGCGCCCTTAAACTTCCCCAGAATGGCCCAATCGCCGTGGCGCTGTTGACCCGTTGGAACCCAATTGAGATCGTGACCGTAGTCTGAACGACGGAAAGGACCGCTCTGATCGCACCGAAAGAAGTATTCAAGCACAAGACGCGCTGGATAAAACGTTTCCGGCCCCCGGTCGTGTTCGCGTTGCTGGCTGTGGCCTGTCATCTGGGCCCCGGTTTTCTGCCGGACGACATGAAGATGTCGCCCGAGCTGGACGGGGCGCTGAACGTGCTCGCGAATGTTCTGATTGTTGGGGCAATTGGCTGGGCGGTTACGACCACGGTCGATGCCTTGATAAAGCGCCGCCTTTCCATGCTGAAAATGGACCAGCCGGATGACCTGACGGCGCGCAAGCTGGCGACGCGGCTGGATGTGACGCGGCGTGTTTGGGTCGTGATCGGTGCCATTGTCTCGGTTGCCGCAGCGCTGACAGTTATCCCGGGCGTCAGACAATTCGGCGTCAGCCTGTTTGCATCAGCGGGCATTGCCGGCCTTGCCATTGGTCTGGCGGCGCGCCCTGTGCTCAGCAACCTCATTGCCGGTTTGCAAATCGCATTCACCCAGCCCATCCGCATCAAGGACGCCGTGGTGGTCGAAGGCGAGTGGGGCTGGATCGAAGAGATCGGCCTGTTCTATGTCGTCATCAAGATCTGGGACTGGCGCCGCCTCGTTGTGCCTGTGTCCTATTTCATCGAGAAGCCCTTCCAGAACTGGACGCGGCAGTCGGCCTCAATCATCGGCAGTGTGTTCTGGTATGTCGACTATCGCGCGCCCGTTAAGGAGATGCGCGAGAAGCTGACAGAAATCTGCAAATCCACGCCGCTCTGGGATGGGGACGTTGTGAATCTGCAAGTGTCTGAAACCAAGGACAATGCCACGCTTACTATCCGCGCCCTCGCCAGCGCGCGCAACTCACCGCAGGCTTGGGACCTGCGCTGCTATATCCGTGAGGAAATGATCGACTGGCTGCAGAAGGAATATCCCGAGGCACTGCCGCGAGTGCGCGCCGAGGCACAGTTCACGGATGCGGGCCTGATGACCGGCAAGGACCCGCGTAACGACCTATGAGCCAGGCCGGCGGGCTGAATCCGGCAACATGGCCATGTCGCGGGCCTGATCGACCCATTTGTCGCGCGTGATGCGACCCTTGAAGTGTTGCAGCTTTCCGTCGACCCATTCGATATCCTGCGGGCTCCATTCGGCCACCTGCCAGAAATAGAACACGCCGACTTCATGCAACAGTTCGCACAGCATGGGGCCGACGCCATTGATGCGCTCAAGATCGTCGGCATCACCAAAGGCGGCTTCGACCAGCAGGTTGGCTTCATCGTCTTCGCGGCGCGCTTCATTGATCGGATCGAGTTCGCGTGGCGGCGGGGGAGGGGGCGCTACGGGCGTCGCCGAAACGGCGGGTGAGGGAGAAATGGCAGCGGGCGCTGTCCGCGTCCTTGATGCACGCTCAGTCTTCGGTGCGCTGGGTTCCGGGCGTGCGCGGAGGGTGTGGTGGATGGCTGCAAGGCCATACTCGATGGCGTTGAGGCGGTTCTCCATGGCTTCAAGGTCGAGATTGCCCTCAATGGCCTGTACAGCATCCAGCACGGGCGTGAAGTCTGTTGGCGTCTGCGTCAGGAACGCTTCCTGGAGGCTGGCAATACGCCGCTCGACCGGCGCGAAGTCCGGTGTTCCCGGCATTCCGGTGCGGATGGCCGCCACAGTTTCCTCAAGCGCGGCAAGGCGCTCATACATCGGCGCCAGGTTTGGCTCGGGGATGGTGAAGGTCGCAATGGCGTGTTCGACGCTGACGAGGCGCTGGTAGACGGCGCCCATGTCCGGCATTTCGATGCCTGATACACCGGAAGCCACGGCTGTGATGTCCGCAGACAGTTTGTCCATGTCGCGCTTTTGCGCCGCTTCAAGCCGTTCGCCGAGTTGCGTCAGGCGGCTTTCAAACTCCGAGAGACGGGTCTGGACCGGGCCAAGGTCGGTCGCAGGGCGGTCAAGGCCGGCAATTGTCAGGTCGAGGCGGGCCAATCCGCTATGCAGCGGGCCGAGATCGACTTCGGGAATCTTGAACGCCGAGAGCGTTTCCTCGATCTTGCCGAAGCGGGCTTCCACCGGCTGCAGATCAGTATTGCGCAGCTCGCTGACGGCACTGGCAATAGAAGCAACGGCCGTATCGAGCGCAGCAAGGCGCTCATCAAGTTTTGCAAATCGCGGATCGACATCGGCAATGCGTGTTCCGAGCCCCGACAGATGCTCGTCCAAAGCGGAAAGACGTGGGTCCTGCGCCGTCATGCGGCCTTCGATGTCGGCAAGGCGCGAGGCGATACCCGAGAGGTTTGCATCTACACCGTCAAATTTGCCATGCAGCGGCGCCAGGTCAGTTTCCGGCACGGTAAAGCCAGAGACAGAGGCTTCCAGCGCGGCGAGCCGCTGGTTGACCGGCTCCATGTCCGGCATGCGCAGCGAGCGGACCGCCGACGAAATCAGTGCCATGCCGGCTTCATAGTCTTCGCGGGCCGCCGGTTCCGGGCGAGCCTCGATCGCTGCGAGGCGCTCGGTAATCAGCTCATAGGACTCCGTGACGTCCATCTGCCGATTTTTCAGCCACCAATAGGCAAGGACAGCCCCCAGCACGGCGGCCAGGAGCAGGAGAGGGAATATCTGGGCAAGAAGAAAGAACATGGTTTTGAACTCGGGATTCCAGAAGGCCCGATCGGGCCGCTTGGGTCAATCAGATGCACGGACGACGCGAATTTCGATCCGGCGGTTATGGGCGCGGCCTTCGGCCGTGCTATTGTCATCAATCGGGCGACGGGCACCAAAGCCCTGGGCGATCAGGCGTTCAGCAGGAATGCCCCGCTCGATCAGCGCCTCGCGTACGGCTTCGGCCCGGGCGTCACCGAGCAGCTCGTTGGCATTCGCGCTGCCCATGCTGTCGGTGTGCCCCTCAATTCGCAGGGTTCCGGGGCAATTTGCGGCGGCATCAGCGACTGACTGCAAGAGGTCATTGCTCGACGGATCAATCGCGGCGCTGGCAAGCGCGAATTCGATATGCGTGCCACCCAGCAGGTCTGCCAGCGAGCTGTCGCACGTCGCGACGGCTTCATTTGGCAGGATGTCGACATTGCCAAGGCGCCCGACGGGCAAGGGCTGGGCAATAAGCTGTTGAATGCGGGCCACGCCTTCATTCGGCAACTCGCAGCGCAGTGAAAACTCTTCATTGAGGAAGGTCGCCACGCCCTGGTCGCACTGGCCGACCGCCGCGATGCCTTTCAAGGCGACTTCGGTATAGGCCGTATCGTCTGCAACGTGTGTGACTGTCAGAAAGTCATCAACGCGCGTTACCCGCTGTCCATCGACGAGGCCTTCGGCGGCGGCCGCGAGCGAGCTGCGGGTCACTTCATCGGGCACGGTACCTTCCAGTTTCAGGACGCCGCCGGACACCCTGAAGGTCCATTCCGGCTTGCGGGTCGGGCTTGTCGGCGTGGTGGCCGTGCCATAACGGGCGCGCACGCGGGTCACCGGGCGCTCGTCGCCAAACAGGGCAGGCATGCGTGCTGCCCGCACCAGTGAGACGAGCTGTTCCCCTTCCATCGGCGTTGCGGGCTGGCCTTCCAGCCAGACCTGCTGTCCGGAAACGACCGCCGTTGCCCATCCTGCATCATTCGACGCGATAACACGCTCCGTCGAGCGGATGACGGATTGCTCAATCACATATTTCGCGAAGGGTCCCATGCCGATCCAGAGAAGGACAAGCAGGCCGAAGGCGGGCACGAAACCATAGGGCATGAAAGGCAGGCGCCGGGCCGACCGGTAGCGGACGCGTCGCGCCTCCGTTCGCTTCTCCAAAAGGCTGAAAGTGGCCATTATCCCGATCCCGGCGCGTTCTGCGCTGTGTCATGTAACAGCGTGCGGCAAAGCGGTGCAAGCCGAGTGTCCTGATACGGGAATCTGCGCTGATCAACCGAAGGGCAGGGCAGACCACACGCGCATCAGGAGATAGATTGCCCCGACCTGGCCCGCTGCGGCCGCGATCAGCAAAAAGCCGTCCCGTGCTGTCAGGCCCAATCCAAAGAGGAGCACGGTGAGGCTGGGCAAAACGGGGCCGAATGGTACCAGCCCAAGCGGGAACATCACCAGTGCGGCCGCGATGCAGACAAGCGCCGAAAGGCTGATGAAGGGCGGGCGCGACAGAAAGGCGAGGCGCGGTTTCAGCACCTTGTCCACGGGGCGCGCGTATTGGCGTGCATTTTCCACGCCCGTAACAAGCGCCGACCGGGGAAATGAGAAATCGAGAATTCGCTTTGGCACCCACGGGAAAGCCCGTCCGAGCACGATCTGCCCGGCAATCAGCAGGATGATCAGCGCGACCAGCCAGCTTGTGCCCGGAATGATCGTCAGGGGTGAGATGGCGATAAAACCGAGCAGAAGCAGGATAGGCCCATAGGACCGTCTGCCGACCGCATTCAGCATGTCCCGCACGCTGACGTCTTCGCCTGCCGTTTGCTCGCTGAGGCTCGCAAGGAGCGATTCCAGGTTGTTTACCTTGGCCATGCCCGCTTCCTAACGCGATCCGATGTATCTGCACATATGAATCGCGTCAGGGAGGGGATGGTTCCCTAGGCCGCCTTGCGCTTGGCCTTGCGGGCTTCGAGCTTGTTGACCGCATGGAGATAGGCCTTCGCACTCGCGACCAGCGTGTCAGGGTCAGATGACCGGCCCGTGGCCATGATGCCTTCCCCGTTCAAACGAACCGAAACGGTCGCCTGTGCATCGGTGCCGCCGGTTACGGCATGAACCTGGTAAAGATCCAGCACGCTGTCATGTGGCACGATTTCGCGGATGGCGTTGAACACGGCATCGACGGGACCGTTGCCACGGGCGATTGCATATTTCTCTTCGCCTTCAACCGTCAGGTCGATCTCGGCTGTTTGCGGGCCATCAGTGCCGCAGACAACGCGCAGGCGCTTGAACACGATGCGCTCGCCTTCGGCGGCCAACTGGTCGTCAACGAGCACGGCAATGTCGTCATCGAAGACGTGCTTCTTCTTGTCAGCCAGTGTCTTGAAGCGCTTGAAAGCGTCGTTCAGGGCATCACCTTCGAGGAAATAGCCCATGCTTTCCAGCTTGTCGCGGAAGGCATGACGGCCAGAATGCTTTCCCATGACCAGCGAGGTTTTCGCGGCGCCGACATCTTCCGGCTTCATGATCTCGTAGGTTTCGGCATTT
>TARA_R110000787_G_scaffold279645_1_pt1 | contig 30187 bp, 30 predicted proteins | sample TARA_R110000787 | Tara Oceans TARA_R110000787 (sample SAMEA4397920) | marine metagenome | biome: Polar Biome; feature: [DCM] deep chlorophyll maximum layer (ENVO:01000326); material: water (ENVO:00002006), including particulate matter (ENVO:01000060) such as... | depth 35 m | reverse complement strand
ATGTAATTATTGAGGTACATAGACCATTTGGATAGTTAAGTATCCGTACTGCATTCATCTAGCATAAATAATCCCTAAACTAGAATACTTGGGATATAAAGAGAACGAGAAGGACATATATCATTCCTCCAATATAACCTGTCCTCACTCAAGCCCATTCTCTTGATTAATTAGTACTTTTTCATGATTATATCATTTAAGGTTATTAAAGTAAACCTGATACTAATTATAAACATATAAGGGGAGGGTGCGCGCGCATATATTACTTCGTTTCTAGTAACCTCCCCCTCTATGTAAAAAAAACAAGCTGAATGGCAATTCATTTAACACTACTCCTGTAGTGACTTGTGATGATATAGAGTTAACTACATTCTCTAACTTCTGGTTCTGCATATGTACGTGTTGTATCTTCATCTATAATAGTACACATAGATTTAGTTTGATCCTTTAAGGCTCTTCTTTCGTCATATGATAGTGACTCGTGGTTTAAGGATACTTTAAGTGCATCTATTAGAGTTTTAGCCAATTTAGTGAGATGCTCACATTGGTTGTCTAGTCCTAATATTACTACTTCTCTAGTCTTAAGAGTTTGCTTTACTTGGTTCATTTTACTGGACATATTAAAAAAGGTATTGGTTACATTGTTGCACTATGGCTATAGTATATTAATACAGTCATAGTGAGGATACTACTGTTTAGAGTGATATATAGGTGTCTGAACATTGGTACACACTCTCGTACATTAAATCGACCAAGTGAGTGAATAACTCCACAAGGCCAAGATTTAGTGAGGATGTTTGATGCGTTGGCCAGCTAAAGTAGGTGATAATGGGCAAGTATATGTCACATCTAAGGTAAGTGTAAGCTATAAGCACAGGCCAAGGTTATTGTTACGTTGGGGGTGGAGAAAAAGAACAAGGCCGAAGCCTTGTCTTTACTCCTTTGGTTAGAAGGGAGCGTCTTCTGATGCACTAGCACCACCATCATCCCAGTCAGAGCGTGAGATGCATAGCTTAGCGCCTGCCTTAAGCAGAGTCAAGTCTATCGCATCAGCAAAGAAGGTCTTAGTACGAGTAGGACGCATGTCAATGACACCGTCTGGTAACGCACTGCCTCCTTCTCTAAGCTTGAAGATAGCGTATTGAGTACCGTTGTTTGCAGTCTGTACTGTTAACTGTGTGCATGGAGTAGCGTGTTCCGCACCTGGAACCTTAGTCATAAGACTAACCACCGTCACAAGGACAGTGTCGCTTTTGTGGGCTGTTGAAGCCATAAGCAAGTTGTTTTAGACCCCGTGTCAATGCGACTTTAGTTAATTGGTATATTAACAAGGGCGGGGGTACTTTCCGTCCGAGATTTAGGGGGGGAGTTTGGTTCGAGGTGGGTTAAACGCTCGGTTATCGGTATATATTTTTATATTTATTTTTTTATATACCTGTATTTAATATATTTTTTATATCTTTGCCCCATCACTTAATATAGGAACTACTATATATAAGGACACACCGCCATGAGAATAAAGGATATGAAGCGGTGCCACTACGTCTTACGTATGTACTTCTGTAAGACTACATACACCGCCCACTTTAATTAGCGGGTACAGACTGAGGTAGAAACTCAGTCTATAATGGAGCCCTCGGTGGCTCCCCCTCTTCTGAGGTTTTCTGGGGATTCAATAACACACTTGTGGGAGGGATAAGGTGTTATATCTATACACCAGATCTGAAAGAAATTAATTACTCTTATACTTGCACAGTTACTTTAAATATTATATATTTGTAAAAGTAAACTATATGAATTTATAATGAAAAGAGTAAAGAAAGAGATACTTAAAGCTAGTGACTTCTATCCAAAGTACCTCAAATTAATAAATGTGATTCTACCAGAACCATTAACTCAACGGGAGATAGATGTTTTGTCTGCCTTCATGAGCTTAAGAGGAGATTTAGTAGAGGAGGATCGATTTGGGACCCAGGCTAGAACTGTCGTTAGAAGAAGGTTAGGATTCAAGACTCATTCCAACTTAGATAACTATATAAAGTACTTTAAGAACAAGGGGGTTTTAGTGCCTAATTCAGAAACAAAGCAGCTGGAGTTAAATAAAAGAATTGAGATTCCAAAAGGAGAGGAAGAAGTTTCTCTTACATTCGCTTTTAAAATAAAAGATTAAGATGGAAGATACATTAGAAAATCAGACTGTAGAGTCTATTATCACAACAGCTAGAAGGGCATTTTGTGTAATAAATGAAGAAGGCCCTTTATTGTTAGTATTAGATATAGGTTCTGCATCCAAGCTTGCGGAAGAGTTAGGATTATCAGAGGTTGATGAATTAAGCAGCTACTCAGGAATGGATATTGCATTTACAATGAATACTGATGGACAAACAGTCAAATTTTATTAAGGAGTTAAGCCTTAAGTATGGTTTACCTGAGATAGTTATACGTACTATAGTAAGATCTCAGTTCCGTCATGTGAAATCTTGTATAGAGCAAGACACCCCAAAGGGCGTTTTATTACACTCCTTTGGAACTTTTAGGATTAAACGAGGGAGAGTCCAGGGCCTATTAAAGGGGTATGTTAAAGGGGCTAAAAAAAAAGATGGTAAAGATTTAAGTTTAATTGAAAAAATTAAGTATCTTTGGTCCATTAGAAATAAAGTATATTAACTATGGCAGTAAAAGAAGCAATGGAAATGGCACTAACATATTGGGAGAGTGTTAGAGTATCACAGCAGGTAGACTTCTGTGATTTATTAGATGATCAAAACGAAGCATCTGAAGACTATGGCCAGCCCGTTCTTAATCTTAGTTCTAGAATACTAGAAAGCGCTAAGAAACTAAGTGACACAGAAATTATTATTAATCAAATCACAAAAATAAACAACAATGGCAACACAAACAATGAATAACCCAACAATGGCTGCACCAACAGGACAGCCTGAAGGAGGACAATATGTATCTCCAGAACAAATGGAAGAGCACAGAGAGGCAACTGCCTTTGCTAAGGCTGCACAACAATCTGAATTAAAAATGAGAAAGGCTAATATTATTTTACAGTCCTTATCAGTAGGAGGAGATGTAGTTGCACCTTTATTCGATAAAAAAACTCGTACTCTATTACAAGAGAAAGTAGCTGACATCTTAAAAGACCTATAAGTCATGATAGATAACGAAAATATAAAGGATAGAATTGTAAATAGCTGGGAAATCTCTATGACTTTCTGTGCTAATTGCAAAACTTGCCCCGCAGTGTCAATGAAACTGGAGGAGGATGAAGTTACTGTAGGAGGAGAAGAGGAAGGATACACACAATTCACAAAAGCTCAATTTAAGCTCTTTATAGAAGAAGCTAAATCGGGTACTTTTGATAAGATGTTGGCTGATGTCGATATTTCGTGTCCATCTCCTACTAGAACTGGAGGATTATCACCTGATACAGGTCCTAGGTTTTAACCCTATGGGAATATTTAAGAATATAGTGGATGGTTGGAGTAACTATTACAAAGCCATCAGTGCAGAGGGACTTCCAGATGAGGTTCAAGGCATGGCTGATAGCAGGGCTGATATATGTGGGAAATGTCCAGAGCTAGTACCGTCAGGCATCTGGAAAATTTTCAGCCGAGTGCTACCTGATGGCAGAACTATTAAACAACGTCAAACAGCATTAGCTGAAACCGACAAAGATAACGAAGTACACCGAGGATACAAGTGTGGTAAGTGTGGATGTGCATTTCCACAGAACGTATATGCCCCAGAAAAGAAATGTCCTTTAGGTAAATGGTAAAATTAAAAAAAATGAAATTAGATAAAAGCGTAAATAACATTAAACTAGTTAGTGATAACATTATAGTTTATGTAGAGCCACCTAAACAGGAAACTGAGGGAGGGATAATACTAACAGCAGAGATGGCTAGGGAATCAACTGAACTATATGGTGAAGTTGCAGGAGTAGGTCCCGATGTAAAAGACTTTAAAGTAGGGGATGTGGTTTTATTACCACCTCATGGAAGTACACCTACAGTATATATGAATATTGTATACCATGTATTTAAAGAATTTAGCTTATTTGCTAAAATAGAAGAATAGAAAATGACTAAGAAAGATTCTCATATAATAGAAATCACTGTTACGTCTGATAGCTCAGAAATAGTACAGGCTTTTATTTATGGGTACTTTGGAGAAGGTGTTAATGTAGATCGGAATCCAAGTGCCACATTTAAAATGGTGATACAGGAAGACGAGTTAGATTATGAAATAAACCTTACCAGAGAGAGGGACAGCGAAGACGATCGTGAATTTATTTGATCTACAAGCTCGTAAAGTAGTCATATCTCCTGAAGCATTACTCATACCAGAGTTTGCAGTCTTGTGGGATAGGGATACTACCGAGGATAAAGAGGTTGCATACGCAGAACTTAGTTTTGTGTATTTCGTTACAGACTATAAATCCGTTTATAGATCTGGAATATCGGAATCTGAGGTACACGCTGTTGTTGCTAAGGACTTTTTAAAGGATGAGGCTTACGAGCCTTGTCCTCAAGTCCGAGCTGCTATGGATAAGTATATGCTGCTTCAGCAAACTCCGTCAATGCGGTTGCTTTCAGCTTCGTTAAGTACTACTGATAGGTTAACTACGTACTTAAAGTATGTAGACTTAACAGAAAGAGATGCGAATGATCGCCCTATATATAAACCCAGCGACATTACTAATTCGTTGAAATCTATTGGGGCAATTGTTGAGTCTTTAAACAAGGTAAGAGCGCAAGTAGAGAAAGAGCTAGAAACAGCCGCAACATTGCGGGGACAAAGGCTTAAGGGAAACAGGGAGGACCCCCCTAAATAAAATGAAAACAATATTATTAATAGCAGGTGCAGTACTTATAGGTTTTTCGCTTATGTTATACGTGGCGTCAAGGCTTATGTGCTACATTATTACAAAAAAAAAGAATGGAAACTAAAAAATTTAGCGATCACGTAAGTTATAAAGAGGGTGTGCATAGTAATACAGCATTAAGGAGAGGTCTAGATAATATACCAAATCCTGATCAACAAAAATGTATGCACGAGATAGCACAGCTTCTATTTGAACCTTTAAGAGAATGGGTTGGAGGACCAATAAAAATTAACAGCTTCTTTAGAGGAGAGCCTGTTAATACAGCCATAGGAGGGTCTAAGAACTCACAGCACATGAAAGGACAAGGTATAGATTTAGATGATACTTATGGACACAAGACTAATGCAGAGATGTATCACTATATAAAAGACAATCTAGACTTTGATCAGCTAATATGGGAGTTTGGTGATGATGAAAATCCTAATTGGATACATGTTAGTTATGTAACACACAGACCTAATAGAAAAAAATTAACTATAGCGGTTAAAGAAAACGGAAGAACAATCTATAAACACGAAGAACACAAATAATAACATTTAAAACCAACAACAAATGGCAACAACAACAGGAAAACTTACGGTTACTTCTAACGATTTAACTAGTGATAAAATAGCCTTCTCTGTAGAGGGAAGTATGATAGCTGCTCCCTATGGAGACGGCTGTGTTAATACAAGCGGGTTATCTAGAGTTACAATTGCTTCAGGAGCTACATATGTATTTGATTGTGATGCTGTAACCACAAAAAAATCAACAGCAGCTACTACTCCAGGAACTAATTTTCATAAGAACTACCTATTTATAAAGAATGTAGATACAGCTAATGTTACATTAAAGGTAACAACAGACGGAAGCACATACTTACCAGCAGCGGAGGGTAGAGATGGTTGTGACTTTACACTAGCAATGTTAGAAAAAGGGGATTTTTTATACATCCCGTGGACTGCCAATGTTGATTTATTAGTACGGGCTACAACTTCAGCAGCATGTTTAATGGAGTACATGATTGTTAACTAATACCTAAATATGGAGGACCACGATGAAACATCCAGACTCTTAGAAAACCAAGAGGCCTTGTATGAGGCTATGGTTAATGCATTTTTACTTATAACAGGTAGAAAAACCTATGAAGACTTCGAAGATGAGGAGGGGTTTTGGTTACCTGAAGGATTTCATGATCTTGAATCTATAGATAATATTATGAACTACTTTATAGAACAGGAAGACTATGAGAAGTGTGCAGAGCTTAGAGATATACGCGCTAAAGTTGAGCGTAAAGAATCAACAAATAAACTTAGTCATCTTTTTAAAGAAACGCAATGGAGGATAGACACGGATCCAAAATAGTAATAGCCCAGCCTTGGGAATTAGTAGACGCAAATAAAGATAACCCCGTTAGACATACTAATCAGGATTATTTAAAGTTTATTAATACATCCTTATTTAGCACCACTTCTAAGTTTTTCTTAAAACATGGTGTATATACTCATGCTCCTCAGGGAACCTCTGAATATATAGAATTCTGGGACAAAGAAGAGATAAGATGTAAAGATGGTCATACAATAGCTGGAGTAAGAATCACAGGGGAGCATTATGCGTACCTCAACTTTGGGCGTATACTAGCAACCGTAGATGATGGAAAGAGGACAAGGAAGATAGACACCTTTCCTAAGTTCCTTGATATGGATTACTATTGGTATCACGAACTAGAGCAAGCTGAGAAAAATGGTCAGGGAATGATTGTGGTAAAAGCAAGGCGTAAGGGATTCTCTTATAAGAATGCTTTTGGTATGGCTTGGAAGTACAACTGGTTTCCATTTTCTATATCAATACTTGCAGCCTTCGAGAAAACATTCTGGACAACTACAATGGAGATGACCAAGAATATGGTCAACTTTATTAATGAGAATACAGATTGGGCTAAAGGATTTTTACACTCTAGGCAGGATGCATTTAAGTCTGGGTACGTAGAGAAAGACAAAGTTTCTGGGATTAATATTGAAAAAGGATATAAATCTGAAGTGATGGCTCTTTCCTTTAAGGATTCTCCTCAAAAATCTGTAGGACGTACGGCAGAACGAATGCTATTTGAGGAAGCGGGGGATTGGCCAGGATTATTACAAGCATACCAACGATCGTATCCCCTCTTTAAAGATGGAAACATTATGATTGGTATCCCTATTATATATGGAACAGGGGGTAATAATAAAAACGGAACTAATGCAGATTTTGAAGAGATGTTCTACAACCCCACAGCGTATGGGCTAAGGTCGTATGAGAATATATATGATGAGAACTCCATAGGAGAGGCTGGATGGTTTGTGGATGATGCTTGGTATAGAGAGCCTTTTATAGATAAGCAGGGTAATGCATTGAGGGAGAAGGCAATAGAGGATATAGATTTAGAAAGAGAAGAAAAGAAAGCGGCAGATCCTAGGGCTTATAATATGATGGTAACACAGCACCCTCATACCCCTAAAGAAGCTTTCCTACGAAATGAGGGATCTGTCTTTCCCACAGTAGAGCTCTATAACGTGTTAGCTAAACTAAAATCTGATGATAGATATAAAAAGTTAGGGACCGCAGGAGAATTCTTTGAGGAAGAAGGGGAGACACGGTTTAAACCTGATCTAAGGCATAAACTATTTCCTATCATTAAGCACCCCCACAGCATTAAAGACCCACAAGAGGGATGTCCTGTTATATATCAGCATCCTCCTGAGAATATTCCTCGTGGTCTATATAAGATAGGATTAGATCCTGTAGCCTTCGATAAGTCAGGAAGTAAATCACTAAACGCAGCTTATGTTTATAAGTCGTTTCAAAAGTTTGATCATGGGTATGATGAGATAGTTGCTGAGTACGTAGGAAGACCTGACAATATTGAAATTTATAACAGAAACCTTGAACTACTATCAGAGTATTACGGAGGGGCTGAGATTATGTTTGAGAATGACAGGGGAGAAGTTCTGTCATACTTTAAAAGAAGAGGGAAGATGCACTTATTATCAGATCAACCTGATAATGTTATATCTAAAATAATAAAAAAATCTACCGTAGCTCGTATCAAGGGGTGTCATATGAATGACAAGATGAAAGATGCGGGAGAGAAGTTTATACTAAGATGGTTATGGACTGAGCGAGGGACCAATGATGACGGCAATAAAATCTATAATATGGATCTCATACCCTCAACAGGTCTACTGGAAGAATTGATTCAATACCACAGGATGGGAAATTTTGATAGAGTGATGGCTTTTATGCAACTTATGTTCTCAGTTGAAGAGCGGTATGATCATGAAGTTACTATAGACCCTATAACCAACAACCCCGCTGATTACCTTGTCTCTAATATAGACAAAATGTTTACTAGAAATCGTAGGTAATTAATCTTTTTTTAACTATATTTGTAAGTACTGCTAATATTATAAAACTATGTCATATACGTTCCCTCAACAGAGGTTAAGTTACTCAGCTAAGAAGAAAAATGATTTTCAATGGGGGAAAGATGTCTTAGACGCCCTTCAACTATACGGAACACAAGGCCAATCTGCTCAGGGTCAAGATCAGGAGTCCCGTAAGAAAGTAAATTATGATCTATTTAATGGTATCCTTAATCAAAAAGACTTCGAGTATGTATGCAAACCGTATGGAATAGATGGTGTAGGAGAACTTCCAGCAGAGATGAGGCACTATGATATTATCTCTCCTAAACTACGTGTGTTATTTGGTGAGGAAATAAAGAGACCTTTTAACTATAAAGTAGTAGCGACTAATCCAGAGGCTATAACTGAAAGAGAGACAGCGCAAGCAGACATGCTACGTGACTACATGCAGCAAAACATACAAGCTAAGATTCAACAAGCAATGATGGAGGCTGGGATCAACCCTGAAGGAGGACCGCAAGATTCTGCGGATCCTGAAGCAATGCAGCAGCAGCAAATGCAGATGCAGCAGATACAACAACAAATGACTCCGCCTCAAATTGAGGAGTATATGAAGAGAGACTACCAAGATCAAAGAGAGATCATGGGTAATCAAATCTTAGGGTATCTGAAAAAAGAACAAAAATTAAGAGAGAAATTTATTAAAGGGTGGAAGCACGGGCTTATATCATCAGAAGAGATGTACTATGTGGGAATTGTAAATGGAGAACCTGTAGTTAATACAGTTAATCCCTTATACTTTACCCATGATAAAGATCCTGATATTGATTATATAGAGGATGGCCAGTGGGCTAAATATAGTATGCGTATGACTGCAGGATCTGTGGTGGATACTTTTGGAGAGTACTTAACTCCCGCACAAATTAAAGACCTATACTCCGATTCCACCGTATCAGGTACATCCCATCCGTTAGGTTCTGAAACATTCTCCTATGAATCGAACCAATTATTTTCAGAATCTTTCCAGACAGATTGGGATCCTTCGGGTACTAGAGACTCCAGCTCACAGAGCTACATTCAAGTAATTCATTGTGAATGGAGATCTCTGAAAAAGTTAGGATTCTTAACGTTTACAGACGATGACTTCTCGGAACAAGAGACAATTGTAGACGAGACTTATACTTTGAATAAAGATGCGGGAGATATAAAGATAAAATGGGAATGGATCCCAGAGATATGGGAAGGAACTAAAATTGGGGACGATGTATACTGCAACATAAGACCTAAACCAAACCAGAGTAAAGATATTGATAACTTATACTCATGTAAGTTAGGATACGTAGGGTCAACTTATAATAACCTCAACGCATATCCTGTATCTTTAATCGATAGAATGAAACCATATCAATACCTATACAATATTATGATGTATAGATTAGAGTTGGATTTAGCAGCGGACAAGGGAAAGAAATTCCTTGCCGATATTAATCAGATACCCTCGTCAATGGGAATCGATATGGAAAAGTGGCTGTACTACTTTGACGCTTTAGGGATAGCATTTATAAATCCTAAAGAGGAAGGTAAGAGAGGTGACCAAAACCATTTCAACCAGTGGCAATCAATTGACTTATCTATGGCTCAAACAATCCAGCAGAAAATTGGATTATTAGAATACTTAGAAGCTCAGTGTAGTGAAGTATCTGGAATAACAAAACAACGAGAAGGCCAAGTAGGACCAAACGAACTGGTAGGTAACACTGAACAAGCAGTTGTTCAATCTTCAGCAATCACTGAAGAGTTATTTTACACACACAATTCCATAAAAGGAAGGGTTCTAGAGGCGTTGTTAGACACAGCTAAGGTTGCTTGGGGTGATGGGGAATCCAAAAAAATCCAGTATATCTTAGATGACATGACTGTCCATTTACTTACGATAGATCCCTTACATTTACCAGAATCATCTTTTGGTGTATTTGTATCGGACTCTTCGAAAGATAGAGAGTTATATTTAACTATGAAACAGCTAGCTCATGCAGCAATTCAGAATCAAACTGCAGAACTTTCTGATGTCATTAAAATGTTATCCACTGATTCAACAGCCGAAATAAAAACTCTCCTTGAGAAGTCTGAAGACACAAGAAAATCTAGAGAGCAGGAAATGCAAAAAGGCCAACAAGAAGCTCAACAACAAGCAACTCAAGCTCAAATGCAAATTGAATCTGAGAAACTTAAGTTTAAGAAATATGAAGTTGACCAAGACAACGAGACTAAAGTTACAGTTGCAGAGATAAGCGCATTTAAAGGTAAAGAGGACCAAGATATAAACGGCAATCAAATACCAGATCAACTTGAGATAGAAAAACTTAAAGCTACTATACAGACAAATGATAAAAAAGTAGAACTAGAGAATCGCAAGCTTGATATTAAAGAGAAAGAAATTACTCTGAAGGACGGTCAGACTGATAAAAAACTAAGAGAGGATCGTAAAAATAAAGAAGCCGATAGAAAATCAAAAGAGAGACAGGCTAAGAAAAAAGAGTCTAAATAATGTCTACAGATAAGAAAAGAGATAAGACTACATTCCCTAGGAATGTTAGACGTATCTTAAAATCAAGACTGTCCCCTGAGCAGTATTCTAATCTATTAGACTATTATGTTGAAGCGGGGTCTCCAGATTTTAAATTTTACAGCGAGGGGAACAGTAAGACGGCCTCATTCGGTAGCTCTACCTTTGCAAAAAAAAGAGGGGGGTGGATGAACCCCTATGACAATACTATATACCTTAATGATAATCTAAAGAATAACGATTGGAAAACATTTAGAATGGTCTTTGAGGAGTTGGGTCATGCTCAACAATTTAATGATATTAAGAATATAGAGAGCGAGAGTGGCATTATGCAATTCTTAAATACTTATCTGATTCCTGGAGATGCAGGCGCTCATACCTATACGGGAGGAGTCTTATCAGGCATACTAAACAACGCTAATGAAGGAATTAGTGACCCCCCTAGTTTTGATAACGGATGGAATCTGTCAGAGTATTGGGGTAATGTTTTTTCCAGTACTCATCAAAGTAATCTGTATAAGAGTGACAATGGTAATCATGAACACGAGGTTCACACAGGGGAACGAAAAAAAGAACTTATTACTAAAGTTTTTGGGGAGGATGGTGTTACGAACTACTTAGATGTAAATAATAATAAAGAAAAAAAGAGAGGTGAATTTACTGATAGAGCTCAGGAAGAGTTTGCTAATAATAAAACCGTATATGACCAGGACACACAAGCTAAGCTCAAAAGCATAAAAGATGGTCTATGGAGTGAGTTTACTAGCCTCAAAGATAAAGTAAGTGGCTTATATGGAGAGGGGGGTTTTGAGCGTATAGGAAATGCTGTAAATAGGGTTTCGGATCTCACCACGTTTGAGAGTGGTGGTCATATAAACGCAACCACAGCTGCGGCTCGACACAAAGGATTAGAGGGAGCTAAACCTGGCACCTCTGCATCTCTTATGTATACTGATCACAAAGGTAGAACTATAGAGGGGCGTCAATCTTATCCTGTACGTATATACGCAGATGGATCTTATGTTGGTATACTTAAACCTGGTGATACTATGGAAACGTTTGCTGCTAGCAGAATAGATGAAGTTCCCGCATACCAAGATGCATCGACTGTTACGCAGGTAGAGGGAGGCGAAGCATGGGAAACCCATTACCCTGTTAACACTTCTTATTCACAATATAAACATATACCTGAACAGTACTTTACAGCTCCTACAGGAGATTTTCAGTACACGAAGAGGAACTGGGATACTGACGCACAGAAATACGGGGAAGACACAGAGCACACGGGAACATATAACCCTGATTGGTTTACTCCAGATTTTGATCCATATACATATTATAAAACAGATGGTAGAACTTGGGATGACTACAAGGCTTCAGGTTATGCTAGCAATCCTTATATGCAAGAAGATAGTTCTGGAAGTAGTAACATGGAACACCCATTAGTGTGGGGGCCTGATAAGTTAGCCACAGAGAATAGAAGAAGATTAAATAATAACCTCCTACTTGACATTTATAATGAAGATGGCTCTGTAAAAGAAGAGTATCAGGATAGAATTGGAAAGAAAAGATATTTACAGCCCTTTAATGAAGGAGAAGCGCCTGGACAGGAAGGTTCTGAAGGGCAGTTTGTTTCCCAGGTAAAAGAAGGCGAAGGGTGGCATAATAACTATAGACCTCTGGAGAAGGATGGTATAATGAAGGGGAGTATCTGGACAAAAGGTGAGGACGGAGGTTGGGAAATGACTGAAGATCTTTCCTATAAAGAGATGGTGGGACTCTATAAAGATTATAAAGATATGCCTGGTTTTGGGGGTATATCTAAGAGAGAGTGGAAGAAGAAAATAAAGGAGGGGGATGTCTTTCATCCACAAATTCTAAGTAGAGACCAAGTTGATAATTATGATGCTGAGTATCAATCTAAAATGAATCCTATTAGCCCAAAGGATGTCCAATTACAAAAAGATTTTTTGGATGGTGCAATAAATTCAAATCTATATAGAGAGAAATTAATTAACGCAGGGTATGAGGATGTTGATAATATTATAAAACAGAGGGGGGATGCGTTGGCAAATTCAAATGTTAAGTATCAAGATAACTCAGGTTCCTATCGTACTGAATATAAATACCCAGAAGATAAATCGGATGATAGCCCAAATTGGCCATACACTACTGCAGATAAAATGAGTCTGTTGAGGGATTTATATAAAGAAAAGGGGTATGAGTATGATGGCATGGATGATATTGTCTCCATGAATTCTAACTTTACAACCCTAGGCGAAGGGGATACTAAGAAGTCTGAGGAGTCCTACTATAATAAGCAGGAAAGACAAAAATTACTTTTTAGCCGTTTTGGAGGCCATGATTCTCCTGCTATGCAGGATGCCTATGCTAAACTTTTTGGAGGGGATAAGGGGTCAAGAGCCTATACAGGTAATCACGGAGATAAAACGGGGGATATTGTATTAGATCCACGGGAGCAACAACAGATAATGATTGATCTCGGGTACGAAGGAACTTGGGAGGAATTAGAAGCTGGATTAAGTAGTACCTCTATTCATGAGATGTCTCATATGGCAGGGGCAACTTCAGGAGAATCTGGTATGAACGATACAGATAAAGATGTAATTATTGAGCTCATGGAGGCAAATGGTATAGATATTTCTACTCTTGATCCTCATGATGGTTCTCCCTATGAACGAAAAGCTGACCTAGATGCTATGAGGTTTGACATGTTTAATACTATAGGATATGATTTTAGAGAGAGCCAACTGACTCCTGAGGTACTTCAACAGTATAAAGAACATCGTAAAGCTAATCCTAAACCAGGGTTGAGCGAGAATAGAATGTTTAAATTCTTCAATGATGACGGTATTGTAAAGTTTAATAATGAGGTTGCGGATTTAGGAGAGGGCATGCCTCCTGGTATGTCTAAATACGGAGGGGCTACACGATACCGACAGGGATCTGATGTACAAATACAAGAGCCTTCATTAGATATTCAAAACAATAAAACTACTTCCCCACCAGTAGAGAGACCAGTGACTAAAGAGGAAGAGTATATTGATTTTATACAGGGAAGAACGGCATACGTAGACCCGTTTACAAACGCTGAAGATCCTGAAATGCACTTCTCCAATGCTTATAATTCTGAACTTTCTGCAGATGAACTATTAGAATATTACATCTGGCAAGACTCTTTAGCGCATAGACGCTCTGAGTTAAATGGTACATCTCTAGAGGATGAACTTAAACGCTTTACTATGGATCAAGGTGCCTATGATATATATGGATTTTGGAAGTCAGGAGATTATGAAAATACAGACTCAGACGGTCACGGGTCTGATAGATGGAAAAAACCTAACCACGTTACTTTTAGTGATGAGTCTCAGTACGCTAGCAATTATAACTTAGAAGAGGGAGATGTTGATAGACGAACTAAGTATGAAGGGGGGTCCTGGAATAAAGATGGAGGATATTCTCCTACAAGACATAATATGCATAGTACTGAGCATATTAATAAATATCTCAGCGATGGTAACAGCGATACTAGGCAGGAGTATTTATATATGGGTAATCCTCGATATATGAAGCCCTTCAGTCCTACTAAGTTTTTATCAGGTAGTGATCCTATCCCTCTAAGGATGGATAATACAAATATAAATCTTAATCAAGGGGAGATACCAGTACAGACTTTTCAAGACGGAACAGATGTCCCTTTCATGATAGATAACCCGCTATCGGAAGAGGCACAAGCTAAATATAAACATATGTATAGGGATAGAGATGAGGATCAACTCTCAGACTTAACCTATGACTTTAGTACTAATGAGGGCTACTTGGGATTTGTAAAGAGAACTGAAAATTCCTACGGAGCTGGTTACGATGGGGCTAAAAAACTTTGGTTTCCTCACAAGGATTCTGAAGGGAATTCTACCATTGGGTATGGTCATATAGTGGGATCAGGCGAAGATTACTCTAAAGGTATAACAACAGAGGCAGTGACTACACTTCTAGATGATGATATTAAAGTGCATAGAGATCTACTGGAAAGAAACATAGAAGAGTGGGATGACTTAGGGACTACAGAGCGCAATGCTTTACTTGATATACAGTTTAATATAAGGGGTAATGTATGGACTAAGTTTCCAAGTTTCACTAAAGCAGTGATAAATAAAGATTACGAGGCGTTAATCTTAGAGGGGTCTCGCGCGGAGGCGACTAACGCTAGTGAGCGTAACGCAGGTTTTTATAAAAGTGCAATTGAACCGCTAGTTAAAAAGTGGAACACACCCGTATTAAATCCTGAACACTCCTCTCACCCATCCAATATACCTGCAGCTGTGCAGGATAATACGTATGTGGCACCTCCTGTCTTACCTATAATAGAAAAGGACTCTCTAGAGAACTATCAAGATGGCACAAGAGTGCAGAACAACAACTCTACTTCATTTCCATCTGACAAGAGCGCAACGGAGATAGTCCATGATCAGTATGCTAATACTGCAATAAACATCCCTAACTATTCAGATCCAGAAATATACAAGTACTACTTAGAGGGGCACAACGGTAATCTCACCCCTACTGTATATCTAAATCCTGATCAAGATGAGCATCAGCTAGAGGCTGTTCCCTTCCTATCAAATAATCTTTCTGGAGACTTTGACCCCCCTAATCTCTATAGAGAGACAGGAGTAGATTGTCTGCAGGCTAATGGAAAAGTAATGGAAGGATGTGCTGGAGGTATACAACTTGCAATGGAATATAATACCCCACTAAGTAAAGATGGGGTAAGAGATTTAAACGGTATAAAAGGGGGAGCCTGGCAGATGCATCAGAATATTGTAGATGCAGGAGGGTTAAGTTTATTTAACTACTCTACCTCGCTAGTAACTGATGATTTAAGAGATACTCCTGTAGGATCAGATGAGCTATACACTATGTATGATAAATCTAGAGCTAATTTTGGAAATGAAGCAGAGGTGTTAGAAAGTACCTTACAGACTGGGGATTATGTGGACTTATATTACAACGGGTCTGATTACCAAGCTGAAGCACAGACAGACGGGTTTGGTTCTAATGTTAATACCCATGCAGGTATGATAACTGAGAAGGGTGGAAAAAAGTATGTTACTCATAACGTACATGGGAAATGGGTCTCTGACTTATTATCTGATGTGTTAAGTAAAAGAACTACAGGTAAGGATAATCATCAGATGATGATTGTTGGAGGGGCCCGCCCAAAATACTCAACTGGGTTAGTGGAGGGGGTTTCTTTTAATTCTAATGGGTATAATAAAGTTATAGAAGGGAATAATAAAGTTTCTCCAAATTATAACAGCTTAACCTCGATGAATTATTTAAACCATTTAGGAACTACTTTACCTCATATTCAAGATGATTTTCAATTAAGTGATGGGGATGTTCAATTGGTTGGGAAAGCTGCATACGGGTCCTTCGGCCAAGAATCTACATACGGAGAGGGGGAGAGGTATAATGCAAAATCATATTTTAGGGAACTGCTGAGGTCAGGTAAGTTTGTCTCTGAATTCGTTTTAGGAGATGATGCTTTAAGTGAGGGTCAGACACAAATCAAATATGATTTATTTAAAGACAACCCTATATTCCAGGCTTATAATTTGAATGATGTAGATTACCTATACACAGAAGAAGGGTCTAGTAGAGCTACAGCGCTTATACACTCTATGAACTTAGGGGTTATTAATCAGTATTTTGCAGACCAAAATTTAAGTGATGAGGTAAAATTAAACATGATGCATCTAGCTTATAATAAAGGAATAGAAAATGTGATTCATGACTTCAGTACGAAGAGCTACCCTGAGTACAAGAGTAGCGAGCATGAGAACCCTACCGTAACTCCTGATACACTTAAATTAGGATTAGAGACTTATGGGGGTATACATCTTGATGTAGCGTCTTACACCTTTAATCCCCACAACTCAGCGCAGCTTGTGGACTTTGATATGGATAAACTTAGAGAGGGAACTAACGCACAGGAGTCGTATGATATAGAAACCCTAACGGGCTTTGAAACAGGACTACAGGATATAGAAGAATCCTATAGTCTTTTAGTTAAAGATCTAGGCACGCAGTACAATAAGGCGGAGACTGAGATAGTACAGAAGGTTGACGTATTATTAAAGAAGGCTAAACGTACTAAAGATTTTAAATACATACAACAATCAAAGAAGCTTTTGAAAAAGATCGCAGATGTACAAAAGAACTTCTTTTACGATTAATAAAAAAGAGGTGTATATTATTTTTTAGTTAGTTAAAAATAGAGTACCTTTAGACTTTGGCTATAATAAGGTCAATAAAGTTCAAAATCATAACAAGGTTTGTTATGAATTTAGTATAAATTTAATTATATTTGTAAATAGATAGATTATGGGAAAAGAAAATCAGACTTTAGATGAAAAACCAATCACTGGGGTAGGAGATTCAGCTAGTGCAGTAAACGAACTTTGGGATATAGATGAAACTAACTTTGATGATGCGTTTGAATTAGAGACAAATGCTGATCCAGTTTTAGGGATAGACCTAGGGGTCGAATCAGATTCGAAAGAAGAAAGTAAAGAAGAGGTAGAAATACCTTTACCATTAGAAGAGGATGACACTGAGGAGGAAGCTCCTGAGGAATTAGAATTGGATCTTGACACATTTGAGTCAAAGGAAGAGGAAGAAGAAGAAGAGTCATCTGATGATGAGGTTAATGCGACTAAAGATTCTAAAAAGGCGGGCAAGAAAGAGAAAGTAGAGGAGGTAGACTCAGATAATGAGTTTGCAATTTTTGCGAAGATGTTAGCCGATAAAGAACTTCTGGACATTAATGAGGAGGAGTTTGATCCAACTGAAAAAGGATTGATGGATGCTTTTGCAGACACAATTGAAAATAGAGTTAAAGAAGAGATTGAATCTTTTCAGAAGACTCTACCTAAAGAAGGGAAAGAACTTTTAACTCATCTTATGAAGGGAGGTAAGGTTTCTAATTTTATGGAAGTGTATAGTACCCCTGAGTTAGGTGATCTGAATATTAAAGGTAACAACATTGGAAATCAAAAAGCGGTATTAGCTGAGTTTTTTAAGCTACGTGGAGATAACCAGGAAGATATATCTGAGATGTTAGAAGATTACGAAAACTTAGGAAAGCTTGGGAAGCAGGCTGAAAAGGCTCAAGGCAGACTCGTTCAATACTACCAGCACCAAAAAGAACAACTAGTTGTTAAACAGGAGCAGGCAGAGGTGGAAAGAGTGCAAAAGCGGAGAGAGGTTCAGGAGAACATCCAAACTACTATATCAGATTCTGATGAAATAAAAGGATTTCCTCTTAGTCGAAAGTCTAAGAAAAAGCTGATGAGCTACATGACTGACGCTAAAGTAAAGATTGAGTCACCTGACGGTCCTCAATTTGTTACGCAGTTTCAGGCAGATGAGATGAAAGCATCGAGTAACGTTGATGATTTTATTTTAAAAGCTTATCTGAGAATGACTAATTATAGTTTAGATGGAGTGCAAACAAAATCTAAGTCACAGCTAGCATCTCAACTTAGGACGACTTTACAGAATAAGAAGCGTATGACCGATACGAAAGCAACTTTCGGAGGCAACAAAACCCCAGGGGGTGCCGCATCAAAATCATCAAATTCCTGGGATATTTAGTAACTAATTAAAAATTGTTAAAAAAATGATTAAACAATCAAAATTGACAGTTCTTACTCGTCCATGGCACGCGAATTTTACTGAAACTAATCACTTGGGGTCAGCGTTCTTAACTGAACCACACAAGTTTGATAAAGTTTTAACGAGAGTCTTTACAGCTTCTCGTATCGCAGACAACCCACTTACAGCTATGACTAAAGGTATGGGAAGAACTTCAGAAATCGAGGGATTCGATTGGGAATGGGAGCTTATGGGAGCTTCAAACCGTCCACTAATAGCTATAGCTAATTCAGGGGCTGCTGCAGGAACTGCAGTTGGTGCTAATGGATTACCATTTGCTATCACAGTAGACGAAGACTGGTTTAAACCAGGAGATGTAGTATCGCCTAATACAGGTGCTAACAATGCGAAGAGATTAATTCGTATTCAAAGCGCTCCTGTAGCAACAGGTGGAGGCTATAAGTATACTTGTAAATTGGTAACTGACGATGCTGCTGCTTCTGTAGTGGTTGATGCTGGCTCTCAATTAAGTAAAATGTTCTCTGTGTATGAGGAAGGTGGTGACCAATCAGGTTCTACTACGTACGCAATGCCAATGAAATTGAGATCTCAACTTTCTACTTATAGAAAAGAGTACTCTATCACGGGTGATGCTGCTAATCAAGCACTAGTTGTTGCATTAATGGATCAAGAAGGTAAGGTATATAAAGACTATAAATGGTTAAAGTATGCTGAGGCTGAGTATTGGATTCAGTGGCACAAGGAGAAAGAAAGAGGTTTATGGTATGGACAAATGTCTAATAACGTTGCAGGAGCTAACGGTAGAGCTGCAAGAACTGGGCCTGGTGTTCAGGAGTTATTGAAAGATTCACATGTTCACGTGTATAACACTCTTACTGAAAAATTAATCAGAGAGTATTTACTTGACATCTTCTTCGGAAGAGTTGATATGGGTAACAGAGACATCGTTGCTTATACAGGGGAATACGGTATGTTAGCTTTTCACCAAGCAATGTCTAACGCTTCTGCTCCATTCTTAACTATGGACTCTAAGTTCATTTCAGGGGAAGGATCAAACTTAGCATTCGGTGGTCAGTTCGTTAAATATATCGGACCTAATGGAATTTCTCTTACATTAAGACACAATCCTGTGTATGATGATAGAGAGATAAACACTCAAATGCACCCTAACAAACAAGTACCTTTGGAATCAATGAGATTTACTTTCCTTGACTTCGGTAGTAAAGGTGGGGATGCAAACATCAAGTATGTACATAAGAAAGGTGGATATAAATTAGGATATGTTTCTGGTTTACAAACTCCTTACGGTGCAAACAAAGGTGGTCTAATGAGTAATGCTAAAGATGCGTATACTATGATCGTTCACGATCAGTGTGGTGTTCAAATCGATGACGTTACAAGATGTGGAGAGTTGATCTTAGGATTACAATAATAATATGAATTACATAACTAAAAATTAAATTATGACTAAAGTAGTTAAAAACTTAGTATATGTAAAACCAATCATAAAAGAAAGATGGCATGGCCTACATAAAATAGGTCGTGCCAAATTTCAAGGCACGTCTGATGTACTTCAGGCAGTTTACGATAGAAATTTAGGTGTTCTTGCTACAGGGTTAGATGAAGAGCAAAGAGAAAGACTAAGTAAAAGTATGGGAGTTGATTTAGCTCCAATACAATCAAATGAGTACTGGCACGAATTTAAAGTAAAGTTAGAAGATAAAACTATGATTTTTGACACTAACATTCCTTTTCAAGAATTACAGATTTCAATGTTAAGAGCGAGTAGCCAAATTGCTAACTCGCAGAAAGAACATGATAATGGAATGTGGCCAGATGCCAAGTATGTTATATATGATGAACAGCAAGAGGTGGAAAAAGAAGCAAAAACTGCAGAGGTTAAGGCCAATGCATTTAGTATCTTCTCTAAACTTTCTCCTTCTAAGCGTTTAGATGTACTTAAGATATTTGGAAAAGCAACTACTAACTCTTCGGAAGATTTCACATACGCTCGTCTATATGAAATATTAGAAGAAGATCCAAAACGTTTTTCAGAAGTAGCTTCTGCTAAACCAGAGGAAATAAAAGTGAAGGCTCTTATGTTCGATTTAGAGGGTAAAGGTATTTTAAGAACTAAAGGCGCTGCGTATCTATACAATGATCAGCAGTTAGGTTTTGATTATGACGATACTGTTATGTACTTAATGAATCCAAAGAACCAAGCACTATTAATTAAATTAACTGACGACCTAAAAGCCAGAGAGTAATGACTGTAGAAGAAATGCACTACGACTTTAAGCTTAAATTTAATAAGCTAGATAGCCAAGATTATCAGAACTTCCAAGTTCCTGAGATAGATTGGATATTAAATGAAGCACAATGGGTATTTCTTAAACAACGTTACGGTCTAACAAATCCAAAACAAACTGGGTTTGAAGGAAGTCAAAAGAGAATTGATGATTTACGGAATCTGGTGGTGAGGGGAACTTCACTAGCAGGTTCTGCATCAGTTTCTGCACCCATGTCAGTAAAGGCTTCATTGCCTGCAGATTACATGTTTATGCTTAGAGTTGAAGCAGTCGCTCTTAAGTTAACATGCGGTCAGAAAAACCTGACGTGTAGAGTAACACAACATGATGACTTAAGTAATACTTTAAGTGATCCTTATTATACTCCTTCATATGAGTGGGGTGAAATTCCAATTGTTTTTGGAACGGAAACCTCGGCTGCAGTAGATGCAGACACTATGTTTGGGTACCATGATGGGTCATTCAGTATTATTAATTATCTTTTGGATTACTTAAGAACTCCAAAAAGGATAGCCTTTCCTAGTGGAGTAACTGGAGGATCATATAATTACCCTGGCGCGGTAGCTGTAGCGGCTAATCAAGACTGTGAGTTGGCAGAACATACTCACAATGAAATCGTAGATCTTGCTGTACAGATCGCGGCTGGTGATGTTGAGCACCCAGGATTACAAATAAAAATGGCTAAGACTGCAATGTTTGAATAAAAATTAATAAAGAATAAAATTATGGTAAAAGCTAATCAATTTGTAATGGCAATGACTGCAGGTGTAGCGCCTGGAGCATCAACTGCTGCAACAATAAACAATGCTGCAGGTGGGGCTGTTACTCTCGCAACAATCCCAGTAGGGGCTGCAGCGATCGTATCTGCTGGACTAACTAGAGCAACTATTACTGCTGCATTAGCAGCAGCTTCGGAGTATTACTTCGTTAAAAACGTAGGGGGTAAATTAATACATAGTCCTGCTTTCACAGCAACGGCTGCTGAAATTGCTTTAACAAAAAAGAATGAAGTATTTGCTGCGGGCGCAAGCTCAAAAGTAATGATCAAAACAATAACTACTGCTAAACTTAAGTGTGAGTCTGAGTATATGCTTAAATTGAGATTCGAATCTCCATGTATAATGAAGACTTACGGATACCAAGATTTCGTTAAAACAATCAGTTATACTACTGGATGTTGTGCTGATCCTTGTGTAGACTGTGGTACATATGTACAGGGCGACTTCGCTGATGAGTTAGTGATACAAATCAATTTACAAGCAGCTGGACTAGTTACAGCTACTGCAACTGGGGCAGATATAACAATAGAAACTATAGGTGACTCTGCTGCGGCATTAGCTTGTGGTCTTGACCCTATGGAATGTAGTGACTATAACGTACAGCTTAATGTAGGTTTAGAAGGAGCATTTGAATGTTCAGGAGCAACTGTTGTAACTGCTGGTACTGGTACAACGGCTTACTCAATGACTGTAGGAGGAGGTAGATCAATAGCTGCACTTGGAGCATGGGCATCTGGTTACTACAGAGACTTAGGTACTGTAAGAGGAGGTTTCCCTTATATTACTGCTGATAACGAAGCTGACGCTTCAATAAACTACGACTTTACAACTTTTACTATAAAAGAAAGCGCTAAGAGTGCTGCTACAATGGCAGATACTGTTAATTCTTTTGAGGTAGTAATTGCTTATAAAACAGGAGTTACTGCACTAGATGCAGGTGAGGTTAATACTCTTTTAGGGTAATTCACATATCAATAATAATAGTAGAGTGCCCTACGGGGCCTCTACTTTTGTTATTCTAGATTCTTATTACAAGAATCTGAAAAATAAATTATGAGTCGAAATAGATTGTGTGTATACTGCCATCCAGTTAATGGGGTGACTTATAGTGCTGCCCCAGAGCCTAATGGTACAAGTCCATGCGTGTCAGAACCAGATTGTCCTTGTGAGAACTTACTTGCAGATCCTGCTCTTATTGCAGCTGGAGTAACTAATGTATATACAGCAACTCACCCTGACCCTACATTCAATACAGTTGGAACAGGATATGACCCATGTACAGTAACAAACTCTACTACATGTTATATATGCGATGTGTCCAATTCTGGGTATCTATCCCAAGTTATAACATCAGGTAGCTGCCCTACGGGGTGGTCAACTACAATACCATCATGTGGAGCGACTGCTAAATTATCAGTTTCAGCCGCAGGTGGTGGACTATGTTCAGGACCTCCTACTAGTGGGTGTAACGTATGTTTTAATTCGGCATGTACAAGTACAGGAGCAATACAAACTACAGTACTTGTAGGGCTAGGGTTAACTAATGTACAATTACAGCAATCAGGAAGTAACGTACAGCTAAATACCTGCTCACCGATTTCCCCCAACCCTTTTATCACGACTTCTGTGGATGGGGATGTATTTACGGTTACAGGATATTGCGGATCACCTTCCATAATAGACCAATGGCAAAAGTCAACCTCTAGTTCTGATGCTCCCTCGTGGGGGGCCGCGGATTGCGGGGAGGTTGCAGTAAGTTCTAATACAAAAATATATGCATTTTATGATGGAACATCATTAGGGGAATCTCAAGCAGAGGCTGCGTACACAGCATTAACAGCATGGCTAGGTGGGATTGCTAATTTTACTGTAGACACAGTACACGGGTCTGCAACACAAAATGTATTCCATACTGCAGTTTCAGGGGAAAGATGGGTAGATTGGGGTTCAGCAGTATTAACTGGTAAATTCAACAATAGTCAAGTCACCCCATACGAGCAAGTCTCAGTTAATGGGGGAACATACGCTGACTTCACTCACTGTACTGGGGGGTCAGATTGTGCAGTTAAAAGAAATGCTGGAAATAATCTTCTGATCCCTAATTATTTTAATTCTCCTGCCAATAACTCAAAACAGATAGCACAATTAAACTGGGCATATGATACTGCAGGTGTAGATGAATTCTACGATACCGCAGAGGGATCCTTAATTGGAGCATCTATGTTTAATTATGGATCAAGCGCTGCGAACGGAGCACAAACTTGGAATGGGTTTCCGCCAAAAGCTACAAATACGGATGATGTACTAATAGTGATATTCGCAGATGAGTCTATGTGGTCGTACCATGCAAATAGTACTAATGTATTTACCCTTGCTACTGACCCATATACACATAGTAGTGGTGGTGTAACTTTTGCAGGTATTGATCCTGCTCAGCCTACACCCCAATATAGACAAGATTATGATAAATTCACACAGCTTCATGCTGCACATAATGGGGAGTTCAGAGCGTTTTTATACCCATCTAAACCAGCTAGTGTATCTGAATCTGGAGGACATAAAGCATTCCCTCTTCATGCGTTAGCTGCTATTCATAGTGGTAATAAGGCACCCTTAGACGGAATGTTCCAAGCAGGAACATCACCTATTAATGCGTACACTACTCTAACTAAGATAGAAACTGAAAATCCTTATTGGACTGCTACTACTCCTACTTATGGGGGATTAGATCAAAAGGGATGGGGGGTTAATGTAGCTGGGATTACTTTTACTGCGGCTAATTTTGCAATTGATTTAGAGGCATTCTTAGGAATTGGAACTGTAAATTGTGATCAAACAGACTGTGCTGCTCTAAGAGTGGTTGACGGATCTGGAGTAGGAATATCAGGCGTAAACGTAACTATAGGATCAAGTTATCTACAAACAGATTCTTCAGGATACACTACTTTAGTTAGTGGTTTAGCTGGGGGTGTTTTAATAAATGGGTGTGAAACCTTTAACTTCACAGGAGACTGTACTCAATACTTATTTGAGATTGTACAAGAGACATATACAGATACAGTAAGTCAATCCTGTATTTTAGGGTGTACAGATCCAAATGCTATGAATTATAACCCATTAGCTAATGTCGATGATGGTTCATGTGAGTACTGTGTGTGGGGATGTACTAATCCTGTAGCACTAAACTATGACCCTCTTGCAACTTGTGATGATGGTTCATGTCAGAACTTACCAGATATAGTAGAGTGCACTTTAATTAATATGGCAAAAGAATTGCTTAAAGAGTGTCTTACAGAATGCGGAGATGCAGAAGCATATGTAGAGATGCAGTTTGATTTCAGAGAAATGGAAGCAATGCTAGCTCAGATATATATGCTCATTGAATGTAATAACCTTGAGGAATTAAGAGCTTTAATGCCTAAGATTGTTCGTTTAATGGAAAAGTACCAATGTGACTCTTGTTATAGCTACTCTAGCACAGACGGAGGAGATACAACAACAACACAAACCGAAACCTCTGCAACTTCCTGTGGTGCTGATGTTACAGGACCTTGCACAAACAAGTTACTTACTCCAGCTATAGATGCATTACAGATTGAGTACCAAGTAGGTACAGGGGGGTGGATAGCAGCAAGCACAGACCAAAATACAACTATAGGGGATATAACAGGAAATACTCTAGATGTAACATCTTACTGTGGGCCAACTAGGATAGAGCAAGCTCTGAATGCGTGTGGTATGACTTCTGTTCCTAATGATGCTAATATATACTGCTTCTACGATGTAACCTCAACTTGTAATACCGATATAGCTGAGATAGTTAATTCAGTTGAAGTATGGTATAGAGATAAGGTTATAGCTGACCCTTCTTTTACAGGAGATGTTTTCCATTTACCTGTACACGGAGAGAAGTGGGTAGCTGCTGGATTCTACCCTTTAGATGGGCAGATGACTAACGGAGCTATGTCTCTAGTTAATGGTTCAGGAAATGATTTAGGGGGAGGTAATAGCGGATATAGTACTACTTTATCTGTAACTGTTTTAGATAGAAGTACAATAGGGACTACACATTCAATGGTATCTCGGACTTTATATGGTCCTAAATCGGGTACAGCAGTAGCTAACGATATAGCAACCGATACGAGTGGAGGGGCTATTCCTTATTTAGCGGTTGGAGGATCTTATTCGGATCGAGGTCTTGCTGGTGGGGTTGCAGCAGATTTAAAGGCAGTAGTTCTTTGTTTCTTTGATGAGGCTGAAGGAACTCAGGGAGGAGGAGCTTATCATGATAGAGGTTTAGCGCCAAATGGATCTTCAGGTAATTATCATTACCCACCAATAGGAGTAGTCGGAGATTGGGGAACGGCTCCTTATTCTAAATGGATTTCACACCATGCTACTATGGTTTCTAAATATCCTCAATATACATTCTTTAAAGGCTTTTTATATCCTGTAGTACCAGGGTGCCATATTGGAGGATCTAATTGTGGTATTGAACCCGCTAATCAGAATCCTGTGGTAGATTGTAGACCTCATAGTGGTAAGATGCATTTTATATTAAATTCCCTTGCAGGAATAACTAGCGGGACTTTATCGGGACCCCTTCCTCAAAATGCAGTTATTAATACAGCAACAGGAGGAGTCGGTACATTAAGTTCAATGCAAGTTGCTAACAACCCATATACGCAGAACAACGTAGACGGATTAGACCAATACGGCTGGAGTATGGACCCTACAGTGGGAACACCAGGGATCGCATCTATTGCGGGAGTGTTCACAAGTAATCAGTTTGCAAACACATTAAATGGCCTACTTACAGGTGGATCTACGTGTGATGGTACAGACTGTCTAACGGTTATAATAAAAGATGCAGAAACATCGGCAGTTATATCTGATACATATACACAAACAGCAGTTACTGTAAACCCAGGAGTACAGCAGTTATTAGCGGCAGCATCTAACGTTACTCTTACTACTTTAGGGGATTGTACGGAATATATTGTAACTATCTTCAAAGATGAGATGGATCAATATAGTGACTGTGTAACTACTGCTAGCATCACTTGCGGGTGTGCGGGAGATGACATCCCTTCCATAGTTATATCGGTAGGAGCCAATACTAATATTACAGGACAAACTAAAGATGGAGCAACATCTTATGGTACTATTACTAATGAGACTACGGGAGTTGTTGATGTTATTGCGTTTGACCCTAACCAAGCGGGGCCACTAGTAGGGTCTATAACACTTGATGGGGCAATTAAAGATACTAAACTTTTCGAAAGTAGTGAGCTAGGATTACCTGACGGTAGATATAAGATAGTGTTAGATAATGTAGGGGGGGAGAAGTTAGAGATGTGTTTATTAATCCTTTGCCACTCTTACGAAAGTCTATTAGATGCCTTTGAAAGATACACTTTAGATATAACATGTTGCCCTACATGTACAAGTCCATATGACGCATACTTAAGCGCCTATACTATTTATAGAGCCCTTAAGGTTACAGGCTTAGATTGTGGATTAGAGAAATGGATAGATAAAAATATTATTAAACTACAGGATGCATGTAAGGCTTGCTCAGCTACAGCAGAATGTAATCAAACCTGTTAATTATGTCAGCGAATGTAGCCCCAAACTGTTGCCCATGTTCTACTGAGTTAGGACAAATCTTTGATTGCTCAAAGTGGAATAAGAATATGCTTAAGAGGTGGTTTGATTATAAAGCTGTAGATCACTTATGTGCTCCAGACGCTGAGAGAAAGATGCATATGTTTTCAAAAGCGTTCTGGTTACTACGCGCGCAGAATCAAACACCCGCTCAATTCGGACCACCATCGTCTTCTAATTTAGTATATTCTTTCCCACATGATGCTTGTGCTTATACGTGTGATTTAATAGAGCGTATAGAGGAAGAGTTGTCTGAAGGATGTGTGTAAATTAACCTAGTAATATAACTAATATTGTTAGGAAAACAGCAGTAATTTTATTATATTTGTAAGTATGAGATTAGTTAGTTTTGCCTTATGTATATTAGTAACTATAAGCTTAAATGCCCAGGACTTTCCTAAGGTATTTAAGTATTCTACGTTTTACGCGGCTGTAAGTGGGGGAAACTCTGTGTCTGATCAGAGTATATACTCAGTAACTCAAGGGCTTGAAACTTCGGTTCTCGCCACTCCTTATGATTATAATGTAGCTTTGGGAGTTAGAAAGATTGCTAGGTTTGGGTACGAGAATAAAGCTAATACATTTTATGATGGGTCTGAGAACTCCTTGTCTGATGCGGCTACACTGGGTAAAAGAGATGGGTTTGAATTCTTAGTAGAGGTAGACTGGCGTAGGCAGGTGGGGGTCAGTTACTTAGATCAACATCACTTTATTAGATATGTAGCTAATAAGTGGGTTGCTAAAGTTGAATATTTAAAGGAAGGCTTTGCAGATGTGAAATACTTTGAATCATCTCAACGATATAGATATAAAATAAATAATAAGCTTTCTATCAATATAGGAGCTGCACAAAGACTATCAGAGCCGTATGGTTATGATCCTTTAGCTGAGTGGGTGTTAGACAATGGTGATATACATTATATGTATTTAGCTATAATGGAGGGATATAATGTAGATGTATATGCAAATGAATATAGTGATCCATCAGGAAATATAGTAGCTACAAGTACTGAAGTGTGGGAAGAAGTAGTTATACCGAACATATTAGTTACTTACACAGAGAGAAAAAGGAATGAACTACCAGAAATTTGGAATCATTCTGTAGTAGTGGGGTTTGATTATTACCACTACAAGAAGGAATTTTGGATACACAGTTGGGGGAACGTAATGCCTTACCACTATGACGAGGGTAATGAATACTCTTATCATAAATACGAAGGTAAGCAGTGGTTAGATTATTCAGGAGGCTTGATATTTGGATACAAAGTAACTAAGTCCTTAGGGGTGTTTGTGGAAGGAAAATACAATAGATACTGGAATAGAACCTGGTACGACTTTAAATTAGGAATAAATTACGTTATACTTTAACATGACAAAAGAATTGAACGAAAACACAGGCTTTAATATAAGTATTAAAACCTTGGCAGGTATAGGGGCTGCAATGGCTGCTATAATTAGTATGTGGTTTGTATTACAGGCTGACATTGCCGAGGCCGCAACCTTACCAGTTCCTCCTCCACAAGACGTAAGTAGGATGGAGTTTGATATGAAAGATAAGAATATACGTATAACCATCCAAAACACTGAAAAAGTTGTGGATGAAATTAAAACAGATCTAAGACGTATGGAAGACAAGATAGATCGTTTAAGTAATAGATAGCTAAAACAAAAATAAAATGGCAACAGTAAAAGCAACACTAACATTAATCGCTTCAGATCTTACAACAGATGCTTTATCTGTATCTGTATTAACCACCCTATCAAGTATGACTGTTGGGGGAATATCTCGTGAGCATATATATGGAACCGCTCAAGCGTCACAAGATGAACTAGCAGAGCAGAATGGATTTTCAGGAGTGGCGAATCTCTACATTCACAATACAGAAACAATAGCAGGTAGAAATATTTACGTAGAGTTAGGGGGTGCTGTAGCCATAGTTCTTTCACCAGGAGACTGGGCCTGGGTTCCATGGTCTGGAACTAACGATGATATAAATGCATATGGTACAGTAACTTTATCTACGATAGAGTTTGGTGTATTTTCAGCATAAATTAACTAATTACAAAACAATAAAAATATGGGAATTCTACAAGCAAAAATAGACATAACATCATCAGACCTACTTAACACCCCGTTGGCTTTAAACACCACAAGGAATCTTACTGTAACTCAAGGGGGAATACTATTAAAAGAAATAGACGCAGTGAGTGATGGAACGTCAGTAGTTCTAATAGCACAGGCCGATCACGCAGAAGGAACTAAGGTGTACATAAGAAACAGGCATGCGGCAAATACTTTAAATGTAAAATTTGTAGCAGCCAATCAGATAGATTTAGTTATAGCTCCAGGACAATGGACGTTCTTTCCTTGGAAAGCTGCAGTTGATTTAAAAGTATGGGCATCAGCTGCTGACACTATAGTGGAGTACGGAACATTTATGTAATGAAAAATACTGTTTGGAAAATATTTGCAGGCTACTTAATAATACTATTTTTATTAGTATGTAGTTCAAATGTCTCAGGTCAGATTGTGGTGACACATTTTAATGCTGCATGGAACAGCCCAAACAGAGTTAGTTATATAGGAGACCTCACAGAGTGTGATATAGTCTATGTTGATATAGCGGCATCCCCAAAGCTACAAACTAAACATAAAATAGTAGTTGTTCCAACAGTTATAATATACCAAGACGGAGAAGAAAGAAAAAGATACCAAGCTGACATATCATTCAGCTTGCAGGCAACAAGGAAGGAGATACAGGAATTTATAGATGATCTAATAATGAGTGATTTTTAAAATGAAGAATTTAATACTATTATTAATATTACCCTTAAGCATATTTGCTCAAGATTCTTGGGTAAGATTTCAAGTTCAATTTGATTTTTAT
>TARA_R110000787_G_scaffold280905_1_pt1 | contig 30196 bp, 18 predicted proteins | sample TARA_R110000787 | Tara Oceans TARA_R110000787 (sample SAMEA4397920) | marine metagenome | biome: Polar Biome; feature: [DCM] deep chlorophyll maximum layer (ENVO:01000326); material: water (ENVO:00002006), including particulate matter (ENVO:01000060) such as... | depth 35 m | reverse complement strand
GGAGTAGGATTTGAACCTACGACCTTCAGGTTATGAGACGGAATGATGGATAACTATATAGCTGATAATATTGGATAATAAATCACGATCTTGTGCTATGTGTTAGAACATGTGTTAGCATTTTCGCTCCTTTGCCTAGAATCGCAACTTTTTGTGTTAGTTGGCTAACACAAAATCAAAGTGAAAGGCAGGAAAGAAGAATATCTGCAAAGCTATGATCACTAACTCCCGACAGCGGACGTTCGCTTCTTATCTACAATGCCGGGATGATAAACTCGGTCGTAACCTATCTAGTTTATTTGGCAGCTAAAATTGAGAACCGTATTCTGCCCGTTGCCGAGATTTCCCAATACTATACCCGCACCCGTCAAATCGGCGATCGTGAAGCTGCCGGACGGCACCCCGCTGCCAGAGATATTGACTGCGTTACTGGCAGGGCATGTAAGGCCGCTGCCCGGTATGTCGGTAACGATTGCCCCCGTAACTGCGTCCGGGCCGTTATTGGTCACCACCAGAGTATAGGTTGTCATTGTGCCGGAGGTCACGGTGTCATTGGTCTGATCAATTTCTCCGTTGACACCCGGCGTGTTTGTTTTTGTTATCACAAGGTCAACCGACGGCCCAGCACTGCAATTTGATGGGTCTGTGAGACTGGAATAATTAAAAGTTCCAGTGATGATCTTTTGCCGGAAAGTTTCGTTGTCGGTATTGTTGGTTGCTCCAGGGGTATCCGATGTAGCAGCTACTCTTGAAAAATTTTCCTCAACAAACCAGCTACCGCAAGAAAAAATAAAGCTTACACCAGTTCCGCTCGCCGACCCTATCCGGAACGATCCAGCGGGATAAGGCGTGCCAATATCGCCGTAAGTGAACCCATGGAATAAAACGCCGGCGCTATCTCTAGATTGTGCTACATCGCCGCCATTTCGCAGTGCCAAGGGTGAATAGGATGGCGTGGCCGCAGTTGTACATGTCGAATAGCTGATGTCAGATGTTGTCGGCGGTCCTGCACAAGTTTTTATGCAATCGCCTCGGGCCTGAAAAACATATACGCCATCGCCATTGGAATCATTTGCGTCATCTGCTGGCAAATTCGCATTTGGATCGCCGTCATTATAAACAACAATGATTGAACCGGGTGAAATGGACGACAATGCCGAGCACATGGTAGCATTAGATGTTGCATCGAAACGTGCGTAACCGGGCGAGGTGCCAACGCCGCCACCGCCACTTCCCCATTCGCCATTATTATCATCGAAAATCCAGCCATCGAGGTTGACATCACCGGTTGGGTTACCGGCGTTTCCAACAACCATGAATTCGTAGAATTCTTTGGCCCCCGATGGTCCCTGTGATGCTTCGTTAACAATCAGACCGGATGCCTGTGCTAAACCGGCGCTGGCAAAGAGCCAAGTTGCGATCAAATACCCAAGCAGCCGTGATATACTGCAAAATATTCCATATAACGGAATAATTGGGTTTGAACGTTGGAACATCAATACTTCCGGTAATTTCAATTTATAAAATATATCGGAAGTTGGTTAACGATTTGACAATTTCGGTCACGCGTCGAATCATCTGCGATTGTTTGCAGGGCGGCTGGGAATGCCGCCCTGCAGCTTAGGTTTAGAATTTTCCTAGCAAGTTGATGAACAACCCATCGCTGGTGTAGCTTTGGTCAGACAGATCATCAGAGAAGTCAGTGAAGCTGTAGCCCACGCCGATCTTCACGTTGTTACCAAGGTGACGATAGATGGCAGCCAGGAACCCATATCGCGTGTTTCCAGCAATATCATTGGTCAACAGACGCCCTTCAACCAGCGCATCCCAATCTTTCACAAAGTGAACATCGGCACGTAATATGCCCAGATGGGTGTTGCTTGATACAAATGTATCGCTGTTACGACCCAAAGATACTTTACCTTGACGATAGCCATATTTACCGCCGATGGTCAGCCACTGCGCTAAGTCGTAGTTGATATCAATCGATGCGATCTGACTGACCTGCTTCGGACTGTTGATCTCACCACCTTGGGTGATTTGACCAACCGGACCTAGGTCGCGGAAATAGTTATACCGCGCTAGAACGTTCAATCGATCATTGTCTACGGGTCGATAGGCAAAGCCGGCAACCCCTTCCACAAAGTCTGCTGCACGGACGCTGACACCTTCCTCATCAGCAATGGCAAAGTTCAAGCGACCAAGGAAACGCCAATCACGATTGAGTTCTGCGTTCACATTATTTCGGAAGAGCCAGACTTCCTGATCGCGGCCGTTGCCCTCTTCAAAGCGCGCTTCAACCTGTGAGCTGATCTTCAACCCTTCTTTGCTGTAGCCAGCACCGAGCGTCGCGGCAGTACGTTTGAATACGCCAGTGGTAACATCATCAATCCGTCCGTTTTCAAACGAACCGCTGAACGACCAATGCTCTGTTGGATCAAATGTCAGTCCGAAACTACGCACTAGGCTAGGCGCTGCTCCACCATGACCGATACGGTTTTCACCATATACGGACAGGCTGCTGGAGAAGCGTTGACGCGCGCCTATAGTCAACGTTCCGCTATTGGAACGACTGAAAAGATTTTGCGCTTCCAAACCGGTATCGTTACGATCGGCGAGTAGTGCATAGCCGATATAGGCTTCTGAACCTTCGGCCAGACGCCGGTTCAATTGAACATCAGCGCCCAAACCGCCGTCTCCACCGGATAGCTCTCCGGAGAAGGTCAATTTTTCGGTGAGCTCTGCTTTAACACCAGCACCACCACGATTATTATCGAGACGGCCATTATCGTTTTCCAGCGTCAATTGACCAAAGCCGTACGCAGACCAGTTAGCCGCTTCCGGTTTGTAATCGACTTGCAATGCTGCATCGGTACGCTTGCCATTTTCAACACTGTTGAACAGTAGGCCTGGCGTGCGTTCGTCATGGCGAATGCCAAGGCTTGCGCTTACACCGCCGCCAAATTTTTGCGTAATCTCACCAGTCGCAGCGGCAGTTGAGCCGTTGGTCGAAGTTGAAAGTTCGTCATATTTGGCTTTGACATCGGTATTCTTTCCAATCGGCAGATCAGCATGAACGCCCCAACGCTCGGTGTCGCTAAAGCTAAGCTGTGAATTGGACGAGAAGCCCGCATCGAAATGCTCAAAATAGCCACCGACTTTACCCAAATTGCCATCTGCTCCGGTCAGTTCAGCAAAATCAATCGCAACCTCGGCGCGATAGGCATCTGCCGATTGGCCGATAACTGCAGGCGATGCGATATTCAGGAAGTTCAAACCGCCATCAACAGAGTTAGACTGGCCAAAACCCGGTCCTTCTGTTCTGGCAATTTCAGCCTTGATATATGTACCTGCAGCGTAGCGGAGCAAGACATCTGCACCAAGTAAGGTTTGATCAGCGGATTCGGTGGTTTCCTTCTGCGAAGTCACGCCCAAACGGACATGCTCGCCAATCCAGCCAGCACCGCGCGTGCCCACCGTATAACCATCCAGGTCACCGACCAGCGGCGTATATTCATAGCGCACAACAAGGACAGGAATATTACCTGCTGAGCTGCCCTGGCGCACAATCGCGCTATCGGAAGCTACTGACGCCAGGGGCCGGGCCAACGTAATACGGCCCTGGAAATAGTCGACATCATAATCTTCTTGCGGGCGAAGCTCGACCGAAGAGAGCACAAGGCCAGTTTCGCGGTCGCGCGTTTCAATACGCAGACGCTCCGATCCTATAGTCAAATCCTGACGGTTGAGGAAGTAAAGCGAACCGCCTGTACCGCGAAACTCATCACGAGCCGGAACGGTACCGGGATCGGAAGCAAATGCCGTCAGCTGCAACTGGCGCTCACCAAAGCTGGTCACCGCAGAGCTCTTATAGTCGATCAATCCGCCAAACAGGCCGCGATCTAGCTGCGCCAGTTCTGCCTGATTGAAATTGGCGATAAAGTTACCGACAATGATGCTGCTATCGTGATGTTCCAACCGGGCATAGAAACCGGTTTGCGTTGGCGCATCCTCAACCAATACGCTGTCGTCGCCATAGGTTGGATAATATTCATTGCTATCCAGACGGCGCAACAGCTGACGCGGGTCTTTGCGGTCGATGTTGTTGAATAGGTCTTCGAGCAATACTTCCCCAGTATCGAGCGAACTGGTCAATTTCCAACCATCGCCGAATTTACCGCTAAGATAATAAGCGGCCCGCGAAGTCAGATAGTCTCCATCGGACAAGATATCACCGCTGACATCAACCGCCGGGCCGTTGCCGGTAGAGGTAATAAATGTCAGGTCACCTTGGCCGACAAAGAACCAATCACTCCTAGGAACAAAGACACTGTAGCTGCTATCCAAATTTACCACGTTGTTGCGGGCGATTTGAACTTCGACTTTCTTCACATCCTTGCGGATAATTTGTTTGGCAACAAAGTTTCCGTTGTCATCAATCGGAATATATTGACCGGAAACCCGGACACTATCTTTCGACTGATCAGCTTTACCGGTAACGGTTACTGCCACAGTGTCCGATGTCGAGATGTTACGGATATTAGCTTGATCTAGAAGGCCAAATTCCGGTCTGGAGGGCGCCTTCTCGTCTTTATCGAAAGCTTTCTCCAAAATCGTCAATTCTTGAGGTTTTGTTTCGTCGAAACGACCTTTGGAACCATAGACCCGGTACACAAAGTAAAGATGTTCAACTGTATCGTTAGATACCAACCAACTTGCTGCGCCATTGGCGTCAACAGGCAACACAGCCATTGGTGTAGCATCGCTCGCTTTGCCATCAGCAAATATCCGTATTTCTGCTTTTTCGACCAAAGCGGGATAGTTGGTGTAACCAACGAAGCGAGCTTCTTCGCCGCGCACTGCGGTTCTCTCACTGTCTACCAATCCTGCCGACAGGACTGGTTGCACCAGCAAGCTGTCGACACGAACTTGTACATTATGTTCACTAGCTTCGGCGACATCCCGATTTTCATCAACTGTTATCGAAAATCCGGACGGAGCCGGAGCAGCCGGAGGGGCGCTCGAAGCCGCTTTGCTAGCCCGTGAATTTTTCAGACTTTGCGTGTTCAGATCTTGCGTTTGCTCAACCGCACTCTGGGTATCAGCCTGCAAAGTTCCGGCATGCGCAACAGTCGATAGACTAGCAGAAATTAAGACCACAGCCGTGCCTGATAGCCACTCATTCTTGCGTGATTTTTTACCTATTTCCAGCGAGGTAACTGAAGCTGGAAGTGAAGCGCGGAATGCGTTTTTTGGATATTGATAAGACATATTTCTTACTCCCCACCTGAGTTGCTGGTGGTTCGGACCACGTTGGTTTCGATTGCGGCCGGTGGGCCATCCCAATCTTCGCTAAATTGCGCTGCAATCATTTCTGCCACGGCCTGAGCACGGTTTTTCGCAAGACCTGCGTCTTCGTTCGCACCAATTGCATAATCGATACGGATAACTGGGTTTTCAGGATCAATCTGATCTCGCAGCAAGACTAGCTGTTCGGAATATATCGATTTCAAATCGGAGCTTCCCGCAAGGAATGCGTTGCTATCAAGCGTTACAATTGCCCGTTTGGAAAGCTTCGCACCAAAGTTCAGCTTGGTAATCTTACCGCGCGTCAAACGAACAGCCCGTGGGTTCTCACTGGTCACCGCATAGCCGGATGGCAATGTGCGGGTATCGACCTTCAAGACATAGTTCGACCCAATCCGGGCATCCGGAACCGCTGCACACGTAATGTGATAGCGTCCGAATTCGTCGGTTGTAATCAACTGACCATTGACGTTAGCAAGGCGCACGCTTGCAATTCCTGGCTCTCCGTCATCCTGATATCCATCGCCATCAAGATCGTCGAAGACTTTACCGATTATCTCGGCACAGTCGAAAATTGCGCTGGCAACAATCGATACGACAGCCTGTCCGCGGTTGGAAATCTCCGCTCCATCAAAGCCATTACGGCCCAGAGCAGTGTTCACACGATCCCCGCCGGTGACGCCTGCACCAACAACCATTGTCAGATTGTAGGTTGACGTTGCTGCTGCGCCGATGGTTTGATCATTCCAGCGCAATTCACGGCCGGTTTGCTCGGGTTCTTCGGCAATATTATTTACGATCGAGCTACCGGGTACATATTTGAACCCTGGAGGAATGATATCAATGACATTTACACCCGAACGCTGCACATTCTCGGCATTGCGAACAGAGATCGTGTAAGGGATCAGATCACCGACACTCGCTGAACGTTTGATACTGGTCTTGCTAACCACCAGAGGCGAGCGATTTTGGAATGGATCCAGTGGTATATGGTTGTGCACCACGTCCCGATCGCCCGTCGCCAAAATGAAGCGCAGATAGTAAGTCGTATCCTGCCCACCATTCGGCGCGGTAGCCTGTGGAGCCACAAGCAGTGATCCAATACCAGGTGTCGGATTCAACGCATCAGGTTGAGGCGCAATAATCGTCGAAGGATTATCGCTATATGTACCCGGCGCGTCGAAGACGATGCTATATTCAGTCTCACCAACAGGGCAACCCACTGCGCCACCTGGAACGATGTCAAAACGATAGAAACCGTCTGCATCGGTCAATTGGTCCTGCTGCGCAGCATCTACAAAACATGCAGCTGGCAGCGGATTGCCGTTGGCTCCAAGCAAAGTAACTCGCGTCCCTGCAACCGGTTGACGCGTCAGTGCATCATAAACGACACCAGATGGATCGATTGGTAGATTTTGATCGACAGTAACGTTACCAGCGGTTAGCTCGACACCTTCTATAGTGCCATAAATCACGCCGTTGGTTGGGTTTTTAAAGCTGATATCATATTCGCCAAGCGGTAAATCACCAACTTCATAGAAACCGTTTGCATCAGTTTGTACGGTTGCAACCAAATTGCCGTCCGCATCTCTGATTTCAACGATCCAATTGATAAGCAAGTTTTCGCCATCATCGAAGACGCCATCGCCATCTTCATCGAGGAAAACGATACCGCTTACACCGGCCACAGGAGGATCTACTGTTACCGTCACGATATTGGTCGTGCAATTGGTCGGGTTCAGCTTCTCGCAAATTTCATATTCGATATCATAAGTTCCGGCAGGCGTTCCTGGCGGTACTGATACAACACCAGTGATCGGGTCCATGACTGGAACCGGGGCTCCTGGAGTAACCGGAGTTGCCGGAGTCAAGATTCTGCCAACAATATCATCTGGGTTAACCGGCTCGCCGTTCAACAAGTCATTGTCATAGGCATTGCCCGCATCTGGATCACCGTCGGTGCTATCTACCGGACCAATCTCATCAGGAGATGACTCGATTGGAGCAGCTTCGACAACAATCGTAACAGTACCGGTTGAACAATTGGTTGGATTTGCAGTTTCGCAGATCTCATATTCAATCGTATATGTTCCGGCTGGAGTCCCCGGTGGTACCGAGATATTGCCGGTGCCTGGATCCATTACCGGTACCGGAGCACCCGGAATCAAAGGCGTTGCGGGTGTCAATATCGATCCGTCTATCTCGCTTGGATCAATCGGGTCACCGTTTAGCGTGTCATTATCATAGGCGTTTCCTGCATCCGGGTCACCGGTAGCACCATTAATTCCATCGACATTGTCATCGGGTGACTCAATTTCGGCAAACTCAACGGTCACGCTTTCGGTCAGATCATCCCCGGCAGTCGTCGGATCAGGCTGGTCGCCGGTGGCAACGCCCGTGGTATTGGTAATCGTATTGCCGCCCTGGCCAGCATCCACAACGCCTTCAAGCGTCAAGGTGGCAGAAGCGCCATCGCTAAGCGTGCCGATGGTCCAGATACCAGTGCCAGCAGCATAGCTGCCGCTCGTAACGGTCCCGTTGTTCCCGGTCGCGCTCAGGCCAGCAGGAAGAAGATCGGTCAGGCTCACATTCGTCGCCTGCGCCGCGCCATTATTCGTAACCGTAATCTCGAAGGTAACCGTATCACCCTCTTGCGGAGCCGCATTGCCAGAGGCAAGCACCTTCGCCGTTACAAGATCAGCATCTGTTCTGACAACTTCTACAGTAACAGTTGCTATTTCACAGTTGGTTGGATTGGCTGCCTCACATATCTGATAATCGAAGGTATAGGTGCCAGCAGGCGTATCCGCATCAACACCAACATCTCCGTTCGCAGGATTAAAGGTAAGGCCAGCCGGAACAGTTTCACCAGGAGCTAAGGTCAAAATTACGTTACCCGTGCCAGCTGCGCCCCCGTTAAGCGTATCGCCAGTAAAGACATTCAAAACAGTCGCAGCGCCTGCCAAACCATCGACATTTGAAACAGAATCATTCGTTGCGACAATGGCTGCAAATATTGTATCAGAATCTGTAGCGCTATTATTGCCAGAAACCGTTTCGAAAGCGCCCGCTGGAGCCGTTACAGTAGCAGTATTATCTGCAGTCTGCGCGTAGGCTGTCGATGACATCGCCAACACCATGATCGGTATCGCACTGGACAGCATTCCAGCTGTAGATGTAAAACTACGTGTGGACAATTTTGCTGAATTTTTCATGATTAGTTTACCTGACAAGAAAAGGTGAGGGTTGCGGATTGGCCGTTAGCCAGCGTCGCCAATGCGATTCCTCCGCCTGTTAAATTTGAAATAGTGAAGCTGCCTACGGGAACCCCGTCGCCGGTGATCGTTACAGTATTTGTTCCGGGGCAAGTGATGCCGCTGGTGGGCGTGTCCGTTACAATCGCACCGGTTACAGAGTCCGGACCGTTATTGGTGGCAACTAGGGTGTAGGTTGTTGTCGTTCCAGATGTTACAGTATCTGCCGTCTGATCAACTTCGCCATTGACGCCAGGCGTATTGGTTTTTGTAATCGCCAAATCAACTGACGCCCCGATTACGATGGTGGCAATTGCCGTGTCGCAATTGGTCGGGTTGCCAACTTCGCAAATTTGATATTCAACATTGTAAGTACCAGGCGTTGATCCTGCTGGAATCGTCAATGTACCGTCAGCATTGATCGAGACACCCGTTAATCCATCTGGATCGGTGATACTCGGTATGACAGCGCCATTGGCAAAGCCCGCAACGTTAAGTGTGTCATCAGTAAAGACACTGGCGGTATTACCTCCGCTAGAAGCGATTGGTGTGCCGGAGAAATCATCGTCATTGGCAACGATATGATTATCGACAACGACGCTTTCGGTCAGATCATCCCCGGCAGTAGAAGGGTCGGGTTCATCTCCCGATGCAGCGCTCGTTACATTCTGGATCGTTTGACCGCCTTGACCCGCAACAACCGTGCCTTCAAGCGTCAGGATTTCGCTGTCTCCGCTATCCAAAGGTCCAATTGTCCAGACACCCGAACCCGCATAAGAGCCCGCCGTTACATTGCCGTTGTTCCCGGTCGCCGTCAGGTCAGCAGGAAGCAAATCTGTTAGAGAAACATTTTTAGCATCGGCGGGACCGTTGTTCGTCACAACGATCTGGAACGTAACCGTGTCACCCACGGATGGCTCGGCATCGCCAGACACCAAAGACTTTACAGTCACCAGATCCGCGTTCGGGTTTACCGACGCACCGAGCGGATCCAAATTGAAAAATGCACGAGCGTTACGCGCGCCTTCCACATCATCAAAATAAATGGTCAGGGAGCTGGTTGGATTCGTAAGTGTAAACGTCGCGGTTTCATTGGTTGGGTTGTTTTCTCCAAAGGCATTGGCGAGAAAAGTTCCGACACCGCCCGAGCCGCTTAAACGCGCAGCTTGATCCGCAAATGCAGGAGGAGAGGCAAATGTATGAATTTCAATAGTCGGCGAAGTCCACGTACCTGCTACGCTTGCCGAAAAACTATCGCGCGGTGCGATACCATCCATATCATCAATATCGTTGAAGCCGATTGAGTTCAACGCGAAGCCAGAGGTTTGAAAGGTCATTGCGATGGAACGATCACAAGCTGCGTTGCTGCTCGTCGCAAAAACATCTGCCCGACCCGCGGCGTTGAAAGACGCGCAAGCTGTGTTTTGCGGTTCCAACGTAACCGTAATGGTCCGGGTTGGATCAACAGTATCAGTATAGACAGAGGTAAAATTGTCCGGAACGCTAGTCAGGGCAAAAACCTGAGCATCGGCCTTCGATGTCAATGGCGTAACACCTGCCACATAGAATATAGTCAATATGGCCGCCAAAACCGTGAAGAGATTTTTTTTCAAAAACTCTACAATTAATAGGTTATAAAAACGACTTTTGATGTGGTTAAATAAAAGTTGGTTACTGTTACTATTGAACTTCATGTTCTATGCCCTGTTTTGGCTCTTTTGCGATATTTTTGTTAAATTAAGATGGTTAACAAAAACCTTCCAAAACCCCCGTCTGGGTGTAAAATCGTCTAAAATCAGGGATATGTATCTAGAACAGAATAAGCGGTTATGCGTTAAATCGGGATGGTATCTTACGGTAAATAGAATAAGAGATTTTATTTATTATATTCCAAGTATAGAGTTTATTTTGTTTGCTTCTCAGAATCTTAGTTGACTTGGCAGTCAAAGCTTATGGACGCCGATTGTCCATTACCCAGGGTTACCAACGTGATCCCTGCACCTGTTAAATCAGCTATAGTGAAACTTCCGGGCGGCACTCCATCGCCTGTTATTGTGAGCGAATTTGCTGGGGCACAAGTCAAGCCGCTGGTCGGCGTGTCAGTTACGATAGCTCCAGTAACGGCATCCGGACCATTGTTGGTCACCGTCAGCGTATAGGTTGTATTTGTACCGGAAGTAACCGTGTCACTTGCCTGATCAACATCGCCATTATCACCCGGCGTATTTGTTTTCGTGATAACCAAATCAACCGATGGCGCGACATCGATCGTGATTGTTGCGATCTGGCAATTTGTAGGGTTTAAGGTCTCACAGATTTGATAGTCAAATGGATAGGTCCCCGCCGGCGTGCCAGGCAAAACGTCCACTGCGCCGGTGGTCAGGTCAAAGGATAGTTCTGACGGGACGGTTTCACCTGGCGCAACGGAGAGCGTTGCATTTGATGGAGAAGCTGCGTCTGCATTGATCGTATCACCGGTAAATGCATTAAGCACGCCCGCTTGACCAGCTGCGCCGTCAATACCGGTTTCACTATCATTGGTGGCCACAACAACGGATGCTGTCACTTCAATAGTAATTGTGGAAATGGAGCAGTTCATCGAATTGATGGTTTCACATATCCGGTATTCAATCATATATGTTCCCGCCGGAGTGCCTGAAGGAACGGATACGATACCTGTAGATGTATTGAGCGCCGGTACTAGTGCTCCGGGAGACAAGGGCGTTGCTGGCATCGTAACATTTGTAGAGATGTCGGCAGGATTAACCGTTGCGCCGTTCAATGTATCGTTGGAAAAGGCATTTCCTGCATTTGGCAAGCCGGTTGCTCCGTTCACGCTTGGCAAGCTATCGGTGTTTGCCATAATAATGGCAGCTTCGACTATTACCGTTACCGTCGCTGTATCGCAGTTGCTGGGATTGCCAACCTCACAAAGGGTATAGTCAAAACTGTAAGTTCCCGCAGGTGTTCCGGCTACAACATCGACATCACCGGTTGCAGCGTTAAAAACCAGTTCGCTTGGAACGGTGCTACCGATTGCGATCGACAATTGGCCATTGGAAGTAGTGGCAACATTGCCATCCACGCTATCACCAGTAAATGCATTTAGAACAGCTGGTCCGCCCGTCGCGCCGACAATGCCGGAAACTTCATCATTCACGGCATCAATAGGATTGGCGATGACAGTAACCGTCGCAGTAGCGGTTGCACAATTAGTCGGAATTGCAGTTTCGCAAATTTGATAAACGAAGGAATAGACGCCCGGGGCTGTTCCCGGCGCAACACCAACAACACCGCTCGTCGTGTCGAAGGTCAGTTCTGACGGCAGTGATGAACCCGCAGCAACCGACAAAGTCATGTCCCCCGGTACTACCGGATTGTTACCTAGGGTATCACCATCAAATACATTTAGCGCATTAGCGTTACCTACACTGCTAACAATATCATCAGAACTGTCCGAGTTAGCAGACAGGGTTAGCGGGAAAATGACGATGCCTTCCATAAGGTCATTGCCATTGTCTGTTGGATCAACCTGATCACCCACAGCCTTGGTTGTTACATTTTCAAGCGGCTGACCAGCCGAACTGCCATCAATGATACCTTCGATCGTTAAAGTCGCGGAGGCGCCATTGGCCAGCGTGCCAATCGTCCAAACGCCAGAACCAGCAACATAGCTGCCGACAGTGACGTTCCCGTTATTGGCCGTTGGCGTTAATCCAGTGGGGATTTGATCTATAAGCGATACACCCGTCGCTTCGGCCGGACCGTTGTTGGTCACGGTTATATTGAATGTCACCGTATCACCGGCGATCGGATTAGAATTGCCCGAAGCCAAGGTTTTCACAGTGACCAAGTTGATGGGGGGAGCCGGAACCGTGATTGTAACTGTTGCCGTGTCGGTTAGGCCGGTGGCGTCAGATATTCTGTAACGAAAACTGTCCGTTCCGTAAAATCCAGCATTGGGCGTGTAAGTGAAGCTCCCATCTGTTGCGATCGAGACAGTTCCATTGGCCGGAGCTACAACCGGTGTAGTCTCCACCAAAAGCGCTGTGCTTTCGGGATCAAAATCAACGCCATTGCCATTGTTGGTTAAAACGTTTCGGGTAATTGCGGTCTGGAAAGGCGTGGTAAAAACATCGTCCTGCGCGACCGGCTGCAGATTGGGGAAAGGAGCCTGTGGACACGAGAAACCGTCGTTATTGTTGCTTGGATCCCCTTGCGCGGCCAATACCGCGCTGGGCGACGCGCCAAAGATGTTGAACAGCTCGTAAATCCCGCCATTACCATTGTTAAACGTAAATATTCTGCCATTAAAATCCGACCAAGTGGCCCCAAAACCGCCGCCTGGTAGACCTGAAATCGATTTCCTTTCAGACACGTTGGTGTTCAGGTTGACCACGCCAATATTGTTTGTCGTCACCATCACCAGATAGGGAATGCCGCCGTTGCGGATCCAGACTGCATCAGCACCGCTGACTGTATTTCCTGTGAAATTTGAAGTTGCAACACTTCCATCGGTCAAATTAACCCGGCTGTACTGCGATGCAGAACGGCGCAACCATAGCCCGTTACTATCATCAACATCCCCGGCAAAACTGCTAAAACCGACGTTGTAGAGCGTTTGCGCAGTACCATCGGCATGGATACGGATTACATTATTGCCCTGCGACCCGTAAGCAAAATTGTCATTAATATTATAGCCCGTGGCATTGTAAGAACCTTGATTGGTGCCAACATCAACATAAGCAGAGACCAGTGGATCAAAAATTCGCAATTGCCCGGACTGAACCTGATAAATATCACCCGAACAACTAAACGGTGCGGCCATTGCAGGAGCTGATATTGCCAGCAGGCCAATACCAGCAGCAACCTTCAACAAACTGGAAAGTTTGCCGAGAATTGGTTGCTCTATCTTTTCAAAAGCGGCGTGTTTCATCAAGTTACCTTACCGTTGCGCGTAAGATAAAAAATGAACGAAAATAGTTAATCAAACCAGAATAGAGACCCTAGAAACGGGTAAAAACGTGTAAATTGCACCATAAGATATTAAAGATTCAAGGTCGAGGCTCCTGACAGAACAGATGTGCTTAGTGGGCTTGCCATACAACTGAAAAAGAAATCGTTCGTGTCTCAATCCAAAAAGCCAACCAGTTCATTCCGCAATCTCGGTTCCTCCCCTGAAGTCACCTCGTTGGTAAGATGATGTGTTTCCGGTATGCACCATCGCTTAAGAATGTTGATGAACCTCCAAAGTAGGGCTCCCGTGAGCTGGTAAACATCCCCCTATTAAGAAATAGAGATGAAATTCGGAATGACTACCACTAGATCTCTTTCCGAACGTCTGCTTACGCAACATTAATGGGGCACCCATTCTAGCGAGAGAGCGATTTAGCTTTATAGCGTAGGGGCATCTTTTGGCGACGACGCCAAATGACGGATACTGCCTTTTACATTTATGTTATGAGTTAGAAATCGCTTCTAGAGCAATTGTAGTCAGCGAAGAGTATCTCATCCGCAGCGTCGAAATTAAAGGTAAAAGCCCGTTACGGGTTTAGATAAACAAGTGAAAACGGCAGTAAGGCCTTCCCAAATCCATGGCTGAACTATTGGATAAGCAGCTATAAAAATTCGATAATCAAGAAGGTTGTTGATATTGTTCCAACAGAATACCGAGAGCTCAGATAGAGGAAGGAAGTTAGCAAGGCAGCACAGGTTGAAATCGGCAGACCGTGAAAAGGCGTGCGCCGGGGTGCACCGTGGAGCGAATACTCAATCCTACTCAGCAGCTTGGTTACCTATGCTTACTGCTCGGACAAAAAGAGCCCCGATCTTTCGACCGAGACTTTTCGTTAAGCTATTGTATTTTAGACTTTAGTTTGGTTGCGGGAGTAGGATTTGAACCTACGACCTTCAGGTTATGAGACGGATAGCTGCAAAGTTATCCTATTGATGTTTAAAGATTTATATTCATTTTTTGAGGTAACGTGCTAAAAAATGTGCTAGGAATTTCGCTATTTTAGGCTGAACGGCCGATTTTTGTGTTAGATCGCTAACACAAAACCTCTGAGGTGCAAGGAAGCCAATAGCATTTTCAATTTTTCCGTATCACAGCCAGACAAGCTTAGACGGCATCGCTTGAGACATTGGCGCTTGCAAATGCAATTCGCCAAATGCGATATTCATCTATGAGCGGAATTGGGTCGCTAAAGGTCCGTACGCTTTTGGGGTCGAACCGCAATGAAGCAGCCCTTCGGCTAACGACCTCATAGAAAGCACATGTTGGGCTTTACCAAAGCTTTGGAGTTGTTGACGGAAAATAATCAATAAAACGCGACTCTTATTACGATTGGATCTTCAATATAATCCCAGTGCCGTTTTGCCGACGTCGTGACAAATATACTTTTAGACCATTTTCCACAGCCAGTTTTTCGACGATAGCGAGGCCATAGCCACTCCCGTCCTTGTGATCTTTACCACCGTTCAATCTGACTTTTCGCAATTTAGCTTTTTCAAACTGCGGCTGCGACATGCCTGGTCCAGTATCATGGACTTCGATCTCTAAAGCATTTTTGGTCTTAGTTGACGAAAGCCCTATTTCGCCTTGTTCGGTATATTTGATAGCGTTTGAGACTAAATTAGTGATAATCCGCATCAATATTAACGGTTCAATATGTGCATCATGTTCGGACGGTTCAAATTTAAACTCCAAACCCTTCTGCTTGGCATCTGGTAAGAACATTTCATAAATGCTTTCCAACACTCGTGGAATGGTCAGATGACTTTCCTTGTTGCTGTGTGATGGCATTTCTTCTGAGTAGGTTCTTGCGATAGAGTTTCGTAATTGATCGGCAATCAAACCCTCCAGATATGAAAACGTCTCTTCAATATTTTCGCCATTGCTGGTTGCTTCGCGGCCATTTTTCAGGAGATTTTTCACGTTCAAACGCAGCGCATGAAGCGGTTGACGGATATCATGTACGGTATTTTGCATATCCCTATCACGGGATTGCGCCATCTCTGCTGCTAGCTGATATTGTTGTTCGAGCTCTTGCAAGCGCGTGTTCAATTGCAGATTGCGTTCGGCTTCATCAAGGCTCTTTTGCATCGCCCGTTGACGCGCTTGTCGCATCTGATTGTAACGATCTGCAATGGCAAGTCCCATCATGGCTGCGTCAAAAACCATCGCTACTCGCATGCTATCAAATTCAAGATCTTGAGTAAGGGTGACACCCGCGATGTGGCGCAGGTTCATAATCATCGAAGAAATAACTGCCCCTGTCCAGGCCAGCACGTAAAACCTAACTTCGCGGAACCGTGTGCGCGCAGCGACTAGGCCAGACAATAAACACAACCCAAGACTTAGCAAAGCGACCGGTATCAGCGTCTTCTTGATGATTTGCGGATCCACTAAAATAGTTGAGAGCCCGATTGCCACTACAAGAATAATCATGCCGAGCAAAATTTTGTCCATTATCGGATTATAAATCTTAGTTTGCAGGAACACTCTAGCATAATTCAAGGACGTGGCCGCGAGTGCACCGCCAGTTACTATCGATGCAATCGAATTGAATGATGGAAAGGCCGGCCAGAGATATTCAAACGCTACGCCATCGGCGTGCATAAGAAACAAAAGGGTGCTCACCGCATAAGCAATATAGGCAGGGAATACATTCTCCTTTAGGATCAGCATCGAGATAAATGCTGCGATGATCAGAATGATCATCATGCCATAGTAAATGAAATTTTTAGCCATCTGTGAAATAGCTGCATCGGAGAAACTATCCGCAGTTTCCAAATTGAACGCCAGATGAGACGAACCTTCGGACCAGTATGCGACAAATACGGTGATTGTTTCGCCCGGTTCAATATGCATAGGGACGACCATTTCCGGGAACGCGACAGGGCGCTTATCAAATCCGCTGTCTTGATTTAGCTTTAGAGCATGATCGATCCGTCCGTCCTCTCGAACTAGGTAGACATCGATGACTTGTTTGAAATTTTCCCTGAAATGAAGCCGCCATTCATCCTCTGAAACGGTTGTGTTTTTAACTTTGAACCGTAGCCATATCTTATCTTTCGTGTAACCGAAGTCGGGTTCCGTGCGGTTCACTGGTTTGAACTGCGCAGCGCCGGGGCGATACATATCCCCTACGGTTTTTTGCCAACTCGGATCCAGAAAATAGTCAACATGTCCCGCTAAGTCATTCATCGACATGGGCCCATCAGCTGACACAACACGATTAACAGCATCGTCGGCATAAACGGGTACGGTCAGAAACAGATTGCCAAGCAGTGCTAGCAATAATAGCAGTGGAATATCGGTTATTGTTCGGAAAACGGGCCACGGGGGAATATGCCGAAAACCATTGTCATTGCCGATGATCATCCGTTTACCGCGGAAGGCATGCAAACCGAAATCAATTCTGTTCAAGAATTTGAGGTGGTCGGCGTTGCGCCCAATGGAATTGAAGCCATTGCAATGATCAAGCGGCTTAAACCGGACGGCGCCTTGCTTGACCTCAGTATGCCAGGGGCGAATGGCCTGGAGGTGTTTATTGAAGCTAAGCGTTGGTCCCCTGCAACGCGTTTTGCGATTATTACTGGCATATCGGCAGCTAGTCTTTTTGCGCGGCTGTCCGATGCCGGTATTGATGGACTGTTTATCAAAAATTCGCCGCCAGAAGAGATTATTTTGGGTATTGCGAAAATCGTCAGTGGCGAAAGGGTTATATCGCCGGAAGCACAGAAAATTATTGATGAAACCAAGCAAGGCCAGCAATTTTCCAAACGTGAACTGGAAGTGCTGCAAAGCCTTGCGCGCGGGCAGAGCAACAAGCAGATTGCCGATACGCTTGGTATCAGCCCAAAGACAATTGATAGTCATCGCACGAACCTTTTACGCAAAATGAACGTAAATACTACTGCTGCACTACTTGTAAGAGCGATGCGGGATGGCCTCATCGAAGTTTAAAAAAATTTGAATGACGTTGATATTCGTCTTTAATGTTTCCAGAAACTCCTCCAAACTTACTCCGCACCGTCAAGCTAATTTAACTAGCCACTCTGCTGGACTTTATGGCTCAAAACTCTAAATCACATCGCCCAGTTAGAGGACTACAATTCGGCAAAAAATCTTCCAGTCTCATAAGGGTGAAAGGCTCGCTGCTGGTTTTAAGGTCAAAGACGACCTCTTTATCTGAAAAAGTATTATCCGACGGTCGAACTGACAGTGTTGTCAACCCCGCTGGAGTTTCCTTTTTTGCAGCAAAAAACTCTTCCGTCAAAATGTAATGACTACCATCATCAGTGAACTTGATTTCAACAAATGACTCAAGCGGACGCGTGTAACGGCTGTAAGAAAACTTGCTCAATGAATTATACTTGGTTTGCGGATAAGCATAGCGGACGCCCCCCGGCTTTTCCAATTTTCGAAATTGGAGCCAAGCATCATCTCCCGTAAGCGATTCAGAACCACAAAGCGAAACGACCATCTCGCTATTTCGATCTGATGCCTCGAACCAACTTTGCTCATCCTCCTTGCACAAGCTTTGATTAGTTATTTCGGAGATATCCGGCGACGGGTAAAATGAAGTCACAAAAAGAATTGACTGGATAAACATAGAGTCCATGGTTTCTCTCCTTTTATGGGCACGGTTCACTGGTCCAGCGTTCCTTGTGTTCTCCACGTTGGCATTTTTGAGAGAGCCAGAGGTCCTCAAGATACCACATTCCATCGGCAAATCTGGCAAGACCTGTCCATCGCTGTGTTTTCACTGAGTCATCCGGCAATCCAAAAATTGTAATGGTTGTCGACGCCATATCCGAGCCCGCAAATTTTTCCGGAACATTGTTTGTTTTTTGTGTGCGTAATGTAATTGCTGGCTGGCCATCTGCGTTTTCCAGATGACGGTCTGCATAAACGGAGAACAGATCAAATATGGATTTTGCACTCGCACGGCCCCATGCTTCTTGGCCGATTTTACGCCAGGTAGGGTCGCCGATCGGATCATCAGCGGATTGCAATTCGTCAATGGAAATCTGCAGTGTGATATCGCCGCGGAACGACTGGCGATTTTGGAAATAGGCAAATTCGGGCGTTAACGCGTCAGGGAAAGGGATCACCCGTTTATCTAAGCCATAGACCGCGAAAAAGTCGGTGCTAATCTTTATCGTCATTTTCCCATTACCAAAATGGGTAACACGGAAACCTGTCTCGAGATGTGAACGCAGTGTACTTGCCTCTATGTGCCAGTGATCATTACCCAATTTTTCAATCGGAAATCCGCTATTGGAGACGAAATTTATCAGGCCTTGTACTTCGTCCGCGGTCATGTTGGCGTTAATATGGTTATCCAGACCAATTGTGAGATCAAGACCCAAGCCGGACACCCGCATATATTGTGGCAAGGGGGCATAAGAATTCTCACTTACTTCAGCCCTCAGACCTGAATATTCGACTTGCCAGTTCTCGGAAACTAACTTGTCCAACCACTTGGCGGCCCGTTTGGACATTTCCTGTTTATATTCCATGGAGGGTGGAGGGCCATCGGACGGCAAGATGCGATAGGACTTGATGGATTTCACAAATTCCTTGGGTAAATTGGCCCTGCTTGGCGGTATTGTGTCCGTTGTCTCGGCGTTAGGAATTTGTGCTTCGGCTATGGCCGGACTGACATAAAACAGAGAGCTCGCGATAATGACGAAAGTCACACGGCGGACGGTCATATCAGTTCGCAAACCCATAACGTTCATTGCCGCCGTCCAGCTTGACTGTTGCTGTTGGAATCAGGACGTATTTCTTATCTTTGCATGATTGAGGTTGATCATCATTGTCGATTGAAAATTTCCAATTGGGCCTGACGCAAAGCGGGCCTGAACGACCTTGAAATATACGCTTCACGCTTGCGCCAAAGACCCGGACATTTCCGCGATAACCCTTAAAGTCAGCGCCATTCGGCATGGCAAACTGGGCGCATTGTCCCTTTTTCACCTCCCACCAGCCCTGTGTTTTCCAATTAGAGGTACCAGCTGCGGAGCTTCCGCTTTTGTAAGCATAGCCTACACCAATGGCTGCGTCGGCACTATCATTGCAAAGCGAGAAACTGGCGGGCACCATATCTGCGAGCGAAGGCATCAGTCCCGTATGATCCCCGCAATGCATATTGGATTCTACAGCATAATCCATGTCACGATGGGTGTGCACCTTCAGAGTGTTGTGGGCCCAAAGACATATTTGTGCCGGATCAGCAAACTTGCGTCCGCCCCCACGGGTCTGTGGCCCAACCATAGTCGCTTGTTCGCACCACCATTGCCCCGGTCCTGGATAGTATTTTGCTCGCCAGCTGAGACCGCGCCCACTGGGATTATAGGTAGCGTTGCAATAAGCCGTAATATTTGCAGATTTTCCGTTTGCCTTGGCTTCTGGGGCGTAAGACAGATTGCTTGCTACAAGCAGCATGGTTATGATTTGTAATTTTGAAAGTTGCATGGACTGCACAGCGTTTGACATTTCCCTACTCCGATTCCCTTAAATATCCTCTGAGTTTGGCATACCCGCGCTTTATTACTGCTAATGGCCTGTTTCTCCGTTTTTGGGTCACCGCTGCAGCGGCGGCCAATTCGGCGGGGTTTCTTGGATTGATTATCCCTGCCCCCGTAGGTGCGGTTCCGTCACGCAGTGCCTGTTGTGCTGGTGTCAACGGCTTGTTTCGTTTCTCGCGCGCAGCATTCGCTGCCTTGTCCAACGCGGCTGCATTGGAGCCAGCCAGTCTCGCTCCTTCCATAGATTTCGCGCCATCGGTTAATTGTGGAACAGGCGGTGGAGGACTGACAGGCGGTGGTGGTTGATGTTTTGCCCCCGCCTTCAAATCCTGGCTGTTGGCGGCGACAAGTTTATTGCCGGCGCCGCTTTTCACTGCCTTGTCTTTTGCGGCCCTTGAACTCGCAGTTGGCCTGCGTTTCCTACTCCCGCCTTTGGTCCGCCGCTTTCCCGATCTTGGCGAAGTTTTTTTGGCTGCACCGGGAACGCCATTTTTGACTTCTTTAAAACCCACCTCGCGTTTTTTAGTTGTACGCCGTTTGCGAGATGCTGGTGCGCCGGAAACAGCCGTGGTTTGAAGCTTCTCCTTGCCTTTGTCCGCAACCAGAGCGGCGTGCTTGTTCTGACTGCTTTTGCTGGGCCCCTTCGCGCTATTTTTTGGTTTGCTTCCAGAGTTCTTTTTCACGCTGCGTCCTGAATGGCCCCTATTGCTGCGAGCTTTTCGAGTTCCGGGTTTTTTGGCTTCACCTTTTTGAGCTCCGCCTTTTTTGGCTCCTTGTGCACTGGTTTGTGGCTGACTGTTTCTGCTGCCGGTACTCTGGGCGTGCGCCATTGTTATTCCAGCCAGCATCAGCGTTGCCGCCGCTATTAGCAGCGTTGATTTGATGGCTATGTTCACGGGGCATCTCCCGCTGGTGCAAAGTCGGTGAGTCTGAAATCCTTGTTTCTAAAATCACTAACGCCAATCAACCAATCGATGTCGGGGTGAGTTGGCTGCTCATTATCAAGAACATCCATCATCGCATATTCTGCGATTATATCCGGATCAACCGCTGTGTCCCATAGTCGCAGGCCGGCCACGGCACCGATGAATGGCGCGTTTTCGCCATCGGAAGATCCGATCCAGAACCCTGTCGAGGGCAAACTTCTAAGCGACATATCAAGGTCGGCAACTGCGATGTTGTCAACAAACACCATAATGCTGTCGCTATAGTCGATAATCGCCACATGATGCAGCTTGCCGTCGGTGAAATCGAATGGCGCAAGATCAACCTCTCCGCCCGAAATAATCCCAATCCCGTTGCGATCTCTCAGCATCGCAATCATGTAGGAATATCCCGAATTTCCCCGGTTTGAGAGAATTACCGGATCATAGCCGGGATCCTCTTTCCAATCTGGTGCAACCCAGAATTCGATGGTCGCTCCATCGGCCAGTTGCACACGGTCATCAGCAGGAAATTCCAGCGTTTCAGTACCGTCCAGCTCAAGCACGTCAGGGATATAGCTTTGCGCAGAGATGGAGGCAGGCAAAATGAACATTGCGAGTCCGACCATCAATTTCGTGATTTTTCCTAGCATATTAAATTCCCTATCTGACTCGCGTGAAAGCTAACCTGACCATGAACAGTGACCGGCCTTGAACCCTGTGGTTCAACCCCAGATACCGGCATTGCATGGCCAGCAAAGGCTTTGGAAAACCGCTCATCGGACCCGCTCGATCCGGTAATTGACTTGCAACAAAGGATAGTATGGACTCGGATGCTTGATTTGCCATTTGCGGGTATAGTAATCGCCCACTTTGCTGTTTGCCTTGGCTGGAATTTTGATGTCTGGAGAATTCATTTTGTAGTTGCGATTGTGAGCTTCGCCAAAAACGTTCCAGTTGACTTCAGTTAGCTCTGCGCGATATTTGAATGTGTAGCGTTTAATTTCTGGCAGATTGCCGGTGACCGTCAGGCTGTTATGCCCATCACGGGTCGCAAGAGTATTGCCGCTCCCGCTTTGTGTGTCGTCACAGCTCCATTCCTTGTACGTTTCTCCATCCGCGCGGAATGGATAGATGAGGGACGCCGCCTTGTTGCTCGCCGGGTGATCGACAGTTTTCAGGCTGATCGTACCGCGCATTTGCACTTTGCGCATGTCTGCAACGTGTAATTTCGCTCCGCCATGGAGACACCGCACCCACCGCGCCGTAATGCGCCACGTCTGCTGCTGAGGTTGAACTGGAGCAGCGCTCAGTTCTTTGGTATTCTTTTCGAGATAGTCCGCAATCGCACGCGCCAAATTATCGCGAACCGGGCCATATACCTCCGGCTCTTGCGGGAAATTGAGCGGGTTGAGTAGCTCATGCAGCGGACGTAAATCAGCCAAAATCGGATAGGGTGTGCCGGTGGTGGTGTCCTGACCGCCAGTGCCGCCCACTGCGTCGCTTTCCTCGGTAGTGACGCCTACGGTAGAGCTGGCACTGCCTTGCGTGGCGACAAAGCGGCCAGTCGAGCTTTCCATGCTGAACCCACCGAGCGAAAGGCCAGCCTGGACATTGACATCTTTGCTGTCTGCTCGCCACTGCGCAATCGTGCTTTCCGCATAGCTGTTGTGCTTCCATGCAGCGGACCCATAGGTTACCGCGCGCGGATAATGCGTGCCAAATTTCTCGATTAGCTGTTCAAAACGCCCAAAGCGTTTTGCGTCGTCAATCGCCTCAATAAACTCTTGGGACAACTGGGTAAAGGGTTCATCGAGTAACAGGGAATAGAGCCGGTGGCGGGCGATAGAGCTGGCCATTGAGTTTCTTATGCCTGCGGACATGCCACGTGTTTTGCTTTCAGCATAATTTACGCCTGCCGATGCGCTGCCTTTGGCAGGTAACGCCTCTCCTTTCGGGCTAAGCGCAGTAACACCGACTTTCACACCCAGCGACGTGGAGACAGTTTTTTGAAACTGCACCTTACTCGTTATCAAGCGGCTTTGCATTACGCTGCCTTGATCGCCATGCGGGATCAGCTTGAGCCCCAAGGGTACAGTGCGCTTTTCAACGATGGCATAATCCAGCGGGTCGGCTTTTGCGAAAACCTGGCCAAGCCCGCCATCATTTTCGTTCAGTTTGAGCGGGTTCTGTTTGATGATGTCATATCCGCGCATGCTTGCGCCGAGATTGTCGAGATTGTAGCCAACTGCAAATACATCGCCTGCACTGACATCGGCCTTTGCCGATACGCTCGGCGCGGGCCTGACGAAATCCTGTTTGGCCCAGCGCAAACGCATTTTACCGAAACGGGTTACGTTGACATATAATGGTGTAGGTGGCAGCTGCGCACCGCCTTTGGGATCGGGAACTGTAAAATAAGTTTTTACCTCGCCATTTGGCCTGAGAACGCGGGAGAGCGGAATCCCATCTCTGCTGCGCAACAAGAACGGTTTGTGCCCTGTTGTTGCCGGGCGCATGGAAAGCGCCTCTCCATCCTCCAGCATTTCAATATAAATATACACCGGGCTAGTAAACGCCGTATAAGTTAGCTCGGGCGGTAAAGATTCAGTTACCGCGGGTATACGCACGTTTCCTGCTTCCGATTTGTCAAATTGCGGCAGCACATCCTGCATCCACACGCCATCAAATCGGTATCGGCAATCATTTTCTAAAGTGTCTTGCGTAGCGGCCTGCTCGGTTATTTCCTGTGCAGCAAAAACGCGGGCCGTTACCGGATCAGTCTGGCTCGACTGGCGGGTGCGCATTCTATCGCTGGTATCTGCAGAGCCTCCGCTACCGCCTTTTGGAGCAGCGCATCCTTTGAAAGCGACGATAGGAGCCCCGACAGGGGTTGTATTTTCGGGTCCAAGGAGCGGGCTGCCGCTTGGCATCGGATTAGTGAGAGCTTCTTCCAGTGAACGCTTTTTCGCTGCTTCTTCGGCACGTTGTTGTTGTTCAGAAGATTGTCCGCTGGCTGCCGTTGCCGCCAAGGCAGCACTGATGGAAACACAAATGGCAATCAGTCTCTGCACAATCTTCTCCTTGTCAAATCAGGAAATTCAATGACTTTTCTCTAGGAGAACTTTTTGGCATGGCCCCTTGGCGTTGCATATGGGGCAATCACCCCATTTCAGGACTAATTTTCATACTATAACATGAACAAAGTCTCTAAAGGCGCCGCCAAACATGCTCATATAAAAAAGGAATTATACAAAACAGGCCCGCTTTGGCTGTTACCAAACAATACTGCTGTGTGCCCTTTCGGCTGATAGCATGGGTTCCGAAAAGACCAGGGCTTCGTTCTTCAAGTCACCAACTAGCTTCGATGCTCTGATTTCCTGCCGGTCATTCAGATGCGCAATTCAATGTTGCCAGTCCAACGCAGAACGATTGTCCGAAACCGGAGCGCAAAGCGGAAAGGCAGCTTTACCAAACATGAGCACTCATTCTCAGTGAGCATAATTCCCGAGACGCTAAACTTCCGACATCTCGCGATAAATCAGCAGTGCCGTATAATATGCCAAATTCGCATTTCTGCCAGATTGACTCTAACTGCTAACAGCATACTTGGCTTAGTAATTTTTTGCCAATATGTGTGCGCTAGGACGTAAAGCTTTGATTGAAAAACTGACGTCAAGCGTTCTGCATGCAAATTTTTGAAAAATGTAGCAAGTTCAGGATAGCCAAAAGTGAAGGAAAACTAGCTTTTGTGTTTTGATAAAAAAGCCAAAATGCCTTTGCGGCCTTTCGAAATTTATAGCCAACTGTCCTCACTTCCAGATAAGATGTAATCGAAAGGCAGAGTTTTTTGCATGGATAATATGATAATGACCAATACCACGCTGCGATCTTCATACGGGCATATCGCGAAACGAACAAAAGCCCCAGTCTTTCGACTGAGGCTTTTCGTTAAGTTATTGGATTTTAGTCTTTAATTTGGTTGCGGGAGTAGGATTTGAACCTACGACCTTCAGGTTATGAGACGGAATGCTACATATTTATATAATTGATAATAAATGCTTTTCATTGATATTATTATGCCATGTGTTAAAAATTGTGTTAAAATTTTCTCTCATTTGGACTGAATTGAGGATTTTTGTGTTTAACCGCTAACACAAACGGGTGAGAACGCCAGATTACTGTCGGCTTCAGAACCGGCGATTGGGGTAGAGCGATCAAATTAGGCTTTGCAACCAAAATTACAATTTGGATTCAAAGCGTTTGTCCGTAATACTATAGGAATGATATCCAAAAACAGATTTCTTACCAGTACGCCAACCCGTGCTTGGATTGGCCAGTTTGCTCCAAAAGAGCAGGAGCTTGCGACAGAAATGCTGCGCAAGATGCATTTAGTTTCACGCAATGCCTTCAATGAACGCATAATAAAACTCATTCTTGATAGAGCCAGCAATGGTTCCGAACCGATTGGTCTTTATGTAGAACGTGAATTGCCTGAGACAGATGGCGTCCCACACCCCATGTTTGAACAGGCCGAACGAACGCCAGCCCGCACGCACGGCCCTGGTCCCCAACCCGTGCAGACGCCCGAGCACAAAGCCGATGTTGTAAGTGAAGGTATTGTCGCTCAACTGGTTTCGGAGCTCTGCAGACGTTGTAGATGGACAGTCATTTCGTTCAGCGTACCCTGCGAGCGACCTCACGCCTGCGAAATAAATAATAGGCTGCGGGCACAACAAACAGAGAGATCAAGGAAGCGCTCAGCATTCCACCCACCATCAGGGCTGCAATCCGGGGCATCACCACGATTGCTGCATTGGCTCCATGATGGCAGCTTTACCCTGTTAGGGCAAGCGCGCGCCTTATGCCTTATCACACTTCACGGGCGCGAGCGAAGACATCGTGGAACTGGCGCTCGGTGACCGCCCCCTCGACCAGAATGTGGTTGGCCAAGTAGCCCGGCGTCCCTTTCAGTCTCAAAGAAAACGCGTCGGACGCATTTTTAGCAAGAATTCTATCTATGTCGATCCGTCGCAGGATCAAATCCTCAGCAAGCCGCTCCCAATCGACCCCGGCGGCGAGCGCAGCAATCCGCAAGTTCGCATCGTCCAACCGCCTAGGGTAGCGCATCAACTCATCGTGTAGAGCGAAGTAGCGGCCTTGTGACGCCGATGCGATCGCAACGCGGGCCGCCCGTTCCGAGATCGCGCCCAGTATGGGCCAATCCTTGTAAACCACACCGACACGGGGGTCATCCGCCAGCGCTCTGTGCATGACGCTATTTGCCAGTCGGCAAGATGGGCACTGATAATCTGTGAATACCACCAACGTCACGTCTGCGCTTTCAGGCATGATGCGCGGGACAGAGAGGTCGCCCAAGATGGCATCGATCAAAGGGGTTTCAGGTAAGGTAGTACCGACGGATTTCCAGCGCTGTAGCAGGAGAATTGCCGCCGACCCTCCAAACACCGCTATGAGCAGCTCACGGCGTTCTTTGTTCATGTGATTGTTCCTGCCGAGCGCCCATCGTGGTCCGTATTTTCCGATAGATAAGCAGGCAGCTCCAAGATCACTTTTAAACCGGGGAGATTATCTGCCAAAGTCAACGTGCCACCATGCGCGCGAGCAACCGCTGCAACGATGGACAATCCGAGCCCACTTCCGGGTTTCGTTTGGCTTTGGTCCAACCGCGACAAGCGCGCGAGCGCGCGATCATGGTCCTCAGCAGCAATGCCTATGCCGTTGTCCGCAACGGACAAAATCACCAAGCCATCACGGGTCTCTGTCGCGACCTGGATATTTGATCCGCCGCCGGAGTATTTGATGGCGTTGTCGATCAAATTGACAACCGCATGCATAAGCAAGGGGCGAACGCCTAGGACAATCGCCGGCTCCTCGTGTACATTCAGACTTCGGCCTTCGCTTTCTGCTACGGGTTCATACAGGGTCACCGCCTCGATCACAACAGACGCCAGATCCACGCGCCTGAAGGCATCGACCGAAATAGATTCGGTGCGAGCAAGTCCGAGAAGGTCGTTGATCAGCTTCAAAAGGGCATCAAGATCCTGCACCGTTTCCATGAAGAGGACCGGATCAGCTAAGCTGTCTCGCATGATCGCCAATTCAATGCGGGCCTTTATCCGCGTGATTGGTGTTTTCAAATCGTGAGCCAATCCGTCGGTTGCAGCGCGCAGGCTTACCAACATCCTTTCTACCTCGGAGAAGCAGGCGTTGACCATCTCGGCCAACCGATCATATTCATCGCCACGACCGGTCGTCGGCAACCGCACGTCTAAGTGGCCCGCAAGAAACTGCTCGCCGGAGTCGGACGCGCGTTCAACGAAACTTAGAGCGCGACGGCTGACCCACCAACCGAACCCCAGCCCTATTAATGCAGTGAGACCGATTGACCAAATCAAGGTCTCGATAAACCGATTGCGTAGCCGCACCCGACCAGTGGCGAGATGACCCACGAGCAAGCGGCAATCGGGGCCGAGACGCACAATCTGGGCATCAATATTTCTTGTTATAGTCCCTTGGCTGTTTTCTAGTGGAATGGCTCCGCTACTCCAGCCGTTACTCTTCATATCCTGCGGCCATTGGGATAGGTCGCCCGCGATTACCTCAAACTGGCTATTGCCGATGATGTAAACATAGTCACGAATTTCGTCATGACGCGCGCGCGCATCGACAAACCGCAGTAACTCCGGAAGTCCACCCGCTGCATAGCGATCTACAAAACTGTTAATTTCTGCGCCCACGACGTGCCGTGACTCAGCGTCAAGGACGCTGATCGTACGGAAATACTGAAGCGTTAGCGCGGTGATGGTGGCAACGAGGGCCGCCAACGTGATCCACAATGCACCGCGGAAAGCGGCCGCATGGGTTCGGGGCCGCCTATAGGGTATCGAGACGATAGCCGGCCCCCCTTATGGTGTGAAGGAGGGGCGGCTCGGTTGGACAATCAATCTTGCTTCGGAGTCGGCTGATGTGAACATCGATAACGTTGGTGCCCGTGTCGAAGCCATAATCCCAAACTGCCTCCAGCATCATCGTTCTTGTCACTACCTGCCCGGCGTGCCGTGCGAGGTAATCGAGAATCTGAAACTCTTTTGCTAACAAATCAAGTTCCCTATCCCCGCGTTTAGCGGTTCTGGAGAGAAGATTGAGTTCCAAATCCGCTACCCGCCGAATGGTTGGTGTAGTGGCCAAGCCCTCGGCGCGCCGGATGATCGCAGTCAGTCGGGAAATCAGTTCTTGAAATGAGAAAGGCTTAGCCAGATAGTCGTCGGCACCGCTATCGAGCCCGTGGATGCGATCGTCTACCTGACCGAGGGCGCTTAAAATTAAGACCGGGACCTTTCTACCCTCTGCCCTCAAAGCCTGAAGGACAGATATCCCATCAAGCTGGGGAAGGCTTCGATCAAGAATGATGGCATCATATTTACTGGTAAGAGCCGCAGTGAGCCCATCGACTCCGGTTGCGCTATGATCACAAGCATGACCTAGCTCGATCAGCCCGTGCCGAATATATTGTGAAGTCGCGATATCGTCCTCAACCAACAACAATTTCATCATTTACCTCACTGAGTGCTAGGTTACCCATTTCTGCGGAAGGCAGGACGGAGTATAGCATTTTAGAGCACTGGCGTCATGAGCTTTCAAGTTGCGCAAACATGCCAATCGATCAGTCTCCTGTCCTAAAAAGTACCAACTTGCCGTCTGATGCATTACAGAATTAGAAAATTGGGGGCTATGGAGCATGATCATGCTGGACTTAAAGGCACATCAGTCAATAGGCACTTCATAATGTTCAACTTTCTGCGTTGCAAACGGCCCATCAGATCTTTTATGTCGAACCGACGAGAGATCCACAACAGTTTAAGGGCATGAGCTTACGCACACCTGTTCCACTGATTACATCGATTTCATACTCGCGACATCGATAAAACAGTTCGAATGCAAAGTCGGCAGACTTTCGGTTCTGGGAATATGACAGATTCATAATTGCGCAATCAGCACGTGGTGAGCGATAGCGTCGAGAACGGCAATCTTTTGGGGGTCGGACGATGGCCGACTGATGCAAATAAATTATGTTCAGCTCTCTTAGTGTCCTGTCAGTCAAATTCGGGAATTCTGACACCGAATTCATCGGCAGCACAGACGATACGCGGTCACGTCGTTTAAGTGATGTTTGGAATCGAACTACTCATCGCACCTGACCCTATGGAGATATCATCATGACCGATCGACTACTTCGCTATCGCGAGGAACCCCAAATAGCTGGCGGGCGGCGTGATCGCAATATTATCAAGCGAAAGCTCCCGTCCATTCGGAAGATTGGGCTTGGAGATTTGAGGAGCGCACTGGCGGCGGGGATGGAGGATTTTCTCGCAATGCCCAGCCATGTCGTATTTCTTAGCATCGTTTACCCGGTCTTTGGCTTGTTTGTTGCTCTGATCTCGGCAGACCGCGACGTCATGCCCTTGCTAATCCCCCTCACAACTGGCTTTGCATTGATAGGTCCCTTCGCGGCGCTGGGACTGTATGAGCTGAGCCGCCGCCGTGAGTTCGGACTCGACGTGTCCTGGAAGCACGCCTTTGCAATCTGGCACGCGCCTTCGCGCGCCAGCATCGCAATTCTGGCGAGCGGACTTCTAATGATCCTTCTTGCCTGGCTATTCGTCGCCCATACACTATATCAGGTTTTGGATGTCGATCCGGCGGTCTCACTCCCTCGCTTTTTCTATACGCTGTTTATGACATCAAAAGGCCAGACGCTTCTTATCGCAGGCGCCACCAGCGGTTTTCTCTTCGCAGCTGTCGTCCTCGCCGTTTCAGTGGTTTCGTTTCCGATACTTCTTGATCGCAACATCAGCGCCGCTAACGCGGTCCTGACCTCGCTGCGCGTAGTACGATTAAACCCGGTGCCAATAAGCATTTGGGGGATAATCGTCGCCCTGGCGTTGGCACTAGGCTCAATTCCTCTGTTTGTCGGTCTCCCGGTTGTCATACCTGTGATTGGGCATGCGACGTGGCATCTCTATCGTCATTTGGTGGAATAGCAGGAAGTGACAGCAAGCATTGGACTTATACCAAGTCTCATTGATTCTGACTCGCTGAGGGGATTGAACGAACTCGCTGACGCTCGACTGGTGTATTTAGACTGGC
>TARA_R110000787_G_scaffold102680_5_pt1 | contig 30243 bp, 24 predicted proteins | sample TARA_R110000787 | Tara Oceans TARA_R110000787 (sample SAMEA4397920) | marine metagenome | biome: Polar Biome; feature: [DCM] deep chlorophyll maximum layer (ENVO:01000326); material: water (ENVO:00002006), including particulate matter (ENVO:01000060) such as... | depth 35 m | reverse complement strand
GGGTCACCAGAACACCACCCCGATGGATGGAGCTGTTCGACAAACCGCTCGTGGCGCGGCAACTAGAGACCTCATCTGGTACGGCCCTGATTCCGGGAAACTGATGCTTAACCTTCTCTAAATGTCTGAGGCTGTAAATGATGCCGATGGAGTAACTTATAAAAGTCCGTCCGATTGCGATCGGCCAGCCGCGCTGCTTTGCTAACATTTCCGCTGGTAATACGTAGCACCCGCACTAGATAGTCGTGTTCAAACTCGGACTGCGCCTTCGCCAGGGGCGAGAGTCGATCAGGTCGACTGCGCAACGCCTTAAACACGAGGGTGTCGGGTATCACCGGTGATACGCTCAGCGCTGCCACGTATTCGATGACATTCAACAGCTGACGCACGTTGCCAGGCCAGGGGGCAGTCGCTAATACCTCCATCGCCTGCGGTGAGAGAGCCTGAGCCGCACATTGCGGACTGCGGTGTTTGATCGCCGCGAGAAAATGGTTGGCCAGCAAGGGGACGTCATCAAGACGATTACGCAATGGCGGCAATTCCAGCGTAACGACGTTCAATCTATAGTACAAATCCTCGCGAAAACGCTGCTCAACGATCATTCGCTCCAGGTTGTCATGTGTGGCAGCGACGATGCGTACGTCCACGGTGGTGGTTTTTGCCTCGCCCAGACAGCGCACATGGCCATCCTGCAAAACACGCAATAACTTGGCCTGAAACGGCAACGACATGTTGCCTATTTCGTCGAGAAACAGTGTTCCTTTATGCGCAGCCTTAAACAGCCCAGGACTCGCCTGATCCGCGCCAGTAAATGCGCCTTTGCGATACCCAAATAACTCTGCCTCAAGCAGCCCCTCTGGCATGGCACCACAATTGACAGCCACGAAGGGCTGCGTTTGTCTTGGACTCGCCTCGTGAATAGCTCTCGCCAGCACCTCTTTTCCCGTACCGCTTTCACTTTGTATCAAAATGCTGACATCACTCTGCGCAAAATGCAGTGCCGTATCCAGCATCTCCTTCATTCGCCCATTCTGGGTAATTACGGTTTCCTGTAATTTGTTTACAGATGTTCGTGTAGAATCCAGCTTCAGCGAAGACTGATACTTTAGTGCTTTGTCCACCATGGCACACAATGCGCGAGCGTCATACGGTTTTGTCAGGTACCCAAAAACCCCTCGCTGCGCTGCCTCCACCGCGTGAGGAATGGTGCCATGTGCGGTTAAAATGATAACCGGGAGCGTTGGCAATACCGCCTGTATCTGGACAAAGAGGGCCATCCCGTCCATATCAGCCATTTTTAAATCCGTGATTAACAAATGTGGCTGAAACCTCTCCAGCTTACTCAGCGCTTCGCGACCACCTGGCACGGCAATTACGTCACATTTTCTTGACTGCAGGCGCAAGGTTAGCAACCGGCAAATGTGCGGGTCATCATCAACGACAAGAATCCTAGGGTTTTTCATCAGATACTACCTCCGTGTAGGGTTTACTTAGAGCGCTTTCCTTTTTGTCAATATTTCGTTCGAGTTTATTAAGCAGAAATAGCTTTTTCTCTAGCTCCCTGGATTTCTTAATCTGAATAAGGTTCTGTTCACGTTGACGTCGCAATGAAGCGTCCAGTTCAGTGAAAGCACGTCGCAGTTCAATGTGTTCCTTTATATTTTCTCTAAACAGTTCGAGTAGCAATTCTAGTCGCTGACGACGGATTCGAGGCGACTCGGACACACTGATTAGTCGTCGTTTAACATCCTCACTGTCTCCGTTCGCCGCTATCTGCCTGTCCAGCAAAATATACTCGAAGAGTGAACATTCATCCAGTAACGCATCTTCGTCAATTATTTTTTCGGTGAGCTCATGCAGTCGCGCCAATTTTACGGGCAGCGCCTGTTCATAAAATGCTGGGTAACTGGACCACAGCGCCGGGCATTCCCAAAAAACATTTGCTTCGTCCTGCAGGTCAGCATGCGTCCTCGTCGGCGTGCTAACAGGCGTGCATGCAACCGATAAGAACAACCACGGGATCACTATCCACCTCCAGCCTGCTCTCCCCTTCACGATGCTTGTTTCGCCTCGTCAGCAGCTTGTATAGCCGGGATGGTGAACTGCACGTGTGCCCCACTGCCGCAATCAAGTGCAAAATAGACATCACCCCCGTTCCGTTGAGCGTAATACCGGGCTATCGCAAGCCCCAGGCCAGATCCAGCCGCAGACGCGCCTGAGAGCTGTTTACCCTGGTAAAACGGTTCGAACACCGCCTCCATGTCTGCAGGATTTATCCCCGGGCCTTGATCGGTAATTTCCACACTCGCCTGTTGATTCTGTATCTTCGATACGATTGAAAGTACACCGCGCCGGGGTGAAAAATTAATGGCGTTGGATAGCAAGTTATCGAGGATGATCCTTAGCTGAGGTGCCACGCCCTGTACCGGCGCTGACTGCAGATCTGCCACGACATCCAGTTGCTTTGCCTGCAGGCGCAGCCTTTGAGCTTCTAATGACTCCGCCATGACCTGCCTCAGGTCAACTTTCTCCTTGGCGGTAGGCTGCCCTTCAATCTCAAGGCGGTTAAAATTCAGCATGTCCGTTAACTCAATCTGAAGACGTCGCGCGTTGGTTAGTATGATGTCAACCACTTCCGTCTGGGCAGGTGACAGGCTGCCTGTTACCTCATCGCTCAACAACTCTATGCCTTCTCGTATCGATGTCAGCGGTGTTTTTATTTCATGGGATATGGCCTGGATAAACCGGGTTTTATATAGATCTGTCGCCCTTATTTGCAGACGTAACCAATCAAGCCGCTCACCCAACTGCTGTACATCTCGCGGCCCGGCAACGGCAATCGGCACATTAAATTTGCCTTCGCCGAGCTGCCGTATCGCGCGCCCCAGGCTATCGAGCGCCCTGGAAATCCAGAAGCTGAAAGCTACAGCGGCTATTAATGCGAGTGGAATTAATGCGGTGGCCTGCCACACCAGAACCTGGTGAACCCGCTCAATTTGCGCGCTGATCCGGGCATGCTCCTGGGCAATGCGCTGAGCTACGTAATACGGTATAACTGAGGCATATTCGGTCAAACGAACTACCGGTTCTGGTAAGGTCGGGACCGCAACCTCCGTTTGCAATCCTTCCATACGCCTGAACACTTCTCGCTCATGCCTGGTCAAAACCGCCATTTTCTGCATCAGTTGGCGATCGGCGTCAGGGGTGGTAAGCCGCGCCACGGTTTCTGCAAAGCGCGCCCGCTGCTTTCTGTATCTAACCAGCAAACTCGCTTCTCGCAACACCCAGTACCGACCTATGGTGCGTTCCATGTTTGTGGTTTGTGATGCCAAGAGTTGAGCCGCCTCTGCGCCCTGCGCGGTATTGGAAATTATGGCTTGCACGTAACGAGACAATTTACTCACCTGGTAGCCAGCGCTCGCGGAGGCGCCGATCAGAATAAGCACAATCACTAAAAAACCCAGCACAGTAATCTGCCGCACGGATGTAGATGGTTGACGCAACGTAGCCATGGTGATGATTGTGCCAGTTGTAACGGCGCAGGATAGATGTCGCTAATTAGAGACATCCAAAGCCCCTTATAGCCAATTTGGTCTATGAGCCAAATTATAGACCCTCATCTGTATAAACGTGCGACAAGCAGCGCTTCCCCACTATCAATGCTAGCTCAGGCAATGCTGGTTCAGGGTGTTGCCTCGAACAGACATCAGGCCCCCTTTAAATTCAACTGCTTACATAATCCGGCTGCTTACACTGTCTCCATCAGATGACATACAGGCCAGCCTGAAAATTAATAGGAACCTATAACTATATGAATTAAAAGAAATTAATTTCCTTTTCTGGTCTGGCACCCTATTTGCTATGTCGTATTTACTATCCGCGGCGTATGCCAAGGCCACGGAGAGTCCAGGACAAGGAAAGAAAATTGATAATCAGGGAGCTGCAGACAAGATGTCCGAGCGACTTTTTGGAAGGATCATTCATTCGATCCGCGCTATGCGTCGGTCTACCTGCATCGCGCAGACGCCAATTGTTGAGCGTGACTGCGTATCAGACCTGGCCCCACAAACTTCAGACAGCCACCTCAAACACAACAAAGGATGTTATCCATGGCTCAGCAAAAACCCACCGATTTAAACATTAAAGTTACCGTACAGCTGCTTGCCGCCCCCAAAGCAGACGCGCCTAAAATTTCGGCCTACGCCTTTTCCAACGACGGCACGCTGCTGGGCACAGCACCTGTATCCCCACAGGGTACTGCCAACCTGCAGATAGCGGCAACCGCCAACGATACAAAAATCCGTATCCTCGCGGGGCCCGAGGAGGATAAAGATAACGTTAGCTTTTCTAACCTCCTACGTAGAGGGGCTCAGGAAAAGTCACACCTTCTCAGGACCGCGAAAAGGAGCGCGGAACTTAATTTTGTCATTGGCCCGTCCATCTGGCATTGCTGGTTACACAGCGCCTGCCTGGTGCGCGGTACGCTGCACAAACGGGTCCTGGTCGGCGGTACCCATGTAGATTATCCAGTATGCAAAGCGACCGTCGAGGTCTACGAGGTCGATCCGCTGTGGCTATTGATTCCACGTTTAAACGATAGCGTAATAGAACGATTACGCGACCTGATTTTGCGACCCCAGCCCGACCCGCGACCAGAGCCCTTTCCCGGACCACTACCTGCATTCGACTTAAGGCTTCCCGACCGCACGCCGACTACCAGACTAAATCAAGCAATACCTGTCGGGGGGCCATCACCTGAGCCATCTCCTGCCCATCCGGAACTTCCCTACCTCGCCAGACAGGGCAGTCGATTGCAACTGGAGCAGGCCCTGATCGCTAACCCTGTGCTGGTTAGACATCTACTCTGCCTCCATTTCCCGCACCTTGTCACCATGCAAAAAGTGGCGACTGCGCTAACTGATGAATGTGGGCATTTTCAAACCCTGTTTTTCAAGGGTTGTAACAATCCCGACACCCCTGATCTGTATTTCAAGGCCCACCAAAAATTGTTCGGCTGGTTTGATGTAACTATTTATGCGCCAAAACCCATTAGTTGCTATACCCACTGGAATTATGTCTGTGGCACAGAAGTAAACCTGTATACATCCCATCCCTGGGCGCAAACCTGTAGCCCTTGCCCACCCATAATCGGCCCCCACGGCCATAACCGCTGGGTAGCATTTATGGCCATCGGCGCCCATGGCCTGAATCATATCCATGGGACGTCGGCTGACCTTCAGCCACAGGTCACAACCAGCAACCTGGGCCTGACCCGCACCGGGGCGCCATGGGGCGGCACCCTCCTGCCACGCCTGGAATTTTCCAATGCGCTACAGGATACCGGTGCCGTTTATTACCGCTTATCGTGGCGACGTGATGCTGGCAATAACGTGCTGCCGAACTATCTACCCATGGATTCAGGCGTCAAGCGGTATTACCGATACGATGTACCGACACCGACTGGCGATATGCCTGCCTGGTCACCGGAGTCGCTGGGTCCTTTTTCAGTCGCCGATGGCGGTGGCAATGAAATACCTCATTTATTCAAAATTCCCTACCCTTCCGTTGCGCCCAAAGGTGTGTGGGACGTACCACCTCATATCACAGAAATAAAGGAACACTTCGCCAGCTCAGCCTTCCCCACCAATGAAGCTGCGCCGGGGATAACCTTTGACGACAACGGTAACCCTCAGGGTTCTGACAATAGCGGCAAATTCCAGATTAAAGTGGATCTGTTTAGCGCGACCGGTCAGCCCATCGATATTGGTGCGCAGAATATTGTCTATGCGGTACCTGCTGATCCAGATGAAAGCACCGGCGTCATCAACTCCACCAACGCCGCAGATCTGGGGCTGGTACACGGCAACAGTCTGATTATTACCTTGCACATTGATAACAACCGCTGCTACGCCGGCATCAATGCGCCAACGATCAACGGCGCTGAAGCCGATCCCTGCTGTGGGGTGCTCGTCTACTCCCCTGCCAATACGCTAACAATGAGCTGGAATCCAACTCATCCCAATGGCTTTGCCACACAGCGATTTTTCGTTAAACGCGGCACCAGTGATGTCATCAACACCGGGTGGACGCCGGTCAATGCCAGCGGCAGCCCCATCTCCAAGACCGTCGACTACATGCTTACCAATAACCCGGCCCCCGGCTGTGAAGATATCGATTGCCCGGTCGCCGGCTTTGCGGCGGATCTCTATGTCGATGCTCTCGCTACTGACGGGTGGACGAGTAATCTTGGCTACGACGATCACGAAATCCGCGCATTTGTCCTCTCTAACGTCTGATGCAAGGGATTTCTCACCGTGTACACCAATCCAGTAAATAAAAATATCTGTTTACATCAAGGAGACCAGATTCATGGCGATTTCAATCAATAGCGCCACCGGCAACATTGTTGCGGGTGGCGATGCCTCCGATGGCGACCTGGTGTTGAAAAGTAACGAGGGCGACAATCGCATACGCCTCGACGCCGGCGGCGGCAATCTGTGGCTTGGCGGCAATGGCGCCGATGGCGACCTCGTGCTGTACCGCACCAGCGGTGACAACTCATCACTCGATCAGGCGACCATTCATCTCGACGGACAACAGGCAAATATATTCGCGGGCGGTAATGGCGCTGACGGCGACATCGTGCTGAAAGGCAACGAGGGACAGGAGCGTATTCGACTTGATGCCGGTGGTGGCAACGTCTGGCTTGGTGGTAACGGCGCAGACGGTGACCTGGTGATCTTTGCGGCCGGTGGTGATAACACGACGCTGGCAGATGCCACCATTCACCTCAACGGTGACGCCGGAGATATCATCCTACGCAACGCAGACTGCGCAGAAGATTTTGAAATCGAGGTTGGGCAAAACGCCGAACCGGGCACCGTCATGATTATCGGAGAGCACCTCCGCCTGCGTACCAGTCACCAGGCCTATGACCGTCGCGTCGCGGGTATTATTGCTGGTGCAGGGGTTTATAAGCCTGGCATTGTCCTGGGTCGTCAAACCAATGCACAAAATGCTCTGCCGATTGCGCTGATGGGCAGGGTCATGTGCAAGGTAGACGCCAGTTACAGTGCAATAAACGTCGGCGACCTGCTCACTACCTCTCCCACAGCCGGCCACGCCATGTCAGTTCAGCAACCTGAGGTAGCGTTTGGCGCGGTTATCGGCAAAGCCCTGGGAAGTCTGGCAAGTGGGCAGGGTCTTATCCCCGCGCTCATCGCACTCCAGTAGATACAAAAAGGACAACCATCATGGCTACCCTCAGCCTTAAGTCAGTCTCAACTTCATGCCTGGGAGTGACGCCCAGCCTTTCGGTAAAACGCGATGTTTACGGCTACATCTGGGGGCCGATTGATCGGGAACTATCCCTGCGTAGTCATCTGCAATTGATCAAAGACGATGCTTTCAACCTGTGTATTTTTCTGGTCGGGCATGAACCGGGATTTGCCGGCTGGTGGTCTCAGGCGGAAACCCAGTCCATGCAAATCGCCATCGACGTCATGCGTAGCCTGTATGCGCAGGCTGGCGTTGGTGTGCGGCGCCTGTTCTGGCGCTACATCGATACCGACGAAGCTGCGGGATACTGGTCAGTGGACGCTGGTGAGGCAACCGATCTCACCGAAGATTTTACCGGCCCAAATGACGGTATCGACGTATTTTTTGTCAAGAATGTCAGTGATGCTGGCGGCTGGAGCAACAGCGACGGCCCGTGTGATAAGGACGAAAAAGGCGAGCGTACCGGCGCGGTACTCGAGCTGCGATCCGACGACTGCAGCTCGGGAGGCAGTCTCTGCACAGGAATTTTATTGGCCCACGAAGTCGGTCATTACCTGACACTCAAACACGCTGGCAATATCACCAACGTCATGGGAGACGATTCAGATGGCGATGGCATTGGTTCCATCGACAACACCAGCACCGAGCTAAACAACAACCAGGGCAATAAAATGAAAGCGAGTTGTTTTATTCGCCCGTCCTGTTGATGGAGAAATATGATGACTGAGCAGCAGGCAGATAGGCAGTTTTCGGATAGATTGAAAAACATTGTCGCCGCGAACCGGCTTGATTGCTGTAGTGACCTGCCCAGATTAAACAAAGACGAAGTCGCCTGTCTTCGTGGCATTCTAAGCGGCACGATGGACACTGCGGACACCATCGACAACAAACGCGCCATGCGGGTTCTCGCACAGGCCGACCCCTCGACCGACTCCGCGTTAGTACTGGAACAAATTCTGAGCAACACGAAAACCGGCATCCAGCTGCGGGTCTCGGCTGCGGCCGCGCTTGGCTTGTGCGCAACAAGCGAAGCAGAACAGGCCCTGTTGAAAAATATCAGCACCGGCAACCGTTTTCTCCGAGCGGAGATCATCAAATCTCTGGGTAAGATCGGCTCTGTCGATGCAATGTCGGAATTAATAAAACTGGGACATGCCGACGATAGCAATGAGCGCCGCCTGGCGATATTCGCCCTCAACACCATCGCGTTTCGAGAAAATCTCGACGCAGGCCTTTCGCTATCTGGTTTTGATTGGTCTTCCCAGGCCATGGTACCTATTTTAGGGGACGATCTGGCTACAGTTATCGGCAATATCCGCGGTGCCACTTACCAACTGTTGCCGAGCCCGGAAATCGGTTTCACCGCGTCCTGTGGTGGCTCCGCGCTGTGCCTCGTTCTCAGTAACGTACTCAAACGGGGCGTGTGGCTCGATACTTTCCTGTCCCGTCCGCTCCTGGCTGGTTTGTTACTTGGCAAAGCCAATGATGCTTCTTTCTATACAGTCCGCTGTCTGTTTATGACGCGGCCGGATGAAACCGGTTTTTCTGTGGTCGGCGTCAGAGTCAACGGCGACGTCGTGTACTCGGGCCACGCCGAAAAAAATTCAGCCGGATTCCGTTTGCAACTGCGGGAAGTAGGTCCGCAACAGGTTCCGACGCGCATTGAAGGAACACTAACAAACGACAGCATTGAGCTGCACTTACGCATCTGGCGCGGCGCGGCGCAAAGCAACAAACATGGTCATGCAATCACGGGGACTCAATGGCCCCTTAGCAAGGGCATTTGACGACAGTTTCTACCAGGGCGCTATGGCTCAAAGCGGAAGCCCATTGCATATCGAGGAGCAATACTACAGAAGATCCAGAACTACAGAATGCCCAGAAAATCCAGAAGATCGACCCGCCATTACCCATAAAAAAGCAAAGGAGTGAATTATTATGATTGAGCAAACCATACCCAAGTCATTACTCGAACTCGCTGAAGTCCAACAGGAAAGCCAGGACAAACTGCTGGAATACAACAACGTAGTGGGCGTTTCATTGGGCCAAAAAATAAAAAAGGATACCGAATCGGATCAACCGGTTATATCTGTGCTCGTTAGCCAAAAAATGCCGCGGGAATTACTCTCGGAAAATGATCGGGTGCCAGCCAAAATTAAAGGCATTGCCACCGATGTTGTTGAAGTCGGCGACATTTTCGCTGGCTCAGGCCAGCCGGCTCTGGCGGACTCTGATGACCAGCCTCTCGAAATGCCGGGGCCGCAAACATTGCGGCGCCGCGTGCGTCCGGCAATGGGGGGGTACAGTGTCGGTCATTATCGTATTACCGCTGGCACCCTGGGTACTTGTTGCTACGATCTATCGCCCTTTCCCTCCATACCGAGCAAATACTACATTCTTAGCAATAATCATGTCCTGGCAAACTCCAATAACGCTCGTGTTGGCGATCCCATCCTTCAACCGGGTCCCATTGACGGTGGCACGTATCCGAGTGATGTCATCGCACGTTTATCCCGTTTTGTACCGATCCGATTCAAGTCACCAGGCGCAGCCCCTTGCAATTACGTTGACGCCGCGATCGCAGAAGGCGATTTTGAAAATCTAAATCGGGAAATTTACTGGTCCGGTTATGTAACTAAACTTTACGCGGCGCCCAAGGTTGGAGACATTGTCCAAAAAACTGGCCGCACCACCAATTTCACAACCGGCCGGGTGACCAATATCAATGCTACAGTGGATGTCAATTATGGCGGCGGCAAAGTGGCTCGATTTTGTCGCCAGATTGTCACCACAGCGATGAGCGCTGGCGGTGACTCGGGAAGTCTGGTGTCGGATCGTAATGAAGGTGCCGTTGGCTTACTATTTGCTGGCTCTGCAACACGAACGATCATCAACAATATTCTTTATGTTCAGTCTCTGCTAAATATACGCGTGACGGAACTATAGAAAATAGGAGGGGTAGTGACTGCCGAGCAGACGCGATGGCTGCTCGGCATCACCAGCAAGGGGCATCACAAGGGGTATCAAACGATGGATATCGATAAAGCAGTTGATCTCGCCGTCGCGTGGCTTGACGAAATAGAAGGCGTGGAAGGTGTTGCTCAGGGCGAAAGCAATGGCAAGGCCTGCATCACCGTTTTTGTGTCCTTGAAAGAGACAGGTAAAAAGCTACCTGCCAGTTTTCATGGTTTCAAAGTGGTCATCGATGAAAGCGGGCTGTTTTCCGCCGAGACACCATGACCATTGATCGCTATATATTTCTCCACCCTTCGATGACTTAAGCCATCTTCCTGCGCAGATAAACACCTATTTTATCAACTGCTTGCTGTGCCTCATCGAGCATGGGCGCGAAGGCGTGCCAGACGTGGAACATTTCCGGTTCATCCAGCAATTCGACATCAACACCGGCTTTTTTGGCATTTTCATAGACTGTAATGGCGTCGTCATAAAGCACTTCACGACCACCGACGTGAATTAACAACGGCGGCATACCGGTCATATCGGCAAACACCGGCGATGCCAGTGGGTTTTTCTTATCGGCATCGCCAACATAAAAGTCAGCCATTTTTTGCAGGCCGTTACCCAGCACCATGGGATCAATTGCGAGACGCGTTGTATAGGAATCAGCCGAACAGGTCATATCGGTCCAGGGCGAAATACCAACTCCCGCGGCGGGTAGCGGATCACCAGCATCTCGCAGATAGAGCAGGGTTGCCAGGGTCAGCCCACCGCCCGCGGAGTCGCCGGCAATCGCTATATTCTTCGGTTTAAAGCCCTGCTTCAGTAACCAGCGATAGGCGCTAGCGGCGTCTTCTATGGCCGCCGGAAAAGGATTTTCCGGCGCCAGTGCGTAATTAATGCCCAGGGTACGCGCGCCACTGGCGCGAGATATATTCTGCATTAAATAACGGTGGCTTTTGATCGAGCCTATGGCATAACCCCCACCGTGCAGATACAGCACGACCTTTTCTGGATCAGACCCCGGTGCCGTCAAAAACTCCGCATCAACGCCATCGGCGCTGACTGGCTCCAGGGTGACATCGGCGGGGACTTTGAATTTAGCGCCATTCTCATCCAGCACTTCCCTCGACTGTTTCAAAGATGGCTGCTTGCCACTGCCGCTCGAAGTATTTTGCCGCTCGAATATTTTTAGTATTTTGTCTAACTGTTGCTGTGACATGCCAATTTCCTCAGCCTAAGCACCGGTTTTGGCCTTAACAAACTCCCCGATCCTCGCAATGGCATCACGCCCTTCAGAAAGATTCTGATGAAACAGATGCCAGACGTGCACCATGTCAGGCCATTCTTCCAGCGTCGCTTCCACGCCAGCAGCGCGGGCATTATTAGCCAGGGTTTCTGCGTCGCTGTAGAGCACTTCCGCAGAGCCCACCTGAATCAACAGCGGTGGTAATCCACTGAGATCAGCGTGGATCGGACAGGCGGTGCTGGCTCGAAGGTTGCCGCCCGGGCCTACGTAAGTCTGGCCCATGGGCTTAATCAGCGCCTCGGTTACCATCGGATCAATATTTTTGCGGGTCTGATAGGACTCACCCGTTGCTTCAAGATCCACCCAGGGTGAAATGCATACCCCCGCGGCCGGCAAGGGTAAACCCGCATCTTTCAGGCCAACCAGGGTCCCCACCGTTAGACCACCACCGGCAGAGTCGCCGGCAATGACAATTTTATCTGGCTCATAACCACTGGAGCACAACCAGTTATAGGCGGCGATAGAATCCTCAACAGCTGCTGGATAAACATGCTCTGGCGCCAGACGGTAATCAACCGCAAGCGCACGGCAACCGGCGGCCCGTGCCAGCTCGGCGACGGTAGCGCGGTGACTCTTTAATGACCCGATGACATAGCCGCCACCATGGACATACATAATGATGCGGTCTGCGTCAGCACCAGGGGGCATATGTAGCTCACAGGGCACACCGTTGGCGGTGATGGCTTTGATTTCCACATCCGCCGCGGGCGTTGCGCCCATACCATCAAATTGAGTCCGCATTTCTTCGAGAGTGCCGCCCAGGGGGCTGCTCTTCAACTGCGTAACAATGGCTTCGATTTCGCTCTTTGACATGGTTGTATTCTCCTTTAGTAAATAGCTTGTTAGCAGGTGTTTATTAATTTTGGTTTGAATCCATCCTAACCCGCGCCGACAAATAACTGCAATCGTAAAAATTGGCTGTTACCGCATTGACAGGCCAACGACGGCAACCTGCGCGACCCGGTGCCCTGTCGGCAGACTGACTTTATCAAACCAAAGCGAACCCCATGTATCCTGACAAAAGCTCATAAGCGTGCCATGCTTAGCCCCATCAAGGCGACTTCAAGAACAGATATCGAAAAAACGGCCACTCTAAAAATCTTTTAAAATTAATGAGGTAGGTGAAATGGGTCCACTACAGGGCGTCAAAATTATCGAACTTGCCGGCATTGGGCCGGTGCCACTCTGCGGCATGATGCTGTCCGACATGGGTGCGGAAGTTATCCGCGTTGATCGCGCGGTTGGCGCAATTGGCGGCATTTCTGTCGAGCGTCCCTACGATGTGCTTGGACGCGGTCGCAAATCTATTCGGGTCAACCTGAAAGACCCGGAAGGGGTCGAAGTGGTTTACCGACTGCTAGAAACCGCCGACGCACTGATCGAAGGCTTCCGCCCAGGTGTCACCGAACGCATGGGGCTCGGCCCCGACGCGGTACTCGCCCGCTGCCCAAGAATTGTTTACGGTCGTATGACCGGCTGGGGACAGGACGGTCCAATCGCTCATATCGCCGGACACGACATCAACTACATCGCCCTGGCGGGTTCGCTCAGCGCCATCGGTAACAAGGGCGGCAAGCCGGTGCCACCTTTGAACCTCGTCGGCGACTTTGGCGGCGGCGGGATGTTTCTGTTCGGTGGTGTCCTGTGCGGCATTATCGAGGCCATGAAATCGGGTAAAGGTCAGGTGGTCGACGCGGCAATGGTGGACGGCGCGGCGGTGCTAACCGCTGCCATTTACGGCTTTCGCGAACAGGGTCTGTGGGATGATGAACGCGGCAACAATTTCGCCGATGGCGGCGCGCCCTTTTACGACACCTACGAATGTGCAGATGGCAAATATATTTCCCTCGGTTCCATAGAGCCGCAGTTTTACGCTCAACTCATGCAGCTGGGTGGCTTTGATGCCGAAGATCCGGTCTTCAAACAGCAATTCAACAAGGCGAACTGGCCACGCAGCAAAGCACTCATGACCGAGCGCTTTCTTACCAAAACCCGTGACCAGTGGTGTGAAATCATGCAGCAAAGCGATATTTGCTTCGCCCCTGTGCTGGGTATGGATGAAGCACCGGATCACCCCCACAATATCGAGCGCAACCTGTTTGTCGAGGTCGATGGCTGGAAACAACCGGCCCCGGCACCACGCTTTAACCGCACTGTGCAGGAGATCCAGGGACCAACGCCCATCATGGGCGCAGACACCCGGCAGGTCATGCTCGAAGCTGGTTATAGCGACGACGAAGTGAGCAGGCTAATAGCGACCAATGCGGTTGCGGCGGCTCTTAGAAAAAGCGCCTGAGCGCTGTATGTTACCCGTGCCAAGAATGGGCTAACCCTATAGTATTGAGCAACGATTGACGAGATTGACCAAGCAGTCGCTTAACAGAATAAAGGGGCACTCGATAATTAGAATCATGTGGGATCAGCTCAAGTACCCACCGTGTAGAGGAGCATGTTATGCAATTCACTTTCTCTGATGAACAGGAAGAGTTTCGTCTTATTGTCAGGCGTTTTATGGAAGCGAAGTCGCCGTCCACGGAAGTCCGCAAACTCATGGAGACGGATCAGGGCTACGATAAAGCGGTGTGGCAACAATTAAGTCAGGAGCTGGGTTTGCCCGGCATCCACATCCCCGAGGCATACGGCGGACAGGGTTTTAGTTTTATTGAGCTATGTATTGTGCTTGAAGAAATGGGGCGTGCCCTGTTCTGCGCACCCTACTTTTCGACCACTGCCCTGGCGGCAACCGCCATCATACAAGCGGGCAGCGAAGAGCAAAAACACGCACTGCTACCAGATATCGCGTCCGGCCAGGTGCTGGCTACCCTAGCCATTACCGAAGCCAGTGGCAGCTGGGAGTTGGGCAGCACAGAGCTGACCGCCACACATGTTGATAATGGCTACGAACTCAACGGCGCGAAAAGTTTTGTGGTCGACGGCCATATCGCCGACCTGTTGATCGTTGTCGCCCGCACCCCTGGCACTTCTGGCGCCTTCGGCCTGTCGCTCTTTACCTTGCCAGGCCACGGCAACGGTGTAAAACGACGCCTGCTGCAAACCCTTGACCCGACACGCAAGCTCGCACTCATTGAATTTAATCATGCACCTGCCACCTTACTTGGCGAACTGAGTGGCGCGGGCACGACACTGCCGCACATACTCGACCTTGCCGCCGTGGCGCTGGCCAGCGAAATGGTTGGCGGTGCGCAGAACATGCTCCATTCGGCGGTTGAATACGCTCAACTACGCATGCAGTTTGGCCGGCTGATCGGCTCCTTTCAGGCTATAAAACACAAGTGCGCCGACATGTTACTAGAGGTAGAGCTAGCCAAATCTACCGCCTACTATGCGGCCGCGGCAGCGGCGGACAACACCGCAGACTTACCGGCGGTTGCATCATTAAGTAAGGCCTGCGCCTCAGACACCTACATGAAAGCTGCCGCAGAATGCATACAGATTCACGGTGGCATCGGCTTCACCTGGGAAAACGATACCCACCTGTATTTTAAACGCGCAAAAAGTTCCGAGGTCTTGCTCGGCGACCCAAATTATCACCGCGATCAGCTAGTGCTGCGCTGGGAGGATCAGGCATGACTGACACAAATACAGTAAAGTCCAGCGAGCAGGACGTCCGCAGCGAAGTACGCGCCTGGCTCGAACAAAACTGGAACCCGAATTTATCCTTGCTGGAGTGGCGCAATAAACTGATCGACTCCGGCTGGGGCTGTCCCGCATGGCCGACCAGGTGGTACGGACGCGGATTAACCATCGGGCTGGCCGATGCCGTCGATGAAGAGTTTCGCAACGTTGGCGCTGTTGGTGTAGCCAGGACCGGGGTCAGAATGCTGGCGGCCGCGACCATCCTCGAACACGGCTCCGATATGCATAAGGAAAAATTCCTGCGCCGATTGCTCACTGGTGAGGATACCTGGTGTCAGTTATTCAGCGAGCCAGGCAGTGGCTCCGACCTCGCCGGGCTTACCACGCGGGCTGATTTCGACGGCGCAAACTGGATCCTTAACGGTCAGAAAGTGTGGACCACCAGCGCTCACCACGCTCAGTACGGCATGTTACTGGCGCGCACGAACTGGGACGTGCCCAAACACCAGGGCATAACCTACTTCCTTATAGAAATGGAGCAGCCCGGTGTGGAAGTGCGACCGTTACGGCAAATGAACGGCCACGCGTCGTTTAACGAAATATTCTTTACAGATGCCAGGGTTGCACCTGAGTTTATGGTCGGCGAAAAGGATAATGGCTGGAAGGTAGGGATGACTACGCTGGCCCACGAACGTCGCCTGGCCGACGGCATTCGCTCCTGGGGTCGCGGCGAAAAAGGTAGTGGCCGTGTGTTCGAAGAGCAAAAAGCCGAGATCGCCACCGTGATGGAACCCTACAAGTGGTACCCACAGCGGGCTGGTCGAGTCGATTTATTAATTGAGCGTGCGAAAACTACCGGTAAATTTCAAGACCCAGCAGTGCGCCAGGCAATTGCCAGGGTGCTCATTATGGCCAAGGCTGCGGAGTGGACGGGCCGCAGGGTTAAGGCTGCGCATGCCCTGGGGCGACCACCCGGCCCGGAAGGCTCACTCGGCAAACTCGCTGGCAGCCAGGTGGCACGACTTGCGGCCCAGGCACACACCTTAATCGCCGGCACAGATGCGATGCTAACCGGCAAGGACGGCGCATTGAACGGGCTGATCAGCGAAATCCTGGTATCCGTACCCGCCGAATCCATCGCTGGTGGCACCGATGAAATCCAGCGCAATATTATTTCAGAACGGGGACTCGGCATGCCCAAGGAACCACGTACCGACGTTGACCGGCCATTTCGCGAGGTGCCAAAAAACACCGTCAGATAAACGGTCCACGATGATCACCGATCCGTTTTTTTACCTCTGCGCTATACCAGCAGTGTTGATTTTCGGCATGGCCAAAGGTGGTTTTGGTGGGGGTATCGCTGTTGTCTCCGTGCCGCTGCTATCGCTGGCCCTGCCACCCGTGCAAGCGGCAGCTATTATGCTACCCCTGTTACTGATTATGGATGCCGTAGCGGTGTGGAGTTTTCGTGGCAAGTGGAGCGTGATCAACCTGCGCTTCACCCTGCCCGGTGCAATAGCGGGTATTGCAGTGGGTGCATTTACCTTTCGCTACCTGTCGGACGATGCGATCCGGATTTTAATCGGCGTTGTCGCCGTAGTGTTTTGCCTGAACTACTGGTTACAGCCAGCCCTCGAGCGGAAAGCTGAACCGAGCATATTCCATGGCAGCCTGTGGGGCACCCTCGCCGGCTTTACCAGCTTTGGCATTCATGCAGGCGGTCCACCGATGAGTATTTATCTGTTGCCGCAAAAAATGGAAAAAACTCTCCTGATGGGCACCTTTGCGGTGTTCTTTGCGGTCGTCAATGTGATCAAACTGATTCCCTATACCTGGCTCGGGCAATTCGACAAAACCAACCTGCTAACAGCCGCAGTCCTGATGCCCCTGGCCCCGGTCGGGGTGCGCCTTGGCTATTTTCTATTACACAGGGTCAGCGAGCAGCTGATCTATCGCCTCTGCTATTTTTTTCTCTTTGTGGTCGGCGGCAAACTTTTGTACGACGGCATTTCGGGCACGACGGGATAGTTTTATTGTCGTGTCAGTAACATTGCGACGCTACACATCATCATGTATAACACGCTGTCGTCGTTTTACTACGGCAGAAATCCAGGTAGGGAGGAAATCTATGGTCATTGAAATTGGCGGCCTGTTCGGACTGCTGATCCTGATTGCCGATGTGTGGGCAATCGTAAAAACGGTCAATAGCACGGCAAGTACCGGTGTCAAAGTGACCTGGATTGTAGTGATTTTGTTGCTTCCCGTACTTGGACTGCTGTTGTGGTTATTGCTGGGACCCCGTGGGCCGTAACTTGTGATCCGCAAATTCGGGTTAATTACCGTCTCCCCAGCACAGCGATCAAGTTTTACAGCCCGTATGGTCGTGCCGGGATCGTCTGGGTATGACTCAGGGATCCGACATTTCCAGGTTTACTGGCAGGACTACAGATCTAGATCCTAATACGGACCTAACTACTACGGGCTCAGTGACGCACCCGTGCAAAATGCCAGGCCAGGACAATACTCGTAAGCAGGGCGCCCGAACCGGTAATTAAAGTGTCTGTGTTTAACCCGACACTAAACGCGCCTACTTCAAACAATAGAACATAGCCGACAACAAAATTGATGAAACCCCACAGCACATTGACAACCGCTGATGATTCGCCGACGCCCGGCGGCCGAGCAAAGGGGCTTTGAAAGGAATTGCCGGAAACTCCCTGAACAAAGTGCGGAACACCGTTAACCAGGAAAAATCCTGCAAAGAAGTGGGCGATATATATTGCCATGTATGGCTCCCGGTTTAACTAGAAAACACACTCACTACTGATCAAAATTTGTTTTCTAATTTATGCTGTTTTTAGTTATGTTGTTTTTAGTTATGTTGATACCCAAATAAAACCCCAACGAATAAGCATCCTCACAGCAGTAAGCGGCGAATATCACCCAACGAATTAACCAGCTCCGTCATAAATCGACCAGCATCACCGCCATTAACCATGCGGTGATCATAGGACAATGACAGGGGCAGCATATTACGCGGCGCAAACTCGGAGCCGTTCCACACCGGCTTTATCTGGGCTTTGGAAACCCCGAGAATTGCCACCTGCGGCGTGTTGACCACCGGCGTAAACCCCATACCACCTATCGCACCCAGACTGGACACGGTGAAGCAACCACCCTGCATTTCGTTCGCGGTCAACTTTCCGTCACGGGCTTTGATCGCTAGCTCGGCGACTTCTGCAGCCAGCTGCCACAGGGTCTTTTTATCAACATCACGTATGACAGGCACCAGCAGGCCGCGCGATGTATCGACAGCCATGCCAATATGAATGTAGTGCTTTTGTATATAGTGTTCGCCATCGCTCACCAGCGAACGGTTTAACACAGGGTTATTGGCCAATGCTGCAGCGCAGGCTTTAAGAATTATGGGTACCGGTGTCATCTTCACGCCACGCGCTTCACCCTCGCTTTTGAGTGACTGTCGAAACAGTTCCAGCTCAGTGATATCGGCATCGTCAAACTGCGTGACATGCGGCACGTTGAGCCAACTCCGGTGCATATTTGCTGCCGTGAGCTTGCCGATCTTGCTCATCGCCACCTGTTCGATCTCGCCAAACTGGCTAAAATCGGTGTCCGGCACGGCAGGAATCCCCGGGCCACCGATCGGCTGTCCGTCTGCTGGGGATTGCACCATGCGCGTTTTGACAAAACCCTGCACATCTTCCTTGAGCAGACGTCCACGAGGGCCCGTGCCCGTAATCGCCAGCAGGTTTACGCCAAGCTCACGGGCCAGTTGCCGCACAGCGGGTCCCGCATAAATATCACCTGAGGATTTACCTTCAGTATCCGTCTGGTCGGTCTGCTGATGGGGCGCAGCGGCGCTGGTCTGCGCTGCTGAGGCGCCGGGACTAGCCCCGCGGGCAACCTGAGGCACAGTTTCAGGAACAACATCAGGAACGACATCAGTAACATTATTTCGGGCATCCTCAGGTACAGCAGGTCGCGCTATTCCCGGGGAGGTGGATTTCGCTTCGATCTCGCCATCAATTGAATCAGGGCTACCGCTGGATTGGGTCTTCGTTGACCGCGCTGCTGGCGCGGCAGTCGACTCCGCAGACGGCTCACCCGACGGTTCAGCAGACGACTCATCCTCGGCGGAAACCTCCATTTCGACCAGTACATCGCCAGCTTTGGCAATCTTGTCACCTTCCTTCACGAAAAGCTTGAGGACTTTGCCCGCGCTCGGGGCGGGAATTTCCATCATTGCTTTGTCAGACTCGAGTACCACCAGAGTCTGGTCAACCGCGACCTGATCACCAACGGCGACCGACACTTCTATGACTTCTACTTCCTCGGCGCCACCAAGATCAGGAACAACAATGGTTTGGCTGGTCACAGGCCACTCCTTGAGATGCTTGTTGCATGCCCATCCAACACAACTTTAGCCCGGCAATATCGCTCGGAGGCTGTGGTCTTAGGTGCAACGGCCTTAGATATAGCGGTGACAGACGCACCAGCTAGTGTCGCACCCGCAGTCACAGTGAAGGCGCTCATAGCAGCACCGGGTCTATTTTTTCCGGATCGATACCCAGCGAGCTGATCGCTCCAATCACCACGCTCTTTTTGATTCGGTCCTGATGATAAAGCGCGTACAGGGCGGCCAGCGCGATATAACGGCGATCTACCTCAAAAAAGTCGCGCAGTTTGGCTCGCGTATCGCTGCGGCCAAACCCGTCGGTGCCCAACGTGTAATAGTCATCGGAGATAAATGCGCGGAGCTGTTCGGTATAGGCTTTCATATAATCAGTGGCGGCAATCACCGGACCATCGTGTCCAGTCAGTTGCTGCGTAATATACGGCTGCCTAATTTTTGCGCCCGGATGCAGCATGTTCCAACGGGTACAGCTCTGACCATCACGCGCCAGTTGATTGACGCTGGTCAGGCTCCAGATATCAGCGTGAACACCAAAATCCTGCCTGAGAATGATCGCCGCCTCTCTGACCTCATTGAAAATGGTCCCCGAACCCATTAGCTGAACCTTTAACTTTGGCTTTTTAACAGTTGCGGCAGCAAACAGATATATGCCCCTGACAATACCTTCTTCCACACCTTTGGGCATATCCGGGTGGACGTAGTTTTCGTTCATGGTGGTGATGTAATAAAAACAGTTTTCCCGCTGCTTATACATCCTTTGCAATCCATCCTGAATAATCACCACCAATTCGTACTCATAGGCCGGGTCGTAACTGTGGCAATTGGGCACGGTATTGGCCAGCAGATGACTGTGGCCATCCTGGTGCTGAAGCCCTTCGCCGTTCAGGGTCGTACGCCCGGCGGTCGCGCCAATCAGAAAACCGCGTGCCTGAATGTCGCCACCGGCCCAGGCCAGATCGCCAATACGCTGAAAGCCGAACATGGAGTAGAAAATATAGAAGGGCACCATCGGGCAATCGTAATTACTATACGCGCTGGCAAGAGCTATCCAGGCCGACATGGCGCCAGCTTCCGATAAGCCCTCTTCCAGAATCTGACCCTTTTTATCCTCTTTATAAAAGAGAATTTGACCGGAATCGTGGGGCACATAACGCTGACCTGCCGACGAATAAATGCCGAGCTGGCGAAACATGCCTTCCATACCAAAAGTGCGGGCTTCGTCGGGAATAATGGGCACCACCCGTTGACCAATCTCCTTATCCTTGACCAGCGTCGACAACATACGCACCAGTGCCATGGTGGTTGAAATAGTCCTCTTCCCGGAGCCGTGCAACTGTTTCTCAAACACGTCCAGAGCTGGCGGCTCAAGCACACGTGCCTCAGCCTGGCGGGTGGGCAGTGCGCCGCCCAGACCTTCCCGTTGCTTGCGCAGGTAGCTAATTTCGGGGCTATCGTCCGGTGGTCGGTAGTAGGGAACATCGGCCAATTTATCATCCGGGATAGGCAGGCCAAAACGGTCGCGGAATTTTTTAAGACTCTCGATATCGAGTTTTTTCACTGAGTGAGTATCATTGGCTGCCTCGCCACTTTCGCCGAGGCCATAGCCTTTCACCGTCATCGCCAGCACCACCGTAGGCTTGCCGTTATTCTCCATGGCCTCGGCATAGGCCGCGTAAACCTTGTAAGGATCATGCCCACCGCGATTCAACCACATAATGTCGTTATCGCTAAGATCCGCCACTAATTCGAGCAACTCCGGGTTTTTGCCAAAGAAATGTTCGCGGGTATATGCGCCCCCGTTAAATTTATAGTTCTGCAATTCACCATCGCAAACTTCGTCCATGCGCGCCTGCAGAATGCCGTTGCTGTCTTTTTCAAGCAGCGAATCCCAATGGCGACCCCAGATCACTTTGACAACGTTCCACCCCGCACCGCGGAACACACCCTCCAGTTCCTGGATGATTTTGCCGTTGCCGCGCACCGGGCCGTCGAGCCGTTGCAGATTGCAATTGACGACAAAGGTCAGGTTTTCCAGCTGCTCCCGACCCGCCAGTGAAATCGCCCCAAGGGTTTCCGGTTCGTCACATTCGCCATCGCCCACGAAAGCCCACACCTGTCGATCGCCGCGCGGCACCAGCTCGCGAGCCGATAGATACCGCATGATATGTGCCTGGTAGATTGCCTGGATGGGCCCAAGCCCCATGGAAACCGTCGGGAACTGCCAATAATCAGGCATTAGCCAGGGATGGGGATAGGACGACAACCCCTCGCCATCCACTTCACGGCGAAAGTTATCCAGTTGTTTTTCAGTGAGCCGCCCTTCCAGATAAGAGCGCGCATAAATACCTGGCGAACTGTGCCCCTGGAAATAGATTAGATCACCCAGGTGGGACTCGGTACGGCCCCGAAAAAAATAGTTAAAACCAACATCATAAAGTGTCGCCGCGGAAGAAAATGTGGCGATATGCCCACCGAGGCCTTCGTCATTTTTGTTGGCGCGCATGACCATGGCCAGGGCATTCCAACGAATCAGCGAACGGATGCGGCGCTCCATAAATAAATCGCCGGGCATGCGCTTTTCACGGGTGACTGGAATAGTATTGCGAAACGGTGTGGTCATCGCCCGCGGCAGGGGCAGATCCACCTGGTCAGCGCGGTCTACCAGCTGCTTCAACAAGTACGCGGCCCGCTCCCTGCCCTGATGCCTGATTACGGCATCGAGAGAATCTAGCCACTCTCTGGTTTCTTCTGGATCCAGGTCCTTCATGGTAAAGCTACCCGTTATTTGAATGAAAGCATCCGCGCACTACCGGTCAACATATTATCCACGCTCACAATGTAGACTACTCAATGGTATGGTAGAAAAATTACAATAACAAGATATTTTTTATATTAATCAATTACATAGGTGGATTTTTTGCGGCCAAAAATAGCCGCTGAAAGCCGATCCCAGCTTACCAGTATCACCCCGCGAGCCTGCCCAGCGACAGCACCGATGCCGGTTATGGGCGACATTAGCCGCGCATTAAGTGAATATCCGTGCGCAACCGCGGTCTTATTCCGGGTATGCGTAAACCCCGTCGCCGCCGCCCAGCAGACTTTCTCCTGCGGATTTTGACTCAACAGCATCCTGTTGTCGCGTAACCAACCATAACTGGCGACTGCCGTCTATAAACAGGCGTTGATATGCTGCTAACAAACTCGCTGGCGTTATCGCCTTTATCTGTTCAGCTAACTGGTCACGAAACTCAAAATTGTCATAACCGAGATAGGTGGATTCCTGATGTCGGCCAACCTGCTCCGCAAGGTTTTTGGGCTTCTCTTCTATATTGGCGAGCAAGGCGCTTTTAAAACGAGTGAGATCAGCGTCGCTCAGCGTATCTGGCGTTTGCTCAAAACTGACCAGGAAATTGCTTATTTCCTGTTTAAGATCCGATACTGAACTCTGCGGCGACTGGATAAAAAAAACTATGCCCGGCACTCGGTTCATATGCATAAGCCTGGCGCCCACCGCATAACCCAGCTGCTTTTCGGTGCGCATATCCGTATAAAAAGGCGCTTCTACGATAGCGTTGATCACTGCCATCTGGGCCCGCTCAGTCAATGTATCCTCATCGCCCTGGACGTACAGCAACACGCTTCTATCATCGTGGTCAACGGCCAGTCCGTGTGTGATCGCCTGCTCCGGCAACTTCGCAATCGCTTCAAACAATGCCGCGTCACCGCTTATACCCAGCTTTAACGTGGTCATTGTCGCGCTAACCATGTCCCGCACCTGTTCAGCGTTTAATACCCCGCCAGCATAGAATTCAGCATGACCCACGCTGTACAACTCGCGATGGAAATTGCGGATATCTTCAAGGGTAACATCCGCCAGGCCGTCAGCCAGGACGCGGTCATTACACTCACCTTTAACCAGCGGCTGAAGCTCGCCGAACAACTGCTGAATCGGCCATTGTTTGCTGCTGTTGCGCCACTCTCGAATCAACGTTGCTTTCAATCTGTCAAAAACAGCTTCGTCCCACCGCGGACTGGCCATAGCGCTTAGCACCTGCTGTAATAGTACCGACTGCCGCTCAGTGTACCCGGTGATGCCCAGTTTCAGGCCGTTACGCCAACGGAATAGCGAGTAGTTAAGGCCGGCCAGGCGAGCCTGATAGGTTTTTGTGTCGAGGGCATTTTTAACAATTTCAACATACAGATCAGCCTCGGCAGCGTTGCGGCAACTGCGCAGCGCAGGCGTTGCCAACTCAGCCTCGAAAACACTGCGGGGGCTGCCAAATTGCTGATCCGTGTAATGCCAGACAACCGCGCCGCTTTTATTTTCCAGTCTTATCGGACTAATGTTCGGACCGCCCTTGTCGCTCACCGGGTAAGTGCGCGCCAGATAAGGATTGGGCGGGGCCAGCGATAACGTCTTGTCTTTGGCCTTTAACCAGCGATCTCGCGTGCTATCAGCCAGGGCAACGACATGGTAAGGCGCTTCATAGCGGGCCGATATCTGAGTGGCGGGATTGATGCCGGATTGCTTATCGGCTAGATCGGTTCCGGGCGCGACCAGCGTGATAACCGCATTAGCCGCAGTTAACTGGCCCATAAAATCTGTCAGTACCTGTTTATCAAACTCGCTTAACAGGTAGCCCCCACGTAACACTTCTTCCGGCGGATAATGGCGCAGCCCGGCACTTAGTTGCTGGACATAAGTCGCAGGATCGTATTTTTCAGCGAAACGAAACTTCGTATGCTGCAAGTTTGCCAGCTCGTCAAAGCGCCATTTCTCAACACCCTGCTGCCGAGCCAGATTAAGCCACGCGAACAGGCGATCAAGCACCTGCTCCTTTTGTTTGACTCCCATCGGCGTCAGATCAATGGTCAGCGCAAAGACCGTGCCCTGCTGGGTATCAAAAGCCAAACCGGCCCCCAGCCCTTCGGCCAGGCCGGCCTGCTTCAGATGAGCCAGTAGACTGCCTTCGCTTTCGTCGCCTAACAAATGCCCCCAGTAGGTGGCTGGCTTGGTCCGCCAGTACGGCTCGACGCTGGCAACAGGAAAGACCACACTTAAACTGTGTTTCTCCTGAACCGGCTGGATATGTAACTCAAAGGGTAGTCGCAGCGCTGATTTAAATGGCAGTTTCGACGATCGCGCCTCCTGTCTAAGGTCGCGTTCATTGTCCTGCCCCGCAACCACATCGGTTCTGGGCACGGCAGCAAACCGTTCGCGCACCGCGCCCTCTAGCTCATCAAGGGATTCCTTGCCGAGCACTGCCAGTACCATCCGGTCTGCCGAATAATATTGTTTATAGAATTCGAGCAAATCGTCACGGACCAGGTCGTTGTCCCGATCAGCCAGGGTTTGTAAGTCGCCTACCGAAAAACGAGCAAGGGGATGGGCGGGGTCGAGCTGCTCCCCAAAGACTTCCCATTCACGACGACTATCATCCTTGATCTTGAGACGAAACTCCGACTCAACGGCATTGCGCTCTCGTTCGACATAGGCTTCGTCAAATAGCGGTGCGACAAAAAATCGCGAAAAGCGATCAAGCGCGGCGAACAGGTGCGTGGCATCGACATCAAAGAAATAATTGGTGTCTTCGAGGCTGGTATAGGCATTGTGCTGACCACCATGCTCACTGATGAATTTTTGATAGGCGTCCGCCTCTGGAAATGTATCTGTCCCCAGAAACAGCATGTGCTCGAGAAAGTGCGCCAGACCGTCTCGGTCATCGGGGTTTTGAAAGCTGCCAACGTTGACGTTGAGTGCCGCCGCCGCCTTGTCTGCATCGGGATCAGAAATAACTAAAACCCGGAGACCGTTATCCAACGTGACATAGCGATAAGTGCGCGCATCGGACGGGCTGCGTTTTATCCCGACTTCGCCGCCCTCGGCTGGGCTTGCCGCTTGCCACCAGGCATCATCCAGACTGCTCGACAACTCATTGCGCGAATCAGAGCAGGCGCCTAGCGATAGCGCAAGAACAAGTGCCAATAACCACGCGGCACGACGATACAGCAAGGATTTAGTCATAATGGTCTTCAAGTGAGTGGCAAGGGTGGATTTAAATCATTTAAGCGCGCAAAAACATACAACCGGGCTGCCCCCAGACGCGTCTACTATGACAGTGATTCAGCAGGTCCGTTCTGCGGCCAGGCGTTATAAAGCGCCTTCACCAGCGTGGCCAGCGGAATCGCGAAAAATACCCCCCAAAAACCCCAGACACCACCAAATACCAGCACAGCGAGGATGATGGCAACGGGGTGCAAGTTGACCACTTCGGAAAATAGCAAGGGCACCAGCACATTGCCGTCCAGAAACTGGATCACCGAATAGGCGACGAATAACCAGAAAAACTCATTGCTCCAGCCCCACTGAAACAGCCCCACCAAGAGCACCGGTATGGTCACTACCGCAGCCCCAATATAGGGAATGACCACCGACAAGCCCACCAGTAACGCCAGCAGAGCAGCGTATCGCACACCCAATACCGCAAACCAGATATAAGTGGCAAAGCCCACAATGACGATCTCCAGCGCCTTACCCCGTATGTAATTGGAAATCTGAATATTCATTTCCTGCCAGACCTGATTCATCATCGGGCGTTTTTTCGGCAGTAAGCTCGCCATGACACCGCTCAAATAAGCACGATCCTTAAGCATAAAAAAGACCAACAAAGGCACCAAAATCAAATACAGCATAATCACAATGACATTGGGGAATTTACTCACCGAAAAGGCCACCGCCGCTTCGGCAAACTGCCCGGACTGATGTTGCACGTAGGTTGTCAGCTCTGCCAGACGCGCCTCGCTGATCAACTGCGGGTAACGTTCTGGTAGCAACAGAATGATCCCCTGCCAGCGCCTGACCATACCGGGCAGCTCCTGGATAAGGTTACTGGACTGCTGAATAACAATGGGGAACAAAAACACCAGTGTGGCAAAAAACAGGCCCAAAAACCCGGTGAAGACGATTGTGACCGCCAGCAAATGAGGTACCCGCCACCTTTTTAACAGGCCAACAAGACCCTGCAGCAAAAAAGCAAACACCACCGCTGCAAAAAAAGGCGCCAGCAAATCACCCATCGTGACGATGACAACCAGGCCTGTCAGCAACAGCAGTGACAGTAGTACCGCTTCTTCATCTGCGAAGTAGCGATCAATCCAGCTTTCGACCACCTTCCACATACGTTAAGTCCCAGGAGTTAGGTGCACAGCACGGCACTCACACCTCGATAGTGGCCAGACCAACCCAACCGTTCGGCGCGCTCTGCAAACCGGGAATGATACCGCTTATTGACCACACGTTGGGACTGACCGCATGCCTTTATTTTTTGTCAACAATCCGCTTCCCTGCAACTGTGGGCTTATTGATGCGCTGCCAAATGCCCCACGTCAACTGACATGGAGCGACCACTATACCGCCCTGCCCCCTGTCTGGCATCGAACGCCGTCGAACAAGCACCGGAGAATATTGTCATACCTCATCTGATGAATAGGTTAGTATCATGCTTGACAGACTCTGGGGAGGCGGGTTAACCGCAATACTTTGCTGACATACGCATACAACTTCTTCAACCTTCGCCTGCTTTCTGTCGCTTCGATGATAACCCTTGCGCTGTTGATGGCGACGGCAACCGGCGCGCGCGCCAACGACATTAAATTACCCTTGCTGGGCGACAGCACCTCGGGCGTCGTATCTCATAAACAGGAATACGACGTTGGCCGGGCCTGGCTGCAAATCTTTCGCAGCCGCGTCTCCACACTGGATGACCCACTGCTGCAAAGCTACCTTGAAGATTTGCTCGTCAATCTGGCTGCCCACAGCGAACTGGTCAACCCTCGTCTGGCCCTGGTCACTATTAACAACCCCACCATGAACGCATTCGCCGTGCCCGGTGGCATTATCGGTGTCCACACAGGTCTGTTTCTGTTTGCTGAAAACGAAGGTCAGCTGGCCTCGGTACTGGCTCACGAACTGGCCCACCTCAGCCAGCGGCACTTTGCCCGCGGCGTCGCCAATCAACGCGCCAACTCAATAACCAGCATGGCTGGTCTGCTGGCCGGGGTCATATTGGCAGCTACCGTCGGGGGCGACGCGGGAATGGCGGCAATGACAGCTTCTCAGGCTGCCGCCATGGATAACACCTTGCGTTTCTCGCGACAAAACGAACAGGAAGCTGACCGCCTCGGTATCGAGACACTGCACCGTGCCGATATGGACCCGGCCGCCGTTGCCGACATGTTTGATCGCATGCTCGCCGCCACCCGCTACACCGGCCAACGGCCGCCAGAATTTCTGCTGACTCACCCATTGACCGAACAGCGTGTAGCCGATGCCCGTAGTCGCCTGGGCAAATACCCCAAGAAATATCGAGAAGACAATATCGAATACCATTTGATGCGTGCTCGCGCGCTGATAGCCATCGATGGCGATGTGCAACGGTCATTCAAACGCTTTCAAAGTGAGCTCGACGGTCACTCGGTGTCGCGCGTCGCCGCTCGTTATGGACTGGCGTTAACCCTGTCGGCGCTGAACCGACATGATGAGGCACGCAGCGCGCTGGCACCGCTGTTGGCTGAGGATCCGCAGCGCCTGGCCTATCAGCTCGCAGCTGTGACAATTGATCGCACCGAGGGCAAATATCAGGCCGCGCTGGACCGTATCGCCTCCATAAGCCCGCGTTATACCGACAACTACCCCCTGCAGAGGGAATTCGCGGAAACCCTGTTACAGGCGAAACGCTATGGCGAATCCGAGCGCGCCCTGGAAAAGTTATCACGTCAGCGGCCTGCCGATCCAGATGTCTGGTACCAGCTGGCGGAAACCAGCGGTCTCGCCGGCAATATTTCTGGCGTGCATATAGCTCGGGCAGAATATTTTATCCTGACCGGCATCTACGACAAGGCACGACAACAGCTCACGTACGCTCAGAAGTTGGTACAGCGAGACTTCAAACAATCAGCCGTCGTCAGTCAGCGACTACGCGATCTTGAAAATATGGAGGCCAGGGCTAAAGGGCTGTAACGTTTTAGTCTCCGCCCGCCAGTCGTAGCGACCGGCTGTTACCCGCCAGAATCGCGACCCGACACGCTCACTGTCACCTCACTAACGAGCGTCAGCGAGCGCGACTTACAAAAGCCTGTCGTGTGCTTTATTTATAAACGCTAGCACGGGCGATAATACGTTTGGCCTGGGTGTAATGGGGTTTATCGAGCATGATACCGTCAAGACCAACCACACCAACATCGGGGCTCGCCTCAAACGCTGCAACGACACGCTGCGACCAGGTCAGCTGTTCCGCACTGATCGAAAACGCTTCGTTGATAATATCCACCTGATTTGGATGAATGGCCATCATGCAGGTAAAGCCAGCCCTGCGCGCACCTTCGCAGGCCCGACGCAGACCTTCATCATCCCTGAAGTCAGTAAACACGGTGTTGCAAGCTTCAATGCGCGCCGACGTCGCAGCCGCCAGACACAGGCTGCGCGCGGTGCGAAACAGATCGTCCCAGCCGCCATCGGGCAGCAGGTGGGTTTCCGCACCAACATCGGCCGACAGATCAAATTCTCCCCAACTGACATAGGCCAATCGCTCGCTACAGTCGGTAAGCCCGCCAAGATTAAACAGGGCCTGACCGGTTTCAGTACCTATCACAAGAATTTTGACATGGCCGGAGGGCACGCCCTCGCGCACCTCCAGTGCACTGAGGTAATGGTCAAGTCGGATCACATCGTCCCGCGTTCGGTACTTGGGCAACAACACATAATCGGGGGCGCCACCTACCACGGCAGCGAGATCATCGAGGGTCATGGTGCCGTCCAGCGGATTGATGCGCACCATTAATTTTTTGGTGCGTGAACCCAGCGGGTGCGCGTCCAGATACTCGCGTGTCAGTCGCCGACCTTCGGCTTTGCGTCCCAAAGCAATAGAATCTTCCAGATCCAGAATCAGCCCATCGGCATTGGTGCCTTCACCTTTGGCAATTTTCTTTTCACTGTCGGCGGGTAAAAAAAGCATGGATCTCATGGTCTATTCTCCGTCACCTAGTCTTGCGGACGTGTGGCCATCAAGGCCGTGCGCTTAACAGTGGCGACCAGCTCATCTTTCTGATTAAAGCCCTCGTGAAGAAAATTAACGATGCCGGAATCACCGCGCGATTTACTGATACGTTTATCGAGCACCGTTGTCCGCGCCCGAATGGTGTCGCCATGAAAAGTAGGCCGAGGAAATGCGATATCGGTCATACCCAGATTGCCCAGCGTGGTGCCGAGGGTCAGCTCAGTCACCTGAATGCCCACTACCAGCGCCAGCGTAAACATGCTGTTCACAATGCGCTCACCATAGATGCTGCTTTTGGAAAATTCAGCATCAATATGCAGCGGCTGGGTATTCATGGTCAGGCAGCTAAACAGGGTGTTATCGTACTCGCTGACGGTGCGACGCACCTGGTGATCGTAAACTTTACCTTCTTCAAATTCTTCAAAATAAAAACCCGCCATGAAGGCCTCCTTATCAATGTAGCCGCTGTCGCGGTGCTGATTGTTGTTGTACTGGTACTGGTACTGGTACTGGTGCCGGTGCTACAGCGGTGATTGCTGTAGTCCTGGCCGCAGTCCTGCTCGTGGAGCGGATTGTAACATCCCGCCGCAATAGTATTAGCGACCGCGCGT
>TARA_R110000787_G_scaffold113369_1_pt1 | contig 30342 bp, 26 predicted proteins | sample TARA_R110000787 | Tara Oceans TARA_R110000787 (sample SAMEA4397920) | marine metagenome | biome: Polar Biome; feature: [DCM] deep chlorophyll maximum layer (ENVO:01000326); material: water (ENVO:00002006), including particulate matter (ENVO:01000060) such as... | depth 35 m | reverse complement strand
CAAGGAGGACGATGTTCACTTTTAGGTAGAAATATCTATGTCGTTAATCTTGATAAAGAGCGTTGATCCCGTTTTTATCGTCGACAAACCCACGGAGTTCGTTCACTGAAAATGCGTATCTTACGAACAGCCCTTGATATTCCCTAGGAGTTTTATCATTATTAATAAATATTTAGCGATTCGCGCCAGTGACATTTTTAAGCTGGCGCAGTTAACTTTTGTTGTCGAAACTAATTTTAAGACGGATTTTCTTCTTCCCGGGGGGATCAATTGTGAAAAATATTTCCCATGTTAGTGCTGCCAGTTACCCATTTGTCGCCCAAAGCGATTTTTTCAGTGACGTGCCCATTCATGAAGATCGTAGAGGCTTCGCACTTTTGAAGCGCTCAGTCGATCTAGTCTTTGCCCTTTTGGCATTGCCGACCTTAGTGACGCTCGCCGTCATGATTTTTATAGCGAATACCATCTCCAATTCAGGGCCGGTGTTTTTCCGCCAAGTCCGGATGGGGCAGAACGGAAAAGCGTTTACGATCTGGAAGTTCCGTACGATGACCGCCGACGCTGCGGTGGTACGTTCGGCCAGCGCACCGCTTGATGAGCACCGTATCACGCCGCTTGGTCGCCTGTTGCGTCGCACCAAGCTTGATGAAGTGCCGAACATACTTAACATCATCGCCGGAGACATGAGCCTTGTCGGCCCACGCCCCGACGCGTTCGAGCATGCCAGTGAATACCTTTTGGGCGTACCTCATTACCGTAAGCGTCTGTCGGTGCGTCCTGGCCTTACAGGGCTTGCACAGGTGCGGGGAGGCTATGCCGATAACCCGCGCGCCGTACAGCGTAAGGTGAAATATGACAGGTTCTACATTCGGAATTCCAGCATTTATCTTGATCTTTACGTGATCGCGCTGACGTTCGGGGTTGTTTTCTCCGGGTTCGGGCAACGCTGAACCATGTCATCCGATCGGTTGTTCTGAATCGTGCATGACGCTTGGTATCTTGCGCAACTCAAGCCCGGGGGTTTGGACCGGGCTGTTGTCAACCTGGCGCGGCAAGGCTTTGACAGTTTGATGCCGGTCCGTGAAGAAACGCGGCGGCGTGCGGGTCGGTGGCGCACAATCGCCAAGCCTCTGTTTCCCGGATACCTGTTTGTCAAAGTTCCCGCCGGCAGGCAGGACTGGCGCGCCATCAATGCAACCTACGGCGTTTCACGTTTAGTAGCACTGGAAGCGGGGCGCCCCACGCCTGTTGCGCCCGAGATCGTTTGCGGGCTGCAAATGCGTGCCCGTCAAACTACCAAGTCACAGCAGCAAGCTGGAATGGAGGTGGGCGATCGGGTCGAGGTGGTCTCTGGGCCTCTTGCAACCAAGTTTGCTGAGATTGAAGCTATTTCTGAGCAGGGACGCATCTATGTCCTGCTTGAACTGATGGGACGCTATACGAGGATAGAATTACCGGTTGCGGACGTGGAGCACCGTTCTGTGGATGCTGAACCGAGCCTCGCGTGAACCATGAGGTTGTCGCCCATGCAAATTTCGCGATACTGATCATAAGGTTTCCGGGGTGGGTGCGGCAACGGGTTCGCCCTTGTCTCGCTGACGGGCAAGCAGCCTGAGGTTCTCAACATGCTGTAATACCGCTGCTGGTTTCTGGTCGATGCCCCAGGTTGGTCGCGACCGGGCAGGGGATCAGGCAAGCTGTTTCCGCATATCTGATTTTGCGCCATCACGGCACCGTTACAGGCTCCTCGGGGTCGGATACATTTTTCTAGCGCAATATCGCAGGACTGATTTTTCAGGAGGCCAAATCTTCAGTGTTATAGTTGCTAAAGTTCGATGATAACGCCATAAAACACTTACAATACACATGCGAGGCTGATAGCAGCGCAGAAGCGCACGCATTCTGTCAGACTGGTTTACTCTGCCGGGCCGTTGATGCGAGTGCCGATGCGGTAGCCGTGGGTCGTCCTCTTGCAGAAGGTGCCATATTCGCGAATTTCTACGCTCATCCCCAACCTGATCAAGGTCAGGTCGGGTCGTTGCCTGGGGCGAACGGGATTGTTTTCCTGCGATCTCTCCGCCGTCTTGGATGGACCACATCTAAGATAGACTACAATAAAATTGACATCGGATAAGTTACAATGAAGCGTATTTTAATTACAGGGACAGCGGGTTTCATCGGGTTTCACCTGTCAAAGCTTTTGCTGGCCGAAGGGTTCCGCGTGCACGGCTATGACGGGATGACTGACTATTATGATGTCACGCTAAAGCAAAGGCGCCACGCGATGCTGTTGCAAAGCAACGCCTTCTCTGCAACCGAAGGTTTGCTTGAGGATGAAGCAAAGTTTTGGTCGGTAGCCCAGGATTTCAAGCCGGATGTAATTGTGCATCTCGCCGCTCAGGCCGGCGTCCGATATTCACTTGAGAACCCGCGCGCCTATCTGGACAGCAACGTTATCGGCACCTTCAACGTCATGGAAGCGGCCCGCAAGCTGGAGGTCGAGCACCTGCTGATGGCGTCGACGTCATCGGTTTACGGTGCCAACGACGAAATGCCGTTTCAGGAAACAGAGAAAGCCGACACACAGCTCACGATTTACGCGGCCACAAAGAAGGCGAACGAGAGCATGGCCCATGCCTACGCGCACTTGTGGACCTTGCCCACGACGATGTTCCGGTTCTTTACGGTATATGGACCCTGGGGCCGGCCCGACCTGGCGTTGTTCAAATTCGTCGATGCGATTCTGGATGGGCGTCCAATCGATATCTACAACCACGGTGACATGTACCGCGACTTTACCTACGTCGACGATCTGGTTCGCGGCATAAGGCTTTTGATCGACACGCCGCCCGAACGGCCCGCTTCGGCGGATGATATCAAAGCAGGCGACAGCCTGTCGCCCGTGGCCCCTTACCGCATTGTCAATATCGGTAACTCCAACAAGGTCCGGCTTCTGGATTTTGTGGACGCGATCGAGGACGAGCTTGGGGTCAAGGCGCAACGCAACTACATGGACATCCAACCGGGCGATGTTCCTGCAACTTGGGCGAATGCCGAGCTTTTGAAAAGTTTGACCGGCTACCGCCCCCAAACAGATATTAAAGACGGCATCCGGGATTTCGTGACATGGTTCAGGGATTATTATGACAAGTGATTTAACACATTCAGATGAATTAAAGATTGGGATAATTGGACTGGGCTATGTCGGCCTTCCTTTGGCGGTGGAATTCGGAAAGAAGTTCCCGACCGTTGGGTTTGACATCAATCCGAACCGCATAGCGCAAATTCGCGAAGGGCAGGACCACACGCGGGAGGTCTCGGAAGCCGAGTTGCGCGAGTCAGTCAACTTGACGGCGACGGCGGACACCGCCGATCTGAAAGAATGTACTGTATTTATCGTGACAGTACCCACGCCGATAGACAGCTCTAAACGGCCTGACCTGACGCCTTTGGTTCGCGCCTCTGAAACCGTGGGGGGCCTTTTGAAGCCCGGTGACATGGTCATCTATGAATCCACGGTGTTTCCCGGTGCTACCGAAGAAATATGTGCCCCAATCCTGGAACGCCTCTCGGGCCTGCGTGTAAACGACGATTTTACCGTGGGGTATTCCCCCGAACGCATTAACCCCGGCGACAAGGATCGCCGACTGCCTAATATCGTCAAGGTGACTTCGGGGTCGACGCCAGAGGCAGCAGATCGGATAGACGCGCTCTACAGCTCAATCATTCCAGCCGGGACTCACAAGGCAGCGAGCATTCGTGTCGCCGAAGCGGCAAAGGTGATTGAAAATACGCAACGCGATCTGAATATCGGGTTGATGAATGAGCTGGCTATCATCTTTAACAGGTTAGGCATTGATACCGAGGCAGTATTACAAGCTGCGGGGACCAAATGGAATTTCTTGCCGTTCCGACCAGGGCTGGTCGGAGGGCACTGTATTGGGGTCGACCCTTACTACCTCACGCATAAGGCGGAAGAAATCGGCTATCACCCCCAAATCATTCTTGCTGGCCGTCGTCTGAATGACGGAATGGGTGCCTATGTCGCCGAACAACTGGTGAAGGCTCTGATCCACCGCGAGACTAAGGTCAAGGGGGCCAGGGTTTTGGTGCTCGGACTGACTTTCAAGGAAAATTGCCCTGATCTGCGCAACACGCGCGTCATCGACGCAATACGGAAACTCGAAGAATTCGGGATTAACGTGGATGTGCATGACCCGTGGGTCGATCCGGAGGAGGCACAGGCCGAGCTCGGCGTCAGTATGGTCGACACGCCAGAAGAGAATTCTTATGATGCCATTTTGCTGGCTGTCGCCCACAGCCAGTTTCGGGACAGTGGGGAGCAAGAACTGCGCAAGTACGGCCGAGACGGACACGTCCTATATGACCTCAAATACGTTCTGGCGGTCGATGACAGTGATCTTCGACTGTAACTCATGGTTCTGCCGGCCAGTTCAGACTGTCATGCTGCGGCTCCGGGCTGCCCTGGAAACTCACCAAACCGCACCTGCGCAGAGGATTTGCGAGTGACAGACGGAGCACATAGGCAAATATGGCTGATCTGAAGGTCAAATTCGGTACAAACCTGCGGTCGGGCGACTTTTCCTGGAGACACCCGGTCGCGGCACATCATGCTCAAACGTGTCTTTGTGCATTCGCATTTCGGTGCCCCCGGTGAAGGTCTTGTTAACCGTCAACGCCGCTTGGAACATCTGGAATTTCCGGCGTCCGCTCGTGGACGCGTTGCTGGCCGATGGGCACACTGTTATCGTCCTTGCGCCATGGGACGATACGGTGCCGAAAATCGAGGCGTTAGGGTGCGAGTTTCATCACCTTGAGATGAGCGTAAAGGGCCTTAATCCGCTAGAGGAGCCAAAAACGCTGGTACGTCTGCGCAGGCACTTCCGCCGATTGAAGCCGGACGTAGTTCTAAGCTTTACCATCAAGAATAACATTTTTGGTGCCATTGCAGCGAAATCGGTTGGGATTCCCTTTATTGCCAATGTCACAGGTCTAGGCACCGCCTTTCTTTCAGGCGGCTTGCTGGAACGGGTTGCGGTGGCGCTTTACAAAACAGCATTCCGCAACCTTCCTGTTGTTTTCTTTCAAAACAACGACGACCGAGAGCTGTTTCTCGATCGCGGTTTGGTGGCTGACAGCCAAGCCAGAAGCCTGCCGGGATCAGGCATTGATCTCGAACGGTTCGCAGCGTCCGACTATCCTTTCCAAAGCGAGGCACCGCAATTTTTGATGATTGCTAGGCTGTTGCGTGACAAAGGAGTGTTGGAATACGTCGGCGCAGCGCGGCGCGTAAAGGCGCGTAACCCCGGAGTTCGGTTCCAGCTTCTTGGTGCCACGGGTAGCGAAAACCGGACAGCGATCGACCGGGAGACTGTTCGAGGTTGGGAACAGGAAGGTATCATCGAATATCTTGGAACGGTCGAAGATGTGCGGCCATTGATCAAGGCCGCGCAATGCATAGTTCTGCCGTCTTACCGAGAGGGGGCACCGCGCACGCTCATTGAGGCCGCAGCTATGGCACGCCCGCTTATCGCTACAGATGTCGCGGGGTGCCGGGCAGTGGTGGATAACAAGCACACCGGCTTTCTCTGCGACGTCCGCAGTGAGGAAAGTTTGGCGGCGGCCTGTGAGACATTTATCGCTTTATCATTGGAGGAGCGCGCGGCGCTCGGTCGTGCCGGTCGCTTGAAAATGGAGCACGAGTACGGCCAGAGTATTGTGATAGATGCCTACCGTACCGCTTTGCGTGACCTGGTGCCCACGAAGGTCAACCCCGCTGCATGAGCGTTTTGCAGACATTGTCGCAAACTGCGGGGCAAGGGTGGCGATGAGGAAACTGTCGAAGTCCACGTCGTCCCGTCGCCGTCGTGTGTTTCCTATGGGTCAAGTGCAGCGTGTACTTGACGATAGGCCAGTCCTGCTTTCAAGGCAGGATTGATACGGTTCGGGGCAATGGATACGGTTTTCTTCGTTTTCTCAAAACTGTTCGGCACCGCTCTGAAGCTGGAAACCTGGCTTCTTGTCATTGCCGTACTGACATTTTGGGCTAGCCTGCGTTCCTGGGCTCGCGTGGCAAAAGTCGCCTCCGCCACGCTCGTTTTGGCAATTCTTGGTATCGGGCTGTTACCATTAGGAGACGTACTCATGCGGCCTCTTGAAGCCGATTTTCCTATAAAAAAGGCTTTGGGGCAGGTCGACGGTATTATCGTGCTTGGCGGCGGTGAAGATGTGCCGGCCACTACACGGTCCGGGCAGCCGCAAATTGACGAGGGAGGCGACCGCTACATCGCTGCATCGGCGCTTGTCCACCTTTATCCTGCCGCGCGACTGCTTTTTACCGGTGGCAGTGGCCGCTTGCGCGACGGCGCAGGAAATGAAGTATCCGAGGCTGCGGTCGCCGAACAAATTTTCCTCGCACAGGGTATTGCGCCGGAACGGATGCTACTTGAAAGGCAATCTAGGAATACCGCCGAGAACGCACGCCTGAGCCATTTGCTCGCGGGCCCTAGGGACGGCGAGCAATGGGTCTTGGTGACCAGCGCCTTTCACATGTCGCGCGCGGTAAGCAGCTTTAGGGCTGCGGGCTGGCAAGGAATCATACCCTTCCCCGTGGATTTTCGAACGCGAGGTTGGTCAGACGCGCTTGGTTGGAATTTCCAACGCAACCTGGGATTACTGAACACCGCCCTGCGGGAATGGATTGGGCGCGCTGTGTATTCTATGACTGGGCGGTAAAGGGTTTAGAATGCAGATGTCGGGAAACACATGGAGCAACTTAATGACGTTTTATTCATCAAGCACCAACTGCGCCGCAATTTATGACTGTAGTATGTCGGCTGTCGGACGTGACATATGATGGATAAGACAGAAACGGTTGTGTCGAACAGCTCGAGCCAATCCACACAGGCGCGCGTACCAACCCACGTGCTGGATTTCATGCGCGGGTTTGCAGCAGTCTATGTAGTTGTAAATCACGTCAGAGGCAACTTTTTCAAAGGAGGCGGTCGCACAATAGCGGAGTCTGCCGATCCGCTTGGCCTGTACGATTATGTGTCTATTTCGCTACTGCAGGCGACCGCCCTTGGCACTGAATTTGTCATCTTGTTCTTCTGCGTCAGCGGTTTTGCAATGGCGCATTCGATACTGTACACTTCGTCGCCACTACAGTTTTATAAACGACGTCTGATACGCATCTGGCCACCCTATCTGGTCGCAATCGCGCTCGCTGCTTTCGTCTGTGTCCTGTATACGATGTACGATCCGGAAGGTAACATCACTCAGAGATGCACGGGGCGTCTCTGCACGGCCGAGGGTCTGTTTCTGATGGCGACCTATGTAGAGGTCGCTACGCCCATTACGGCACAGTTCTGGTCGCTGCCCTATGAAGTCATCTTCTATCTTCTATGCCCTCTGCTGCTTTGGTACCGAGCGGCAATTCCTGCAGTCTTCGGCGCGTCGGTGTTGCTTTCAATCATCGGCGTCGTGTTTTGGGGGGTAGAATCAAACCCGTCCTCCTCGGTTCTGGTAAACTTTGCGATCAATGCAGCGTTTTGGTTTATGTCCGGTGTCGTCGCGTATCATTACATCGAACGGGTGCCGGTCTTGCAGGTGCGCACCTTCGTGATGGTTGCCTTGGGGTTGCTGGGGCTCATAGTGGTCGTGAAGACATTCTACGGCGCGCCCAATGCAGTGTCTAATTCGCTAATGATACTTTTCAGTGTCCTGTGCATCCGAAACCTTCCACATGCGTGGACATCGAACCCGCGCTGGAACTGGGGATACTTCAGCTATTCCATTTATATCTTTCATGTGGCATTCATCTTTTTGATCGCGTTGATCCTCGAACAGCAGTTCAACATACGTGCTCAGGATATGGAAAGTTATTGGGCCTGGATCCTTTTCCTGCCTGTAATACTTGCCGCCTGCTGGGGTATGTATTTCTTGGGTGAAAAACAATGCAACGAACTGTTGAGGCGGATGTCAAAATCACGTCAGAAAGCTCCTGTATGAACGAAGTGCCTAAACGCCTGAAGAAGCCGTTCCTTGATCTGACGCTCTGGAAACGGGGTATATCGTTGCTGGACCAACATGAGCGTCGTATGGCTTGGATCGTTCTGGGAATTGTCATTCTGTCGGCACTCAGTGCCGCGGTGATGGTGGGATCAGTCCTGCCGTTTCTGACGGTCTTGTCTGACCCTTCGCGCATCGAAACCACATCGCAGCTCGCTTGGGCATATGAGCGGTTCGGCTTTTCATCGAAATACACATTCATCGTTGCGCTAGGGTTGGCGACGGTCGCGATGATCGTGGTCGCCAATGCGATGCAAATGCTGCGCGTGTATGCGCTTTCTCGATTTACCATGATGCGCGTGCACAGTATCAGCCATCGCTTGCTGGCGCGATATCTGCATCAGCCCTATGAATTTTTCCTCACCGCCCATTCAAGCGACATGAGCTCTCGGATTCTCAACGAAAGCAATAATGTGGTGCAATATTTTCTGCGCCCTGCAACAGAAGTCATTTCGGCAGCGATCACCATGTCGATGGTCATCATCGTGGTCATCTGGGTCGATCCGGTGATTGCGATCTTTTCCATTCTTGTGGTGGGCGGCGTGTTCGCTGTGGCCTTGCTTGCCAGCAGCCGAAAACTGACCACCTCGGGTGAAATTCGAAAGACCTCGAACAAGGCTCGTTTCAGGGTGGCCGGGGAAGCGCTGAGCGGTATCAAGGATATCAAATTACTGGGCAGTGAACGGGTGTTCATTTCGCGTTTTGACCGACATTCGTTGAAGATGGCCCACTCGAACGTCAGCAAGAATGTATTGACCCAACTTCCACCTTATGTGGTTCAGACATTGGTTTTTTCCGGCGTCATTCTGGTTAGCTTTCTTGTACTTGATCCCAACGCCGATGATCCGACCGCAGCTATGGCAGATTTGGTCCCAACTTTGGGCGTGATGGCACTTGCCGCGCAACGCCTGATGCCGGAACTGAGCCGCTTGTTCTCGAACGTCGGGTTGCTGCAATATGGCCGCGCCGCGGTCGATTCCGTTTACGAAGGCATGTTTGTCGGTGAGGGCGGTGTTGACGATGCCGAAACCGAGGAGCCGGCTTTGCCGCTGCGCAGCGAACTGGTACTGAACGGGATAAGTTACTGTTATCCCAATACTGACGTTCCCGGTCTGGAAGGGGTCACGCTACGAATTCAGGCCGGCGAACGGATCGGAATCGTCGGAACCAGCGGCGCGGGCAAAACGACGCTGGCCGATATCCTGCTGGGCCTTCTGAGACCTCAGGCAGGCGAGATTCTGGCCGACGGCATCCCCGTTACCTCGGGTCGACTTCCGGCTTGGCGGCGTTCTGTCGGGTATGTCCCCCAAGAAATCTATCTGCTTGATGCCAGCGTATCCGAGAACATTGCTTTCGGTGTTTCACCCGGCAAAATCGACCGGGCTCGGGTCGAGAAGGCAGGGCAGCTCGCCCAGCTTGATACTTTTGTGTGCAATGAACTGCCGCAAGGATACGATACCCCTATCGGCGAGCGTGGCTTGCGATTGTCGGGCGGACAGCGTCAACGGATCGGGATTGCCCGCGCTCTCTATCGGGACGTCGATCTGATCGTGTTCGACGAGGCAACCTCGGCGCTCGATAATGTGACTGAAAAAGAGGTGATGGCGGCCACGGATAGGCTGCCGGGTGACAAGACGGTCGCCATAATTGCTCACCGGTTGAACACTGTACGCCGTTGCGATCGTATTCTGGTATTGGACAAGGGCCAAGTTGCTGGCTTTGATACCTGGGAAAAGCTTAGTGCGGGAAATCCGGTGTTTGAAGCGCTGGTGAAACTGGACCCCGAATTCTAAAGTGCTGATCAATTGAGGTAAGCGACATTGGAACAGCTGAAAGCAGCCAGTAAAGAACGCAAAATGCGAATTCTTTTGATTATGCGCGATCCTCCTGACACGGCGGTCAGCAAGGGTGGATTATTTCCTACCGCAATCCGACATCATGTCGATTTGGGGTTTGATGTTTATGTTGCGTCTATTTCCAAGATGACGCGCTACAACAAAGAAATTGTCCGGTCTTTGGGTGCGAAACCAGCCATTCCACCAGCTACGTTGTCGTCGCTTTTGAGCGGACTGAATTTGCGACCAAGACAAGGAACAAAGCACCCAAAAGGCCCTAACCTTTTAAGTGAAAACAGTGTTTCCTGGATAGCAAAAGAAATCCGTCCCGAAGTCGTGACAGGTATACAAAGCTTCCAAACCGGGATCATCGCTCAAAAGATCGCACAGTTTATTGGCGTGGAATATGTGACATGGGAACATGTATCGACGTATGGGAGAGGAGCCTCTTTACCGGTTTCAGATGAAACTTTCATTGAATTTCTGAGGAATGCGCATGCTGTTCTGTCAGTATCATCCAGTTTGAATGAAGCTATATCCCAGCGATTTTCAATTGCTTTAAGTAACTCGAGCGTGCTTCCCAACCCGGTTCCATCGAATTTTACTCAGCGTCCCCAGTCGCCGGTACCTGATTGGTTGAACAGCATTCCAAGCCGCGATTTTGTTTTCGCGTCGTGGACGACTTGGAGAGACATCAAACGACTTGACCTTTTGCTTGAGGCATTTGCCAAGGTGCACCGACAAAGGCCTGACGTGAAAATGATAGTGGCGGGGCCATTCAAGGAAAAATCGGCAGAGATCATGAGCGATTTTCTCCGCCGGCATCCCGATATAACGGAGTCTGTTATCGTGACTGGCAGGATAGACCGCGCGGCTATACGACACTTGGCGGAGGCAGCGGACTGCTGCGTCATTTCAAGCGATACCGAAACTTTCGGGCTTCCGATGGTTGAGGCACTTTCTGTCGGCACACCGGTGGTTTCGACAAGGTGCGGAGGTCCAGAAGATATTTTAACCGATTCCCGCTTGGGAGAATTGTGTGATAAAGATAATCCCGACGCGCTATCTACTGCGATGCTTCGCGTGATGGGCACATATGCTACTTATCAACCTGACGAAATTTCGCGTATTGCCGATGGGTTGTTTGGTGATGTAGCTATCAAGAAAAAATGGGCGGCTGTCTACAGCAACGTCCTGCCTGGCACCGGTAGCAAATCATGAACAAAGTCAACTTCAGCCAAACGACAGCCTCTTGGCCCGTGGTAGTAATGGGCATGCACAAGTCCGGTACGACCTTGATTGCAGATACCTTGCACCGCAGCGGTATCGAGATGGTCGGAGCAGACGCCGGCGGCGGTTATGACGATGGCAACAAGATGGAGCGCGCAGAAACCCGGGCGCTGAACATGGCTCTGCTAGGCGATACCGGAACTGAAAGCTTGCGGCTGATCCGCCCTCTCGCTCCGAGTGCCGCAAAAGCGTTGCATCTGGAACAAGCGCAGGAACTTCTCGCCGGGATGCGATCGCGGAGTTGGGGTTTTAAGGACCCCCGTACACTGCTTACGTTCGGTTTCTGGGGGCAGGTTTTGGAAACCCCGATCCTGGTTGGCATTGTCCGGGACCCGGTCGAGGTATTTGGCCATTACCTGCGGCGAGCCGACCGCAAATGGATCAACCGCGACCCGGCTTTTCTGCCCGATGCGCTTCGCGCCTGGTGCGTCTATAACCAGCACCTGTTAGATGTGAAACGCAAACATCCGCGTATGTTATTGCTGAACTATGCCGACTTCATGACAACGGATGCCGGCATGCAGCGTCTATCAACATATGTAGGACGCGAACTGGTCGATTGCCGTAAGCCCGCGATGCGTCGGGCAGAGGCGAAACCGTCAGCCGATTATCATCTGGCGCGACTGATCGTGCGCCTGCGTGACGGGTTGAGCCCCGACCGAATTTACGCGCAATTAATGAAAGACGTTTCAAAGTGAGCCTCGAAAAGTCAGATACACTCGACGGACCTCCGCAGCCCTTGGTGAAATCGGGTGTGGTCTTCGTCGCTACGGGCGCAAAATATATCGCCTGCGCCGAAGCGGCCGCCCGATCTGTACGCCGTCATATGCCCGAGGTCCCGATCGCCCTGTTCACCAACGCCGGGCAACTTGGCGTCACGCTGAGCGAAGTGTTCGATCCGGTTATCGAACTCGAATCCGTTCATCACCGTTCCAAGGTCGATTGTCTGATGAACTCGCCCTTTGAAAAAACGCTGTTCCTTGATGCCGACATACGGGTGCTCGAGGATGTCAGTGAATTGTTCGATCTGCTTGAAAGGTTCGATATGGCGATGGCGCATGCCCACGCCCGCAACCGCGACGCGACGCGGGCTGTTTGGACGAAGGCGCTGCCAGATTCCTTTCCTCAGCTTAACACTGGTGTTGTTGCCGTACGACGGAATGCAAAGACGCAAGCGCTTTTGCAAGATTGGTCAGACAGCTACAAGACAGCAGGTTTCCGCAAGGACCAGGTCACCCTGCGAGAGCTTCTGTGGGCTTCGGATTTGCGTCTTGCTACGCTTCCACCGGAATACAATATTCGGTATCCGAAAAATTTGTGGCTTTGGAGCAAACGAGAAGCCCGGCCCCGAATCTGCCATTTCCGTCGGTATTCGTTCACGAAACGAAGCGACTGGCTGATGTTTCTGGGTAAGCGGATAGTGGGGTGGCCAAGGCGCACCGCCGCGCGATTGGTTCGTATAAATGGGTCATAACGCTCATGAATCCTAATTCCATTTGTTTGGTCATCGGTACCCTGACGGCTGGGGGTGCAGAGCGCGTTATGAGTTGGCTGGCAAACCAGCTGGTCCAGGCGGGCTATCAAGTGACCTTGGTCACGTTGGGCGATAGCGGAAACGATTTCTTCCCTCTTGATCCGGCCGTTAAACGTATCGGGCTCGGTCTGCAAAAACGTAACAATCCTTTGCTCAAGCCATTTGCTAACCTCCAACGAATTTTGGCTTTGCGTGGCGTGATAAGAGACCACCAGGTGGGCCGGATGGTTGCGTTCATGCCACACGAATCGGTGCTCGCGATCCTGGCGACCCGCGCGACCGATTGTCGTGTGGTTGTGTCTGAACGCTCGGCCCCGTGGAAGCGCGACCCAGGTTGGATTTGGGGGCTGTTGCGTCGGTACTTATATCGGTTCGCCGATGGCCATGCCGCTCAGACCCGCGCCTCCGAAGAATGGCTCAAGACGAAAACCGGTGCGCGCAATATTCACAACATTCCCAACCCCGTGCGTTTTCCGCTGCCTTCTGCACCGCCGGTTGTAGCTCCTGTTGCTTTTTCAAGTCCGGGCCGGCATCGTGTGCTTGCTGTTGGGAGCCGGCCGCACTTGAAAGGGTTCGACCTTTTGGCAAGGGCATTTACGCGAGTGGCCGACAAGCATCCTGACTGGGACCTCGCCATTCCGGGTTACACGCTGGACTCTGCGGAGAACAGTGAAGCGCGTCATGACTTTAAAGCCAGCCTCGCCCGCGAGGAACTTACAGGGCGTGTACACCTTCCCGGCCGGGTAGGAAATTTGGGAGATTGGTTCCACTCTGCGGATATCTTCGTGCTCTCGTCGCGCACAGAGGGTTTTCCCAATGTGCTGATCGAGGCGATGGCCCACGGTTGTGCAGTGGTGGCTTTTGACTGCGACACCGGTCCGCGTGACATCATCCGCGACGGAATAGACGGCCTTCTGGTTGCCGACGGTGATGTCGAAGCGTTGAGCGTTGCGCTGGACAAGGTCATGGGCGATCGCGCGCTGCGGGACCGCATGGGGGCTGCGGCTCAAGAGGTGAAGAACCGCTTTTCGGAAGAACGTGTGCTGACCCTATGGCAGGAAGCGCTCGCATGAGCACGTCACAGCCCCGTACCATTGCGCTCTATGTGGGTTCGTTGGGGCTGGGTGGGGCGCAACGCGTATTGCTTTGGCTGGCGCGCGAATTGCAGGAGCGAGGCCATCGTATCGTGTTTATCACAGACGAGGTAGGAGAGGGGGAGCGCAACATCTTCCGCCTTGATCCAGGCATAAAGCACGAGTTCATTGACTTGAGCGAGGGCCGTGAAAGCGCCGTCGGAAAACTCGCAATCAACTTCGCACGTGTACGCAAACTTCGGGCTATATTGCGCAGAAATCAGGCCGACACCATTCTGGCGATGCTTCCCCGCGCCTGCGTGTTGGCGGTTCTGGCGACGCGAGGCATGAATTGCCGCGCCGTTATTGCAGAGCGTAATGCCCCCTGGCACCGTCGTGAAGAGCAGCCTTGGGAAGCGTTGCGGCGAATGACGTACAGGTTTGCAGAAAAGCAGGTCGCACAGACGCGCCCTATTGCCGAATGGCTTGAACGCGAGACCGCGAGTCGCGCGGTCCACATCATACCCAACGCGGTGCAACTACCCCTTGAGCGTCTCGGGGGCGGCCTCAACCCTGCCACGTGGTTAAATCCAAACGCGCGCCTACTACTAGCCGTTGGTACGAAGCCTTGGCAAAAGGGCTTTGATCTATTGGTAGAGGCATTCGCCCGTGTCGCATCGGAACACCCGGAATGGGATCTCGCGATCGTCGGGCTTCGAAGCGAACGGCAAGAAAATGGGCTCAGCGGTGAGGATATTGCCAACTTGGCTGCAAAAGCGGGGCTTGAATCTCGTGTCCACTTCCCGGGGCATGTAGGCAACATGGCGGATTGGTACGATGCCGCTGACGCTTTCGTTCTGTCTTCGCGCTTCGAAGGCTTTCCCAATGTGTTGATCGAAGCGCTGGCGGCGGGCAAAGCTTGTGTATCTTTCGACTGTGACACCGGGCCAGAGGAAATCATTCGCGATGGCATCGATGGGATTCTGGTGCGCGAGATGACCGCCACGGCACTAGCGTCAGCACTGTCAAAGGTTATGGGAGATCCGGCGGTTCGGGCAGGTTTGGCAAGCGAGGCTCCACAGGTCGTAGACCGTTATGCACCGGATGCGATAATGGCCAAATGGTGCGAAGTGCTGGACGTGACAGATGAAAGATCAGCGTCATGAGCGGCGGAGAAATCGTTATTTCGCTGGATTTCGAGCTGCTTTGGGGGGTCCGGGATCACGCTACGCGCGACAGCTATGGCGCGAACATTCTTGGCGGCCGGGCGGCGATTGCGCCGACGCTCGAGCGGTTTGCTCGGCATGGCATTCAGGCAACCTGGGCGACGGTCGGCGCGGCGTTCTGCGGCTCTCGCGAGGAACTGCTCGAGGTACTCCCTCACAAAGACCTGTGGCCGCGCTACCAGAACCCAGCCTTGTCGAACTATCGCTACCTTGATGAACTGGGCGCGGACGAAGCCCACGATCCGTATTACTTCGGCGCCTCGCTGGTCGATCAGATAGCCGATTGTCCGGGACAGGAAATTGCCACGCATACCATGTCGCATTATTACTGCCTGGAACCCGGTGCAGATATGGCAAGCTTTGCCGCCGATCTGGACGCGGCGTGTCAGGTGGCCAAACAGCGCAGCATTACGCTTCAGTCGATAGTGTTTCCGCGCAATCAGTATTCACCATTGCATCTCGACACGATTGAACAAAGGGGTATCCGACGCTATCGGGGCAATCCCGGTGCGTGGGCCTATCGGTCGGTAGCCGGTGCCGGGCAAACGCTGCCCCGCCGTCTGATGCGATTGACCGATGCCCATACAGGTGTGCTTGGGCCGCATCTTTTCCGGCCGGGGGGCAACAACGTGCCGGCCAGCCATTTCCTGCGACCCCGCGCCGGGCGCTTGACAGCGCTGCATCCCTACCATCTGGCGGTGATAGAACGGGCGATGACGCGAGCGGCCCAGACCGAAACCGGATTTCACCTGTGGTGGCATCCGCATAATTTCGGCCTCGATACAGAAGCCAACTTGGCTGGCTTGGACCGGATCATTGCGCATTTTACCCGCTTGCGCGAAGAATACGGAATGGTGTCGCGAACAATGGCAACCAGCGGAGAGCGTCAATGAAAGTAGTCGTTCTGGCTTCGGGCGGCACGCCGACGAATATTCTGGTCAACTATCTGGATGATGCCGGCATCCCTCCTGTTGCCGTATTGATCGAACCGTCGCAGTCCCGCCGGGCATTATTGCGGGGCCGGGCGCGGCGATTGGGCAGGCGCGCGGTTTTCGGTCAGGCGCTGTTCATGGCGCTGGTTTTACCCGTTCTCCGGCGGCGCGGTGCCAGTCGACTGAGCTACCTTCGCAAGGTCCATCGCTTGCGCGCCGATCCTTTGTTGCCGAACCGAGTGACGTCTATCCGCACCGTAAACGCGCCTGAAACGCGCGAGCTCTTGAAAAAGCTTGCTCCGGATGCGGTAGTGCTGAGCGGCACGCGCATCGTCAAACCCGACACGTTGCTGGCGGCAGGGGCCCCAGTTTTGAATATCCATGCAGGGATAACGCCGCAATTTCGCGGGGTACATGGCGGTTATTGGGCACTGTGGTCGGGGCAACCACAGGATTTCGGAGCCACGGTGCATGTGGTTGACCACGGCGTCGATACCGGGGCAGTGCTGCAGCACGTTCGGACGGCGCCGGAATCTGATGACAGTTTCGTGACGTATCCGCTTGTTCAGCTTGCCGAAGCATTGCCCGTTCTGGTCGATACCCTGAACACTCTCGATCGCGTGGGCACGCTGCCGGAACCGGTACCGACAGAAGGGCCGGGCCAGCAATGGTATCATCCGACGCTTGGTCAGTATCTGGCCGGAATACGGCGCGGGGTGCGGTGATGCAGCTATCGCCCACTATACGTTCCAAAGATGACTTTCGCGCGTGGCGAAAAGCCGATCTGGAGGGTGCCGGACTGTCCCGGTGGAGACTGGGGATGGGGCTGCGTTATCCTACGATACATTTCCTGCGCGTCCTCAGGCGCGTTGAATACCTCACAAACCGCCGCCAGAACTCGATCATTCGGGTCCACCGGGCGATCGTGGTGGTTTATTTCCGCCTTTTGTCGATTTACCTTGGCTTCACCATACCACCCAATACCTGCGGGCCTGGGTTGCGGCTGAACCACTGGGGCACTATCGTGATCAGCCCAGAGGCGCGCATCGGCGCGCGGGCGCGGATAAACATTTGCGTCAACCTCGGGCTGAAAGACGGGCAGGCTCCGCACCTTGGCGATGACGTCTATATCGGACCGGGGGCAAAGCTGTTCGGCGGAATCCGTCTTGGCAATGGTGTCCGGATCGGTGCAAATGCCGTCGTGAATCGCAGCTTTCCCGATAACTCCATATTGGCCGGTGTGCCTGCGCGCCTCATTGGACAAAAGACCAACAAGGATACGCCCCCCGATGAGCCTGTTTAATGACTGATCGCCTTCTATCCTGCAAACGCATTCTGCTTTTGGGAAGCAACGAACGCGCCGCGCTATCAGTCTGCCGGTCGCTCGGCCGGCAGGGTGCCATTGTCGAGATCGTCGCCTTTGATCCGGTACGTCAGCCTGCGGAAATGTCCCGGTATTGTCGCAGACGGTTCTATTTCGGGTCACCGGTTACCGACGCGATCAAGGTGCTCGACCGTTTGACCGCTCATCTCGCGGAAAACGACTATGACGCGATTTTTCCGATTACCGATATGGCCTGCGAACTGGTTTATGCGGGGGATGCAACGATAGCATCGCGTTTTGTGATCGTCGGCCCCGATCCCAAAGCCTATCACAAGGCGGTGGACAAGTCTGAAGCACTGAAGTTGGCGCGCCGGGTCGGGTTGCACGTACCTGATGGCGTCCTGATGCAATTCGGCGATGACCAGACGCCGGCATTCAAGCTGCTGGAACAAGGGCCGGTTTACGCCAAGCCGGTGCGCAGTTCTCTGCTGTCGGACGGGTTTGTCAACGCATTTGAGGTCAAGAAATGTACCACGCCCGCGCAGCTTGAACGCAAGCTGTCCGAAGATTTGCCTCGTCTGCCGGTTCTGGTCCAGCAACCGGTTCCTGGGCACGGGGTCGGCCTGAATTTCCTGGCTGACCGCGGGAGCCTGGTCGCGATCAGCATGAACCGACGCCTTCACGAACCACCCGAGGGAGGCGGCAGTAGTTATCGCTGCAACGTGCCGGTGTCCGAACGCGAATTGCAAATCGCGCGTGGCATCGCGACCGAACTGAATTGGTCGGGGTTGATGATGATCGAACTGAAGCAGGACGCCGACCGACTGACGATTATGGAGATGAACTGTCGTCCTTGGGGGTCGATAGAAACCGCTATCCGCGCCGGAGTCGATTTTCCCGCTCTGGCGGTTGCCCAAGCCCTGGGTCTGTCGCTGCCAACGGCATTGGTCCGCAGCGACCGCCCCGTACATGTGCGCAACCTGAAGAACGATCTACGTTGGGTGGTCGGGCAACGCCGGCGGTGGCTTTCGCGCGGCTCTCCGTTGCTCGACTGGCTTTCCGCCCCGCCGCGCGCGTTGCTAAAGCAAGAGCATATGGACATCGAGCAGAGCGATGACATTCTGCCTGCCCTGGGTCAATTCAATCCGATGTTGGCCCGGCTGGGGCGTCGTGGCCGGTTGGCGCTGCGCATGAAGACCGCTGGTCTGGGTCACCGCCACCGGTTTCGGCGTCTGGACCCGCAAGAGCCGCTGTTGTTTGTGTGCCAAGGAAACATCAATCGCAGTGCCGTCGCCGAAATCCTGTTTCGGGATGCCGGGTTCAGCAAGGTGCGCTCTGCCGGTGTCCTGCCGTTCCAAGGGCGTGGCATCAGCCCTGCCGCAGCACGTTTTCTGAAACAAAGAGGCAAAGACGGCACGCTGCATCGCTCTACCAATCTGCACACATGCAGGGCTTTTGTTTCGCAAGGGGCAACTATCGTGGTGTTTGACTATCGCACCAAGGCGGATGTGCTGATGATTAGCCCCGAGCTTGGACCGCAAATCGTGATGTTTGACGACCTTGCACATGACCATACCGGCGAACTGCATGACCCCCAAGGTGCGACGGAAGCTGTCTACCAGGAATGTTTCGCGCGTATCGAAGCGGTTTTACAGGATCAAACCGGCTGAAAGGACACTGTTGATGGCACGTTTCGTGATCAGGCTGGATGATATCTGCCCGACGATGGACCATGAAAAATTCGCCCGCGCACGGGCGAGTTTCGAAGCAGCAGGCGTTCGTCCGCTGATCGGCGTCGTCCCCGACAATCGCGACCCCGATCTGGTGATCGACACGCCCGATCCAGACTTTTGGAAGATGGTCAGGGCGCTTGACGCGGCGGGATGGGGTATTTCGCAGCACGGTTACCAGCACCGGATCCATACCGGCGACAGGGGTTTATTGGGCATTTCGCCGCGCAGCGAATTTGCGGGGCGGCCGTTTGAAGTTCAACGTGACGACCTGGAGCAGGGCAAAAAAATAATGGCCGACCAAGGCATCGCCGCAGAGATCTTCATGGCACCATTCCACAGCTATGACAGGGCGACGCTCGCGGCATTGAAATCATTGGGGTTTACCACTGTGACCGATGGCTATGGTCTATATCCCTGGCGCGACGGCGGTCTCACGTTCGTGCCGCAACTGTTCGAATCCTCTGCCAATATCGGTGTAGGGGTCTATACCATGTGTCTACACACAAATAACATGACGACAGAGGAGATTGACGCCCTGGGCCGCTTCGTGAAGTCCAATGCCGCACGTATCATCGGTTTCGATCAGGCCAGTGACCGCGTTTGGCCCGCCGCTCTTAATTGGCCGCTTGGCAAGTCGCTCAAACTGGCCCTAACAGCCAAACGGAAGCTAAGGCCCAATTAGTCATTGCGCCGTAACGCAAGAATGGTCTGATATGTCGTGCCGATGACGGCAGGCATGCTCGCCCCCGGGCAAAGACTGTTTCGCGGTCATTCCGGATATGACGAGATCACGATCATGCGCCGGAACTTGCTGGCATCGTCTTTTCACAAGTTGACCTTCCAAGCGGTGCGGATATTTCAACTGTGAGGTCCCCGACGTTTATCGCTTTAATCGGTGTCTCATTTAACTGTACTCTGCGCCTAAAGTGGTATTTCCGATATTTTAATGGATCGGGTTGTGCCCGAGCCTAAATGTAATTGCAGCTATATCTGAAAAAGGTCGTCCATGAGTGGGAATAACAAAGTGCAGCGCGTGGTCCATGTTCTCTATTCCGGGCTAGGCGGGCATGGGGCTGTCATGTTCGGGATGCTTGAAGCAGGTTTTTATGCCGATGCAGAGCACCTGGTCCTGTTGACCGGCGTTGAAGAGCCCTTGCAAGATTACGTCGAACGCCTCGACCAGCGCCAGATAGCGTGGAGCTACGTCCCCAAGCAGCCTGGCCGGGGATATGTGGCGTTCTACCGGGCCTTACGGCGGGCCATTTTCGAAAGCGCGCCCGATCTCGTTTTCGTCCACGGATTGGCGACGGTCCCTTCGGTTATCGTGAACCGCTCGCGCGCGGCGGTGCTGCTGCGCGAAACCGAGCCTTCGCAAGCCAAGTCAATGAAGGACTGGACGTCGCTTGCCTTGGCTCACGCAAATGTCGATGCCGTTGTTCACCTGACCGAGGATGCGGCACAAACAGCGGCCAAGAAGCTCCGCCTGCTGCACCGGCCGGACAAGGTCCATATCATCGGCAACGGGCTCGATACCGACTTCTTCAGCCCGGCACCTATGGGTGCCGATGCCTTGCTTTCGGGACCGGTAATACGCTTGGGCATGGTGTCGCGACTGCAACCGAGTAAGGATCATATGACCCTGATCAAGGCCTTTGATCGCCTTCGCGCCGCGCGCCCTTCTGTGGACCTTCGCCTCGAGATTGCCGGAGACGGGAACACAAGGCCCGGACTGGAAGCAGAGATCGCGCAGCGTGGGTTGCAGGACCACGTTACGCTGCATGGCACGCTTGGCGCTGAGGGGGTGCGCGATTTGCTGCGCAGCCTCGATATCTATGTGCACGCGAGTCTTGGCGAGACCATGAGCAATTCGATCATGCAGGCCATGGCAGTGGGATTGCCGATCATTGCAGGGGCCGTTCCGGGCGTCACGAACATGGTCGTGCCGGAGGTCGGAGTGCTTTATCCGTCTAGCGATGAACAGGCGCTCGAAAAGGAAATCGCCGCCTTCCTGGATAACAAAGAGAGTGTGAGGCATCTGGCGAAGGCCGCGCGTGCGCATGCGCTGCGCCAGTTCGACGCGAGGCAAACGGCCCGCGCGTATGAGGGACTGGGCGAGCAGTTGTTTCGGGCACGGGCGCGCCGCTGATGCACGAGGTCCTGCACCTCATCCCCTATGACACGGTCGGGGGTGTCGAAACCGCCGCGCGGTCTGTTCCGGCCAACTGGGAGGGCGGGGCAGGGGCTGTGCGCTTTCGCCGTGCGTATCTGGTGACGCATTCCGCAGTCGAAGTATTCCCGGACGATTGGCATGGGCCCGCGACATCCGTTAACCACCCTGTCGCACATTGGAAACTGTTGCGATTTGCACTGCAAAGCCGTGCGGATCTGGTCGTCGCATCACTTTGGCGCAGTTGTCCAACATTTATCGCGCTCAAGGTGATGCGTCCACGGACGAAGACTGTATTGTTCCTGCATTCGGCAGTAGATGTTCACCTGCTCGACAAGCTGTTCAACCGCGCAGCAATGATGTTGGCCGATGAGATCTGGGCGGATTCAGCCTCAACCGTTGAGGCGCGTGTTCCCGCCGCGGCGCGCAAGCGGGCCCGGGTGCTTTCCTTCCTGACACAGCGTCCGCCGGCCCTGCTGGACGTGCCACCAGGTGGTCAGTCACGCGCCGTTACACCAAATTTTGTCTATTGGGGCCGCCTGCAATCTGAAAAGAATTTGGAACACGCGCTGGCCGTATTTGCGTCTGTTCACGGACTGCTGCCAGATGCCAAGTTCGACATTATCGGTCCGGATCGCGGGGCGCTTGCCCAACTTCGGGTACGGGTTGCCGAACTGGGGCTTGATCACGCCGTAAACTTTATTGGTGCGCTGCCGCAAGAGGCACTGATGGCGCGCGCAGACAATTACAGCTTTTACTTGCAGACAAGTCTTTTTGAAGGGATGGCCATGTCGGTCATAGAAGCGATGGGTATGGGACTGGTTCCGGTCGTGACGCCGGTGGGTGAAATTCCGTCTTATTGTCAGGATGGCCACACCGGTATTCATGTCACCACCCCCGAGGAAACCGCGCAGCGGGTCGCCGCACTGGTTGCTGCGCCTGAATCCTGGCTTGCGCTTTCGCGACGTGCCGCCGAAAGATGGGCGCAGGCCAGTCTGTTCCAAGACGATTATCGTGGCGCTTGCAACAATCTTCTGTCGCAGAAGTAATCTAGGAGAAGCCCTTCATGTGTGGACTAACGGGTTTTGTTACCTTCCAGCCATTCGCCGATGCTGGACAGGCGCGTCACAAGGTGCAAGCCATGACCCGGTCAATCAAGCATCGGGGGCCAGACGCCGAAGGCCACTGGCTGGATGATACGCAAGGAGTGGCGCTTGGGCATCGGCGCCTTTCGATTCTGGATCTGAGTCCATCGGGGGCCCAGCCTATGCACTCGCGCTGTGGCCGGTATGTTTTCGCGTTCAATGGGGAAATCTACAACCATCAAGCGCTGCGAGTCGATCTGATGAACGACGTACCAGACATGGCGTGGAATGGTTCTTCTGACACTGAAACCCTGCTTGCCGCCATTGTCGAATGGGGTCTTGAACGCGCGCTCGAGAAATCATTCGGGATGTTCGCCTTCGCGCTTTGGGACCGTCAGGAGAATTTGCTGTCACTGGCGCGTGACAGGATGGGAGAGAAGCCACTTTATTTTTCGCAGCAAGACGGCGGCTGGATATTCGGGTCTGAGCTGCGCACGTTGCTGGCGGGGGGGCTGACGGCACCCATCAACCAACGGGCGGTCGCGTCATACCTCAAGGTTGGCTACGTTCCCGATCATCTTTGCATTCTGGATGGTGTCCGCAAGGTAATGCCCGGCAGCATCGTCCATCTTCGTGCAGATGCAGAACCGAAACAGCGGTGTTATGCATCGATCGAAGCGCAATTCGCGCAACCCCGCGAGATCCATGATCGTGACGAGGCTGTGAGAAGACTGGAAAGCGTCCTCGAAGAGGTGGTGAGCGATCAGATGATCAGCGACGTACCGCTGGGGTGTTTCCTGTCAGGCGGAGTGGATTCGTCATTGGTGGCTAGTCTGATGCAGGCAGGGTCTGTCCGCAAGATCCAGACTTTTTCCATCGGTTTCGACGACGCCCGGTTCAACGAGGCACCGCACGCAGCTGCGGTGGCCGCACATTTGGGTACGGACCACACCGAATTCACCCTCAAGGAGGACGATGCCCTGGCCATCGTCGCGGATCTTCCATCTATATATGATGAACCTTTTGCTGACAGTTCCCAGATACCGACGACACTGCTTTGCCGTTCGGCACGCAAACATGTCACTGTCGCCTTGACGGGCGACGGCGGGGATGAGGTTTTCGGTGGCTACAATCGTCACATTCGCGGACCCAAGCTATGGGGACAAATCAGCAATTTGCCTTGGGCCTTGCGCCACGCCGGGGCTGGTGCCGTGCAGGGTGTCGTACACTGGGGTATGCGAAACGAGAAGATGTCCCGGTATGCGCTATCCACTCTGCGGCTGCCGCTGACGACCTTTGAAAAACTGCCGAAACTGGCTGCTGCCCTGCGGTCATCAGGAAATCCAGAGGATTTCTACCAGACTTTCGTCTCAACAGGACATGGCTTGGAAAACATGCTGGAGAACCCCGGGCTGGCAGATCACTCTGACCCTCGGGCACTTGACGCGGCGGGAATGGACATGGCCGAATGGATCATGGCGCGGGACACGTCCGGCTATCTGCCCGGCGACATCCTGGTTAAGGTTGACCGCGCCGCGATGAGCGTCGGTCTGGAAACCCGCGCACCGCTTCTGGACGCGCGCGTTGCCACTCTGGCGAGACAAATCCCCATCGGGCTTCATGTGGATGGGCGCGAAGGCAAGAAACTTCTTCGGTCTCTGGTTTACCGCCATGTTCCGCAGTCGTTGATAGAGCGACCGAAGCAGGGGTTTGCGATACCACTGGACGACTGGTTGAGGGGTGCGTTGCAGGAATGGGGTTCGGCGCTGATTACAGATGCTGACCTGACCGAAGCCTTGGGCCTGAACGCGGACCTTATCGGTGAATTGTGGGCTAAGCACCAGGCACGGCGCGTCAATGCCGGGAACGAACTTTGGACCATTTTGATGCTGTTGTTATGGGCCAGAGAGTTCAGAATGGGCGGCACCGCGCAGAGCGCTCAAATCAACTGATGCTCGCCCCTTTTCGCTGACCTCAAAGCACGGGCCCGGCGACAGATCTCCGCCTGGGCGTACGGCAGGCTATCCCGATATTCGTAGTTTTGATCCGCCAACCACTGTCGACAATGTGACTCTGACAAAAAGGGGTTTGCTTAAAGCCAAGGGAAATGTCATATTCCAAAGATATTTCCAGTAATATTATAACTTAGAAATTTGCTGCATGACAATCATTTCCGATCAAAGTTATCATAACAAGACCTCTGCCGGCTGGTTACACTGGGGGCTTTTCTGGCTGGCCGTGACCATAGTTGCGGCCGGAGTGTTCTTTAGCGCCGGCTTTGATGTATTGCTCGATGCATGGAGCAGACCGGAATACAGTCATGGCCCGCTCATTCCGATACTTTCGGGGCTGATGTTCCTGCGTGAACTAAAACAATATCCGGCCCAGCCCGGTCCAAAGAGCGATCGTTGGCCAGGTTTGTTCGTTGTTCTAGTGTCTGTCGCAATCGCCGTTACTGGCGTGCTGTTGAGCGCGGACAGCCTGGTGGCCTATGCTATGATCATCTGGATCGGCGGGATATTGCTGCTTAGTTTTGGCTGGCAGACCGGCAAACATTTTTGGCCTCCGGTGCTTCATCTGGTCTTTATGCTGCCTCTGCCCGGCATGGTATATTACGAGGTTTCTACCTTTCTTCAGCTCGTCTCCTCCGAGCTTGGGGTGTGGTTTTTAAGGATTGCAGGGGTACCCGTCTTTCTTGATGGCAACATCATCGACCTCGGAGTGTTGAAGCTGCATGTCGCCGAGGCCTGTTCGGGACTTCGGTACTTGTTTCCGATCCTCAGCTTCTCTTATGTGTTCGCCTTCCTGTATCAAGGGCCGAAATGGCACAAGGCGCTACTGCTTTTGGCTGCCGCGCCTATCGCAGTGTTTATGAACTCAGTGCGAATCGCTTTGGCAGGGATCCTGATGCAGCGTTTCGGGGCTGAATGGCTTGAAGGGTTTACCCATTTCTTCGAGGGCTGGGTGATATTCATGGCGAGCGTGTTGATCCTGTTCCTTCTTGCGTGGATCTTGCTGAAACTGAACCCACGCAAGATGGGTTTGACCGAAGCGCTTGATCTCGACACCCAAAATATCCTGCCGCAAATGTCGCGGGTAAAGCTTGTGCAACCTTCCGCTGCGCTGATCATTGCGGCCGGTCTGATGGTGTTTGCGGCAAGCGCCTGGCCGCTGGTGCCCGAGCGTACGCATGTTGCACCAGAGCGATTTAGCTTTGCGCTGTTTCCCAAAGAGGTTGGTGCATGGACTCAATACGGTGACGAGCGCAGGCTGTCACCGGACATCGAAAAGAGCTTGGCCGCCGATGACTATCTTGGGGTACAATACAGCCGGTCCATATCCGCGCCGACCCTCGACTTCTTTACGGCGTGGTACAAGGATCTGTCAGCGGACGGCGTTCAGCATACTCCGGAAATTTGTCTTCCCGGTGCCGGTTGGGAAATTGCCGAAGTACAGAAGGTCGATCTTTCCGGCAAGCTGGGACTGGAGACTCCATTCAATGTAAATCGGGTGATCATTCAGAAAGAAGAAGACCGAATGATCGTTTATTACTGGTTTACCCACATGGGGCGGACGATTCCCAGAAACACCGCCGCCAAATTCAGTGTGCTGACCAGAGGCTTGGTGGCCGGGCGCACAGACGGGGCCATCCTCAGACTGATCAGCCCCATCGACAAGGATGAACCGGATGGCGAGGCAAAAGCCGAGGCTGAAATGAACGCTTTGCTGAAAGAGCTTCTTGGCCGACTACCTAGCTTCATACCTGGAGCTTGAGTTAACCTGCGCAATGCCATCGCTAAGCTCTTTTGCCGGGGTTACCGTCTGGCCGCAGCTGACCTTATCGTCTGCGGGCAGGAGGATACCTTGGGCCGATTTAAGACAGCGGGTTCTTCCTTGAGTTCGGGAGATATGCCACGATTAACAGTAAACGGGGTACGGCAGGGGCGCACTGCAAGATCAATGTCGAATGACAGCAGGCCACAATTAGAAAGACAAAGCTTCCGTATGCCGCACATGCGTAATATGCTGATATATCATAAGGACCGGCCTTGCCGCCGATCAAGCATAGCTGGCTTTCAATATCAATCAGATGTAGGTAAGCTTATTCTTGCCGATATAAAACGCGCAAAATTATAGTGATCCGAGCATAGCATGTGTAGTTCTCTTTATAACGATCATTTTGGTTTTCGCGAGCGACCGTTTTCCTTGGCGCCCGACCCAAAGTTCTTGTACTGGTCCAAGGCGCACACACGGGCCTTGTCAGTTCTCAACTATGGTCTCGTGACGCGGGCACCGCTCACCGTTGTTTCAGGCGAAGTGGGCACGGGCAAGACTACGCTGGTTCAGGAATTACTGCGCTCCATTGGCGATGATGTTACGGTCGGGCTGATTTCTAATGCCCGCGGCGACCGGGGGGATCTGCTGCGTTGGGTGTTGAGCGCGCTGGACATACCCGCACCCGAAGGTGTTGATTACGTGACGTTGTTCCAGAGATTTCAAGATTTTGTGTTAGATGAATACGCCGCCGGGCGACATGTTGCTCTCATTGTGGACGAAGCGCAAAATCTTGGGGTCGAAACACTGGAAGAATTGCGCATGCTGACCAACATCAACTCCGGAAAGGACGAATTGTTGCAGATCATCCTGGTCGGTCAACCAGAGTTACGCGACCTTATTCGGCAACCGTCACTGCGTCAGTTCGCCCAAAGGGTGACTGCCTCGTATCACTTAGAGCCGATGGATCTTAATACGACGCTCAAATATATCATGCATCGCTTACGGCATGCGGGCGGCACTGGCCAAGAATTCACCATAGAAGCGATCGTCCGCATCTTCGAAGAATCAGAAGGGATCCCGCGAGTTGTCAACAAGCTATGCGACTTGGCACTTGTGTATGCTTCTAGCGGAGAAGAGGAAAAAGTCGACGTGGCCATCATTGAGGAATTGATCAACGATGGTCTGATCCTAAAGCCGTTTCGTTCCCCACTCCTGCTGACTAACCAGCTAAAAGATATTGGAAAGGCCGCGGAATGAGTCTCGACCTGGGCTTCTATTGGGCAATGTTGCTGCGCCGCCTTTCGGTAATGATGCTGTTTGTGCTTCTCTTCTCGGGCTTCGGGCTTGTAGCTGCGTTTAAGTTACCTGAAACATACTCGACCAGTGCGCGGCTGTTGTTCGAGGCACCACAAATTCCGTCCAGTATGATCACGCCGGCAGTGCAGGCCGGAGCGGCTGAACAGTTGGATATAATCGAACAACGGCTGATGACGCGGGCAAATCTGATTGATATCGCCAACCGGTTCGACGTGTTCGAGAATATCCGGGGAATGGCACCCGACAGAGTCTTTTCGGCTATGAGAGCCGCGACTGATATTCGCCGCAGAGGGGGAGCGCGCAACGGGGATCGGGCTACGATGATGACAATCAGCTTTGAGGGCCGCTCTCCGCAGATTGTTGCAAACGTTGTAAACGAATACGTAACTCTCGTGTTGCAGGAGAATTCCAAGTTCCGGGTATCCCGAGCCGAAAATACGCTGGAATTCTTTGAGCAAGAGGTCAAAAGGCTGGACGAAGAACTGAACCAGCGCAACGTCGCAATCGCCGTATTCAATTCCGAAAACGCCAAAGCGTTGCCCCAAGACCAGCCGTATCGTTTGGGGCGCCAAAGTCTGTTACAGGAGCGTCTTGAACGGCTTCAGAGGGAGCTCGTCGTCGTCAAGAAGAAGCGCGACCAACTCGAGCTCGGCTTTGACGGACCTGTCGCTACCACACTCAACCCGTACGAAGAAAAGCTGATAGTCGGCAGGGCCGAACTTGACAGGCTGACGGCAACTTATGACCAAAATAATCCAAGAGTCATTCGGTTGAAGGACCAGATAGATCGCTTGGAGGCTATCGTTGCCGCAGGGAACGAGACCGGCAATGCAGATACAGCAGGGGCAGAAGCGACTAAACAAGGGGCGATGCTGGAAGCTGCAAAGGCCGAAGCTGACAGCGAAATCGCGGTACTCGAGGCGCAGATAAGCTCCACCACGACCGAACTGGAAGAAATCAAGAAAAATATTTCGGAAAGTGGTGCAAACGCATTCCAACTTTCCGAACTACAGCGCGATTATGAGATTATACTAAGCCGGTATACGACGGCGGTGTCCAACCTCAATTCGGCGCGCATGGGTGAACGCATAGAAGCGACGGCTCAAGGTCAGCGGATCAACGTAATCGAGAACGCCAACGTACCCCAGGTTCCGAGCGGGCCTGACCGTTTTCTAGTAGCCGCTATGGGCATCTTTGTCGGGGTAGGTCTGGCAATAGGGTATTTCATTTTGTTGGAAGTCTTGAACAGGTCTATTCGTCGTCCGGCCGAACTCACCGAAAGGTTCGACATCAAGCCGATCGCTACGATTCCCTATATGGAGACCCACACCACGAAAATAGTGCGTCGCGGTGTACAGGTGGCGGCTCTTGTTGCCGTTCTTGTTTGTGTGCCCTTGGCGCTTTGGTATGTAGATACATATTATCTTCCGTTGGAAGTGATTGTGCAGAGGAGCTTGGCCAAAATCGGGCTTAGCTAAAGCAGATGAGAGAATTGAAAGTCGAATGGAAAAACTCCAAGCAGCAATTGACAAGGCTCGTTTGTCCCGCAACGAACACAGTGCCGTCCAAACGGCCGAGCCGATTGCACAGCGATCCCGGGAAAAATCAAATCCGCGCCTGCTTGACCGCTGGCAGGCTTTGACACCCTTCGATGTGCAGGAAAAGCACCTTAGCCAGAACAGGGTAGTGACACGGTCAGCCGGCAAGACGGCCACGCCTTTTGACATTTTGCGCACAAAGTCGCTCCTGCAAATGCGTCAAAACGGGTGGAAACGGTTGGCAATCACGTCGCCAATGCCCGGCTCCGGCAAGACCACGATGGCATGTAACATCGCTCTTGGACTTGGCCGCCAACGCGACCTGCGTTCCATACTCTTTGACCTGGACCTGCGCGACCCATCCTTGCGCGATTTCTTTGGTGTCGAGCCGCCCCATGGCATCTCTGATATGTTGACGGGTACCGTACCTTTTGAAGATCAGGCCATGCGGTATGGCGAAAATGTTGCGGTTTCGATGGCGCAACGTGCTGAGACAGACCCGACGCGGATATTGCTAGCCGAGGAAACAGCCGGAAAGCTCGATGCTATCCAGGCAGCCTACGAGCCTGACTTGATGCTTTTTGATCTTCCCTCAGTGTTGGTGAACGACGATACGCGAGCTTTTCTAAAGAACGCTGACTGCGCCTTGATCGTCGTCCGGGCGGATACAACGAGTTACACCCAATTCGAAACCTGCAAACGCGAAGTCGCCGAGCATACAAACGTTCTTGGTGTCGTGTTGAATGGCTATCGCCACGACAAGAGATCATTTGGTGCCACGTAATCGTTGCTTGTCGGTATGCGACTGGTCGTGAAAGTTTCCCTTTGATCTTCCTGTTCTGGGAAGCGGTAGATGGACCTGTCGCGGTTTGATGCCGCTCCTTTGATTGCATTTAGTGCAGCACAGTGGACTTTCTATTGGACACCTCCGACGACAGGCCAAAGATGACGGAAGAGCTGAAGGAAATCGGCATGGACGTCGGATATCGGCTGGTTGGCAGGATGAAGCGTCAGAATGGTTTTTCCGTCATCAAAACCTGCAAGCACAAGTTTACGATAGAACCTGTCCGCAAGTTCAACGTCGCGCCGACCCTGTCAGAACGAGACTTTACCGCTGATCAACCCAACCAGAAATAGGCCGGTGGCATCAGCTATGACTGGATCCGCGTCGTCACCACTCAGCACAGGCATGAAAAAGCCCGGTCGCATTCGAACGAAAGGTGGCTTAAATGAACACCGCGCGCGACACGAAAGCGGGACCGGTCCATGACGGCGACATGATAGACGTGGGTTGACACCGTGATGCGATGCGATGCGCGGACTTCATGATGTCTAACAACGTAACCACTCCGTTGGGACCACCTGCCTGATTTTCTGATGATTTGCTAAGAGACGTGCTTAACGACGTCGTTAGCGACGT
>TARA_R110000787_G_scaffold108094_2_pt1 | contig 30420 bp, 28 predicted proteins | sample TARA_R110000787 | Tara Oceans TARA_R110000787 (sample SAMEA4397920) | marine metagenome | biome: Polar Biome; feature: [DCM] deep chlorophyll maximum layer (ENVO:01000326); material: water (ENVO:00002006), including particulate matter (ENVO:01000060) such as... | depth 35 m | reverse complement strand
TTATGTGCGAGGATCAGGTCGAACCCCAGATGATCAAACAGCGGCGCGGCATCCTGGGCGAAATGTTCAACCCGAATGAACAGCTTGCACTGCTCTTGTTTCAGGCTGTCGCGCATATAATGGCCGTATGGTGCGGCTTGCAGGCTTGCCTGTACAAACGGCGTGTTTACAAAAGTGCCAAAGTCTACCCGCCCGGCCAATGCCACCGCCGGATGGTCAAATGTCTGCTCTCGCAACCAGTGGAAATAGCTGACAATCCGGTCCCAGGGGTTGCGCACCATGGTAAAGGCAAACATTTGCGCGATCTCATCCCGTGGCACCAAGCCCTCGATATCTGCCAATGTAGAATGTTTCCAAAGACGCCCCGCAGCGTTGGCACCGTCCAACCGTTTGCGGCGCTTCACCGCCTTGGGCGTATCACCCATCATCATGTCGTCTTTCATGGCTCGGCTTTCCAATGCCAGCGCCAATGATGTTCCGCCGGTTTTTGGAATGTGAACAAAGATATAACCCCGACCCTTGCTGATGATCACATCACGTCCCCCGTCGGGCTGCGCGGGTCAATAAAGCCCAATGCGCGGGTGCGCTCCAAATTCAGCAATGTGCACAAAATGCGTCAGTCTCCGAATGGCTATGCGGTTTCACTCTTTTCAAAAACCCTGCTCCCACGCAATACTTATGCCGATAATGTTCTAAACGGCAGGAAATACCATGGGTTGGATGACAAACGAAGACGGCTTGGACAAATGTCGCGCCAATTACGTCGCACTTACTCCCCTGTCGCATCTGCAACGCGCGGCAACGGTATTCCACGATGTGACGGCTGTTTCATATGGCGAGATGTCCCTGACTTATGCGCAGTATTATGCCCGATGTAGCAGGCTGGCCTCGAGCTTGGTCAAACTTGGAGTGAGCCCTGGGCAGGTCGTGGCGACCCTGCTGCCGAACGTACCGGCGCAAGCCGAAGCGCACTTTGGCGTTCCGGCATGCGGCGCGGTGTTGAACACAATCAATACAAGGCTGGATGTGGATACCGTCGCCTATATCCTTGATCACGGCGAAGCCCGTGTTCTGTTGGCCGATACGCAATTCATCGAATTGGCAGAAGCGGCCTGTGCGCAGGCAGGAGAGCATCCGCCGATGATCATCGAGGTGCCCGACCCCAGTGCCGGCTACCCCGCGTCAGGCAGGCACCGCGAATACGAGGATCTGATCGCCGAAGCTGACCCTCAGTTTTCATGGGTGATGCCGCAGGACGAATGGGAAAGCCTCGCGCTGAATTACACCTCGGGCACCACCGGGCGGCCCAAGGGCGTGGTCTATCATCACCGTGGGGCCTATTTGATGACAATGGGCACAGTGATCAGCTGGCGCATGGTCATGCGCCCCGTATTCATGCAGATCGTGCCGCTTTTCCATTGCAACGGATGGAACCACACCTGGATGATGCCATTGTTGGGCGGGACACTGGTGTGCTGCCGCGATGTGACCGCCGCCGCGATCTACGATGCGATTGCGGACCTGGGTGTGACCCATTTCGGCGGGGCTCCTATCGTGCTGAACATGCTGGTCAACGCACAGCAAAACGAACGGCGTGCCTTTGATCACACGGTCGAAGTATTTACCGCCGGTGCGCCCCCTGCCCCCGCCACCCTGTCCAAGATCGAAGCCTTGGGGTTCAACGTCACGCAGGTCTACGGGCTGACCGAGACCTACGGCCACGTCACCGAATGCCTGTGGGATCCCGCTTGGGACAACGCCCAAGGGGCCGCGCGCGCCGCGATCAAGGCCCGTCAGGGTGTGGCCATGCCAATGATGGAGGAGATCACCGTGCTGGATGAACAGATGGCGCAGGTCGCACGCGATGGTACGACACAAGGCGAAATCATGATCCGCGGCAATGCGGTGATGAAAGGGTATTTCAAAAATCCGTCCGCCACGCGCGAAGCCTTTGAAGGGGGGTACTTCCATTCAGGAGATTTGGCAGTGCAGCACCCGAATGGTCACATCCAGATCGCGGATCGCGCCAAAGACATCATCATCTCAGGCGGAGAAAACATTTCATCGGTAGAGGTCGAAGGCGTCTTGATGGGACACCCTGACGTTAATCTGGCCGCCGTCGTCGCCAAACCGGACGAAAAATGGGGCGAAGTGCCCTGCGCTTTCGTCGAACTCAAAGCTGGCGCTGTCGGTGACGAGGCTGCGATGATCGCCTATGCACGCGAAACGTTGGCCGGTTTCAAGACACCAAAAAAGATTGTGTTTCAGGAGCTTCCAAAAACCTCGACCGGGAAGATCCAGAAATTTGAACTGCGCAAATCCGCGGCGGCGCTTTAAGCGAAACGTCCCGCTTTGCGCCCGCTCGCGCGCCATTCCAGCCAAGGGGTGCAAGTTGGGAAAGGCACCGGCGCTTTCAAGCTATGTTCAGTCGTTTTTCGTACCGCCAGACATCGACCACCAACGGGCCCTCTCCGGTCTCGACCTCGTAAGGGATCGCCCCAGCCTGCGTCCATCCGCATTTTTCATAAAATGCGGCGGCACGCTCATTACCGACTGAACAGGCCAGCCACTTCAGCCCGTCGCCCAATGCTTGTTCCGCCGCGTGCATAAGCCTTGTCGCAATGCCGGTGCCCTGATACGGGTGGTTCACGTAGAACTGATATATCTCGTCTTGGTCGAGCATGAAAAATCCGACAATCTGATCATCCTGCCACGCCACATGCGTCTGTCCCAGATGTGCATCCATGCGCGCGGCAAACTCTGCCGGCGTACGTAGGTTGAGAAGCGCGCGCGGTACTATTTTCGCATGAGCCTGGTACCAGCCCTTATACCACATGTCAGCGAGAACCGCTGTATCGGCAACTTGAGCGGGTTTTATCTTCATATGCATATCTCCTCCAGAATTGTCACATGCTGGCCCAACTGCCCCCATTGCTCAACCCGTAACAGATGGTAGACTAGCGAAAACGATATGGCAGTATACTACAGGTTATGACGGCGCTCTCAAAATATGCCCGGTTAGAAGCAACGGGCCTTTGGCGTGCTGGTCCAGATGAACAGCGGCGCGAGGTAATCGTATCCATCGGGGATGCGACCCTGGTGATATCAAACCTGAAAGATCAAGCACTGGCCCACTGGTCGCTGGCTGCGGTAGACCGCAAGAATCCCGGTTTGCGACCAGCTATCTACCACCCCGACGGGGACCCCTCCGAGACGCTGGAAATTCCGGATTCCGAAGCCGAGATGATCGCTGCGATCGAAACATTGCGCAAGGTGGTGGACCGTGGTCGCCCGCGTCCCGGCAGGCTTCGGCTCTATGGTGTCCTGGCGTCGTTTCTTGTTGTGGCAGCCCTGGCCATTTTTTGGCTGCCAGGTGCGGTGCAAGACCATACACTGCGTGTCGTACCAAAGGTAAAAACTGCTACCATCGGTGCGGCGCTGCTCAAGCAAATCGAACGTGTATCCGGTGTGGCCTGCACCCTTCCTCGCGGTCGCTTAGCCCTTGCCAAACTCGGCGCGCGCCTCTCAGCAGAACCGCTGGTCGTGCTGCCGGCGATGACACGACCCAGCCTGCTGTTACCGGGTGGCTTGATCGTATTGGACAAGTCCCTGTTTGAAAATTACGATTCACCCGACGTGGCCGGCGGCTTCATTCTGTCAGAGCTGGCCAACCGCGATGTCAGTGACCCGTTGGCCGATATGCTTTCCTCTATCGGATTGCGCGAAAACTTCCGGCTTTTGACGACGGGTGATGTCTCCGACGCGGCCCTCGAAAGCTATGCCGAACGACTGATGAGCCAGAAAGGCCACCCACCGCCGACAGACGCCTTGCTGTCCCGGTTTGCCGCGGAAAGGCTCCACAGTACACCATTCGCTCAGGCACGCGACAAAACTGACGCAACGGTTCGCGCATTGATTGAACGTGACCCGATGAACGGCCAGGAAACGGCACCGCTTCTGAACGACGCTGATTGGCTGAGATTGCAAGACATCTGCGTTGGATAGGCACCGCTGATGTTCGATATCAGTCTTCGCGTTTTGATGCTCCCCATTCTCTTGGCACAAGGCTTTAGGGTACGGGCGCGTGCGCTGCGCCTTCCCGAAGCCGACGGCCCGCGGTTTGGCCAGGTTGGCGATGGCCCGCCGCTTTCGATCCTCATCCTGGGCGATTCATCGGCGGCAGGGGTCGGTGTCGGTCAACAGTCACAAGCGCTGTCAGGTCAGCTTATCCGGTTGCTTGCCAGCCAATTCACGATTGACTGGCGGTTGGTGGCACGAACCGGCGCAACCACGCGCAGCACGCTGGATACGCTGAACGGCCTGGACCCCGCGCCGTTCGACATCATCGTCACCGCGCTTGGCGTCAACGACGTGACACATGCCGTTCCAAGGTCTCTCTGGCTGCGGCAGCAACAAAGGTTGATCGAAAGGCTCGATACATTGTTTGCGCCGCGACTGATTTATCTTTCCGGCGTTCCCCCATTGGGAGACTTTCCCATTCTACCGCAGCCCCTGCGGTGGTCGCTTGGCCGCGAGGCTCACCGCTTTAACGCGGCGCTGGCGCGGCTGGCACATCCGGATCCCCATGTCCGCCATGTCCCCTTCAGCGTCGCGCTTGACCACACCCAACTGGCGGAAGACGGGTATCACCCTGGTCCCGAAATCTATGCGCTATGGGGAAACGAAATAGCCAGCCGGATTATCTCCGACTGGCCAGACGTAGATGCAGATGCGCGCGGCTTAGCGAATATAGGCGTCGCTAAAGCCGACCCGCCGCAGCGAACTCAACGCTGACGGGGCCGAAGCCTTCCCAAACGGTCCTGCCTGAACGGTCAGCAGGGTCTTGCCGCCACGGGTCGTTTTGCCGATACGTGCGCCCATCCCCATATTTGCAATCTGCCGTGCGGTCTTTTGCGCGTTGGAGCTGTGACTGTACACACCGACCTGCACATAGCTATTCCCTGTTGCCTCAACCCGGCGAGCGGCGGCGGTGGCGACAGGTTTGGCCGCAGATCTGCTGGACACGACCGGCTTGTGGCCGACCCTTGCGGTATGCGAGTTACGTACAATCCGCTTGACCAGCTGGCCGTCACGCGTCGCAAATGTAACCTCGCCCAGTTCGCGGCGCTGCTGTTCGATCGACGTATAAGGGTAAACAAGCGGGATTTGCGCCGTCATGTCTCTGCCTGTGGCTTGATTGATCAACCGACGCGGGACCGAATTCGTCCAGATCAGAAGCATACGGGCACGTCCTTCCAGGTTCTGCTCGGCCCGATTGGGGTTCAGACGGCCATCGGTCCAGACCTGCTTGTACCCATGGGGAACAGCGACATTGGCCGAGGTGTTCAACCGGTTCCGTGCTACGTGTTTGGGCACGATACGGGTCGTGGCCGTTATACCTGCAACACTGCGGTCATAGGGAACAGTGGTGACCACACCTGCATGCTGACGCTGTGTCCCGGGTACCGTCGCCACGCGCCCGGCCTGCGGTGCGACCATGATGGGTGCGGGCTGCGATGCCACAATAGGTGCAGACTGCGGACCACAACGCACCGCCAAGCCTCGGCGGTTCGAACCGGAGTAACGCTGGCTCAGGGCCGAGCGGCCTGGGCACGCTCCCCCCGCTGGCACGGCTGACGCCGGCACCCTGACAGATGGTACGACAACGGGGGCCGGTGCCTTGGCAACCACAACCGGACGCGGCGCGGTTTGGCGTACAACCTTTGGGGCTGCCTTGCGCACTACTGCCGGTGCGCTACGCCGCACTGGCACGGGGCGCGGAGTGACTTGCGCTGTCGCAACACGCGCTGCGGGTTGCGCGACACTGCCGTTGTCGGGCGTGATCTGGATCGCTGTGTCGGTGTTCGTCGACGGGTTCGCCGCGGCGGTTCCAACGTTCGACGGCTTGAAACCACATACCCCCTGACGCTTGCGCGACACTCTTGGCACCCATGTGACGTTCCCGTCTATGCCGGCGCGAATGAAAACACAGCCCTTGCTGTCTACATACTGCTTGCCCTTATAGGACATTGGTGGAAATTCGGCGGGCTGATCGCGAAACGATTGCGCCTGCAACATCCCGCCGCTGAACGCCCCCAACACGACAGCCATCGCCATAATTTTAGTTATCTTCATCTGCGCCCCCACATGATATAGTAGGTGAACCATGCGCCATCACTGGATCAGAGTAAAGAGTCGCTTACCGATGCGCACCAATTTACAGGCATTATTTGGTGCCGAACATCCTGTCGCCGGCGTCACCGAGGCCCGGCACGATATACCCGGCTTCATTCAGCTTTTCGTCCACCGCCGCAGTCACAATCGGAACGTCAGGATGCGCCTGCTTCATGCGTGCGATCCCCTCCGGGGCGGCAAGCAGGCACAAAAAGCGGATATTCGTCGCCCCGGCTTCCTTCAGCATATCAATCGCCGCCACCGATGAATTCCCGGTCGCCAACATGGGATCAACCGCAATCACCAACCGGTCGTCCATTCCTTCGGGCACCTTGAAATAGTACTTTACCGGCTCCAGCGTTTTCTCATCACGGTAAAGTCCGACAAAACCAACCCGCGCCGAAGGGATTAACTCCAGCACACCGTCCAACAGCCCATTGCCCGCCCGCAGGATCGAAATCAGCGCCAGCTTTTTGCCATCCAGCGTCGGTGCATCCATCGGCTGCATCGGCGTATCGATCCGCTTGGTTGTCATCGGCAGGCCGCGTGTCACCTCATAGGCCAACAACTGACTGATTTCACGCAACAACTGTCGAAACACTGCCGTCGGTGTCTCTTTGTCGCGCATGATCGTCAGCTTGTGCTGAACCAACGGGTGATTGACAACTGTCAGATGCTCATCGGACTGGGACATTACGGGCACTCTCCATATTACATGTTGAACTCTTGCCCCGAAAAGCCTCGCTTCGCAACCTTCCCCAAGTTCGCGTTGCTTCATTTTGCCAAATAAACTCCGGGGGGATCGCGGCATGCCGCGATGGGGGCTGGCCCCCTGCCCGCTAACGACGGACCGGCACGCCTAGATGGCCAGCAATCAGCCCCGCCACGTCACGAAACCCAATCTGCCCCACGCTGCCTCGGCCCCGCCCCGACATCAGTACAGGCGCGCGCTCACGCGTGTGATCCGTGCCTACCCAGGTGGGATCGTTCCCGTGATCCGCTGTCAGGACAAGCAGGTCGTCGGCACGCAGCTTGCCGATCACCTTCCCGATCTCCATGTCAAACCACTCCAGCGCCCGCGCATATCCCGCGACATCACGCCGATGCCCATACACGCTATCGAATTCCACGAAATTCGCAAATGTCAGACTGCCGTCTTCGGCGGTTTCGACAAGATCATTCAGGTGGATCATCAATTCCGCATCCGTCCCCTTTCGCACCTCGTTGAACCCTGCCATTGAAAAGATGTCGCCAATCTTACCCACCGCATAGGTACGCCGTCCCGCATCCTGTACCCAGTTGCTCAGAACCGGTCCGGGCGGCGTAATGGCAAAGTCACGCCGGTTCGGCGTACGAACGAACCCCGCTTCGGCGCTCCCGCTGAAAGGACGCGCAATCACCCGGCCCACTTTCATCTCGTGAACAACCGGGGCGACCCGAGCGCACAGATCCAAAAGCCTGGCCAACCCAAAGCTTTGCTCGTGAGCTGCAATCTGCAACACGCTGTCCGCCGACGTGTAGCAAATCGGCAATCCGCTTGCGATGTGCTGGGCACCCAGTTCCTCGATAATCGCGGTGCCCGGCGCGTGACAATTTCCTAAAATACCCGTGGTACCGGCCAATGAAGCGAGCTGGTCCACCAGGTCGTCGGGAAATGAATTCGTAACGTTATCAAAGTAATGCCATGCCCAGGGCACAGGCAAACCGGCGAGTTCCCAATGCCCCGATGGCGTATCCTTGCCGCGCGAAATCTCTGTGGCCGCACCCCAGGCACCGGTCACCGGTCGATCCCATCCATGGATACGCACGCCACTTGCAAGTTCCACAGCCCGTCCCAGGCCCATTGCCATCATGTGCGGCACGTTTAATTGCCCATAACGGCCTTCGTCAGCTCGGCCTTCGGCACAGGCCTGAGCGATGTGCCCAATCGTGTTCGCCCCGCTATCGGGAACGGTACCGTTGAAAAAACCATGCGCATCAGGCGCGCCGCCAATGCCGACCGAATCCATGACAACGAGAAATGCGCGGGCCATCAGCCGACGCGCTCCACGATCAAATCAGGTGGCGTAACGGGCTCGGGCGAAATCGTGATCGCCGCACGGATTGCTTGTGCCGCCTTTTCGGCGTCAGCATTGCGCACGGCGTGCACCACCGCCAACGGGGCGCGCCGCGACACATGAGCCCCCAATCGCACCACGTCTGATATACCGACTGCGGTGTTGATCTGGTCGCCTTCGATCACGCGCCCGCCACCCAACGCGACCACGGCAAGCCCCAACGCCTCCCCGTCAATGGCGGTCACATACCCGTTTGCCGACGACCGCACCTCCCCGATGATCGTCGCCTCGGGCAAGAACCGGCTCCAGTTCTCGACAAATTGCGGGGGTCCGCCCATCTCGGCAACCATATGGCCGAACTTTTCGGCCGCGCGCCCGGACCGGATCGCACCGACAATGGCATCGGCACCCGTCTGGACATCTCCGGCCAGTCCCGCGTTGGCCAGCAACACCCCTCCCAAGGCGGCACAAACCGAAACCACCGGGCCACTTACCTGTCCCGTCAACACCCGCATCACCTCGGCGATCTCCAGCCCGTTTCCCAAACTCGGAACCAAAGGCTGGCTCATATCGCTGATGATCGCAGTGGTTCGGCAACCGCTGGCGTTCGCCGTCTTGGTCAGCGCGGTCGCCAAGGCCCGCGCCTGGCCAAGGTCTTTCATAAAGGCCCCGCTCCCCACCTTGACATCCAAAACCAACCCATCAAGGCCCGCCGCCAGCTTTTTCGACAGTATCGACGCCGTAATCAGATCAAGACTGTCCACAGTAGAAGACACATCCCGCACCGCGTAAAGCCGCTTGTCCGCCGGTGCAATGTCATCTGTCGCACCGACTATGGCACAGCCCACTTGCATGACAATCTGGCGAAACTTCGCTTCATCGACCTGAGAGTTCACCCCAGGGATCGCCTCGATCTTGTCCAGGGTTCCGCCGGTATGGCCCAAACCACGTCCCGAAATCATCGGTACATAGGCACCGCATGCCGCCAGTGCGGGGGCCAGAACAAGACTGACGCAATCGCCCACCCCACCGGTCGAATGCTTGTCCAGCACAGGTCCGTCCAGGTTCCACGAAAATACACGGCCACTGTCACGCATCGCCAAGGTCAGCGCGACACGCCCCACATCGCTCAGCCCAACCTGACACACCCCCATGGCAAAGGCACCGGCCTGCGCATCACTGACCCGTCCATCGGCCAACGCTGTCGCGAACCAGACAAGTTCCTCGCGGGTGGGTGACTGCCGATGCCGCAATTTTGCAAGAATGACGCGGGCACTCACTGCTCAATGCTCCAGATGTGCGCGGCCAAACGCCCCGGGCAACAGCTCCAAAAGCGTCATCGTCTCCTCGCCTCCTGCCGTTGTACCCATCGTAACCCTTGCGCCTGCCTTGCCAAACTCCGCCAGTTTCTGACGACACCCGCCACAGGGCGTCACCGGCAAAGGGTTACCCGAAATCACGTAAACCTCGACGAATTCGGTTTCGCCCGCGGCAACCATCGCAGCGATGGCCCCGGCTTCGGCGCAGGTTCCTTCGGGATAAGCGACGTTTTCGACATTGCAGCCGACGTATATCCTGCCGGACACACCACGCAGCGCGGCTCCGACCTTGAAATCCGAATATGGCGCATAGGCGTTCGCCCGCACAGTAATGGCATTCTTACGTAGATCGTCTGTCATGCTTCCCCCGTTTGTAAAAACTATAAAAACCTTTACCCAAAGTTGCGATGCCAAAAGCGATAAAATCCCCAGCTTCATTTTGCCAATAAAACTCCGGGGGAATCGTGGCTTGCCACGATGGGGGCTGGCCCCCTCAACGCACGCAAGGAAGCGCCTGTGTCAAATGCCCGGTTGGCGCACTCTGAAAAATAGTTTAACGCTAAACCATTCTTTTCAAGGAACCACCTGCCATGACCGATGCGCCCAACCTGCGCCAAGCTGCGCTCGATTATCACGCCCTACCGAAACCTGGAAAACTGGAGGTACGCGCGACCAAGCCTCTGGCAAACGGGCGCGATCTTGCGCGCGCCTATTCACCAGGCGTCGCCGAAGCCTGCCTCGAGATCAAAACCGACCCGTCAACGGCCGCTTTGTACACCACTCGTGCAAATCTTGTCGGTGTGGTCACAAACGGTACTGCGGTTTTGGGTCTGGGCAATATCGGGGCCTTGGCGTCGAAACCGGTGATGGAGGGCAAGGCTGTCCTGTTCAAAAAATTCGCAAACATCGATTGCTTCGATATCGAACTTGCCGAACCCGACCCTGAAAAGCTGGCTGACCTAGTCTGTGCACTTGAACCCACCTTCGGGGCCATCAACCTTGAAGACATCAAAGCTCCCGATTGTTTTACCGTCGAACGGATCTGCCGCGAACGCATGAATATACCCGTGTTTCACGATGACCAGCACGGCACGGCGATCGTGGTCGGGGCGGCGGTCAAAAACGCGCTTTTCGTTGCCAACAAGAAATTCGAGGATATCAAGATCGTTTCCACCGGCGGCGGGGCGGCCGGCATCGCTTGCCTGAACATGCTGCTGAAACTCGGGGTGAAACGTGAAAATGTCTGGCTCTGCGATATCCACGGCTTGGTCTATGAAGGTCGAGAGGTCGACATGAACCCGATCAAATCCGAATATGCCCAGAAATCCGACCTGCGCGACCTGGATGATGTGATCGATGATGCCGATCTTTTTCTCGGGCTGTCCGGTCCCGGCGTCCTTAGCCCGGAGATGGTTCAGAAAATGGCCACTCGCCCGATCATATTCGCACTTGCCAACCCCACGCCTGAAATCATGCCAGACCTGGCCCGCGCGGTTGCACCAGACGCGATAATCGCAACCGGGCGCTCTGATTTTCCCAATCAGGTCAATAACGTGCTGTGTTTTCCGTTCATCTTTCGCGGTGCGCTTGACGTTGGTGCGACCACGATCAACGATGAAATGAAGATCGCCTGCATCGACGGGATTGCCGCCCTCGCCCGCGCGACCACCTCGGCCGAAGCAGCCGCAGCCTATCAAGGTGAACAGCTGACCTTTGGTGCCGACTATCTTATCCCAAAGCCCTTTGACCCGCGTTTGATCGGGGTCGTGTCCACTGCGGTTGCCAAGGCCGCTATGGAGACAGGCGTCGCTACCCGCCCGATCGAAGATCTTGCCGCCTATCGCCACAAGCTGGACAGTTCGGTTTTCAAATCCTCGATGCTCATGCGCCCGGTCTTCGAAGCCGCGCGCGCCGCACCGCGCCGTATCGTATTTGCCGAAGGCGAAGACGAACGCGTCCTGCGGGCCGCTCAGGCGATGGTCGAAGAAACCAGCGAACGTCCGATCCTGATCGGTCGACCCGAGGTGATTGAGCGCCGCATCGAAAAAGCGGGACTCACGATACGGCTTGGCGAAACCGTCGATCTGGTGAACCCCGAAAACGACCCACGTTATCGCGACTATTGGGAGACGTATCACCAGCTCATGGCGCGCCGCGGCGTGTCGCCCGATATCGCCCGTGCGATCATGCGCACCAATACCACCGCTATCGGTGCCGTGATGGTGCACCGCGAAGAAGCCGACAGCCTGATTTGCGGCACTTTCGGCGAATTCCGGTGGCATATGAACTATGTGGAACAGGTACTGGGTCGTGATGGCCGTCGCCCGCACGGTGCATTGTCATTGATGATTCTCGAAGACGGCCCGCTTTTCATTGCCGATACCCAGGTACATTTGCATCCAACCCCCGAGCAGATCGCTGAAATTGCCATCGGTGCCGCCCGCCATGTGCGTCGCTTCGGCATTGAACCGAAAATTGCGCTGTGTTCCCAAAGCCAGTTCGGCAACCAGGGCGAAGGGACCGGAAAGCGCATGCGTGCCGCGCTCAAGATTCTGGACGAGGGGAACCATGATTTCTGCTACGAGGGCGAAATGAACATTGATGCGGCATTGGATCCGGAACTGCGCAGTCGTCTGCTTCCCTCCAACCGGATGGAAGGTGCCGCTAACGTGCTGATTTTTGCCCACGCCGATGCGGCATCAGGGGTGCGCAACATTCTGAAGATGAAAGGCGCAGGGCTGGAGGTCGGGCCGATTCTGATGGGAATGGGCAATCGAGCCCACATCGTGTCACCTTCGATAACCGCGCGCGGGTTGTTAAACGTCGGTGCCATTGCAGGCACCCCAGTGGCACATTACGGCTGAACCCTGCCGGAAGGTCGATGCACGGATAAACGCCGCCATTCCCGTGGCGGCGTCTCTCATTGATCAGACCGGGTCACTTGGCTGATTTACCGCCTTTCGCAGCGAATATCGGCTTGATGTCCGCCAAAACGCTTGGCACCGGCTTGGCTGGCCGCGCATCCGCTTTGGCCTTCTTCTTCTTGTTCGCGATCTTATCACCCATTGTCTTCATCCTTTGATCAAAGACTGAGAGGCCGCCGTGTGCCGCCTCTGCCCCAACCATGGCGCACGGTTTGAAAACTTCTGACAGGAAATCGACATTGCTGCACGTTTTCGACAATGACGAAGATCAAGTTTTTGCCAGCGGTGTGAAAATCACCCGCGAATAGATCCGACATGGCGCTAGCTCGGCGGCAAGATACGACACAGCTTTGCGTAACATCCTTGCCCTTCCCCACTTTGGTGACATACCACATTCCCATACGATCACGGGAGGGAGCATAAAATGGGCTATCACGAGACTTACAAAAGCTGGCAAGACGACCCCGAAGCCTATTGGCTGGAACAGGCGAAAGCCATCGACTGGGACGTGCCCCCAACCAGAGCGTTGTACGACAAAGGCGATGATCTGTACGAATGGTTTGCCGAGGCGAAGGTGAACGGTTGTTACAACGCCGTGGATCGGCATGTCGCCAGCGGGCGCGCCGATCAAGTCGCAATTATTCACGACAGCCCGATTACCGGCACCAAAACCAAGGTCACCTATGCCGAATTGCAAACCCGAGTTGCCGCAGCAGCAGGGGTTTTGCGCGCCAATGGAATCGGCAAGGGCGACCGCGTGATCATCTATATGCCGATGGTTCCCGAAGCTGTCGAAGCGATGTTGGCCTGTGCGCGCATCGGTGCCGTGCATTCGGTGGTGTTCGGTGGCTTCGCTGCAAACGAACTTGCCGTCCGTATCGATGACTGCACCCCAAAGGCAATCATCGCCGCCTCTTGCGGGCTCGAGCCGAACCGGATTGTCGCATATAAACCCCTTCTCGACAGCGCCATCGACCAGTCGCGGCACAAGCCCGACTTCTGCCTGATCTTGCAGCGCGAACAATCTCCATGCGACATGATAGAGGGGCGCGATCTAGATTGGCACGACGCGCAGGTCGGGGTCGCTCCTGCCGATTGTGTCCCCGTCCAAGGCAATCACCCGGCCTATATCCTGTACACCTCTGGTACCACAGGTGCCCCAAAGGGTGTCATCCGCCAAACGGCCGGGCACTTGGTTGCCTTGAACTGGACGATGAAAAACATCTATGACGTCGATCCGGGTGATGTCTTTTGGGCCGCGTCAGATGTGGGCTGGGTCGTCGGGCACAGCTATATCTGCTATGGCCCCTTGATCCACGGCAATACGACCGTGGTATTCGAGGGCAAACCCGTCGGAACCCCTGATGCCGGCACCTTCTGGCGTATCATATCCGAACATAACGTCCGCAGTTTCTTTACCGCCCCCACCGCGATCCGCGCCGTCAAACGCGAAGACCCCAAGGGCGAGGAGATCGCCAAATACGACATCTCGTGCTTGCGCGCTTTGTATCTTGCAGGTGAACGTGCCGATCCCGACACGGTGGTTTGGGCCCAGAACAAGCTGGGCAAGCCAGTGTATGATCATTGGTGGCAAACCGAGACCGGCTATACAATTGCCGGCAATCCCGCCGGGCTGGAGGCGATGCCGGTCAAGCTTGGGTCTCCCACAGTGCCGATGCCGGGCTATGACGTGCAGATCCTGGACGAAGCAGGCCACCGCCAGCCGACCGGTACCCTGGGATCGATCGCGATCAAATTACCGCTGCCCCCCGGTACCTTGCCGACCCTATGGAACGCCGAAGACCGGTTTCGCAAAAGCTACCTGACCACTTTCCCCGGTTACTACGAAACCGGCGATGCGGGAATGATCGACGAAGACGGATATCTCTATATCATGGCGCGGACCGATGACGTGATAAATGTCGCGGGCCACCGTCTGTCAACCGGCGCAATGGAGGAGGTTCTGGCCAACCATCCCGACGTCGCGGAATGTGCGGTGATCGGGGTCAGCGACGCTCTCAAGGGGCAAGTGCCTTTGGGTCTGGTCTGTCTTTCCAAAGGTGTGAACCGGCCTCACGCCGAAATAGGTGCCGAATGCGCCAAAATGGTACGCGATCAGATCGGCCCGGTGGCCGCCTATAAGCTGACCCTCGTCGTGGATCGTCTGCCCAAGACCCGGTCAGGCAAGATTCTTAGGGCAACGATCGTCAAGCTGGCCGATAGCGAGCCGTTCAAGCTGCCTGCTACCATCGATGACCCTGACGTGCTGGATGAAATCAAGCAGTCGCTTCAAACCGTCGGGTACGCAGCAGAGGCATGATCGGGGTGGCAGACGTAAAAAGGCGGCCATAGCGGCCGCCTTTTTCAGTAAGTCCAATGCTTAGCGATGCTTGGCTGCGAACGTGTCTACCTGACGTTCAGCCTCATCTTTGGCGACGCCATAGCGGGTCTGGATCTTGCCCACCAACTGATCACGCTCGCCAGCGGCTTCAGTGACATCATCGTCGGTCAGATCGCCCCATTCCTCCTTGACCTTACCGCTCATCTGTTTCCAGTTACCTTTAATTGTATCCCAATTCATAGCATAACTCCTTTTATCATTAAGCCAGTGAAAAACCTCTCTGAGGCTTTCTACGCTTCGTATAATCAAACGTGGCAAGCGGTATTTGGTTCCACCACGCCAAGGGATTCAGTTGAATTGCTCACTGATAAGACGCTCTTCCAACCCATGCCCGGGATCGAACAGAATTCGGTGTTCGATCAAAGGGTCCGAGGTGATTTCAACCGACACGACATTTCGATAAGAGTTGCCATCGGCATCCGCCATGACCGGGCGCTTGTCAGGCTCGAGCACGTCAAATCGTACCGTCGCGATCTTGGGCAAAAGCGCGCCGCGCCAACGTCTGGGCCTGAATGCGGCCATGGCGGTCAGCGCCAGCACATCCGCGCCAATAGGCAGGATCGGCCCGTGCGCAGAATAGTTATACGCAGTTGATCCTGCGGGCGTGGCCACCAAGGCCCCGTCGCACACCAGTTCCTCCATCCGGACGCGGCCATCGACACTGATCCTGAGCTTGGCAGCCTGCGGCCCCTCACGTAGCAATGCAACCTCGTTCAGGGCCAAAGCCTTGGACGTGTTCCCAGTCGCGTGGGTGGCCACCATGACCAAAGGATTGATGACCGCTTCTTCTGCTGCATCCAGACGTTCAACCAGATCGTCTTCGGCATATTCGTTCATCAAAAAGCCGATGGTACCCCTGTTCATGCCATAGACCGGCACTCCCAGCGCCTGGGTCTCGTGCAAGGTCTGCAACATGAACCCATCGCCCCCCAATGCGACGATCACTTTTGCCCGGGCGGTATCTACGTTGCCATAACGTGCCGCTAGAGCTGTCAGTGCCTCCTGAGCGACTTCCGAGCGGCTGGCTGTAAAAGCGATCTTCATAGGTAACTATTTCCAATGAGGGATATTCTTGCCCAAAGGAACCACATTCTGCGGATGGCTACCAGCTTTGACGTATATAAAGCCGGTTGTGGCGCAATCGACCTTCACCCCCGTCGAGGATTCAGCTAGATAGCCCCAACCCTGGCCTCACTTCAAAGGAAAACGCGCATGTCCGGATTTTTCACAACCCCCCTGTCCGAAGCAGATCCCGAAATCTTCGGCTCCATCACGGATGAACTGGGCCGTCAGCGAAATGAAATTGAATTGATCGCTTCCGAAAACATCGTGTCGGCTGCGGTGATGGCCGCGCAGGGTTCGGTTCTGACCAACAAATACGCCGAAGGGTATCCCGGGCGTCGTTACTATGGTGGCTGTGAATTTGTCGACGTTGCTGAAAACCTCGCCATCGAACGCGCGTGCAAGTTGTTCGACTGTAGCTTTGCCAATGTACAGCCGAACTCGGGCTCGCAGGCCAACCAGGGGGTATTCATGGCCCTGCTACAGCCCGGCGACACCATCCTGGGCATGAGCCTCGACGCCGGCGGCCACCTGACCCATGGTGCGGCCCCGAACCAGTCCGGCAAGTGGTTCAACGCGATCCAGTACGGCGTACGCAAACAAGACAACCTGCTGGATTATGATCAAGTCGAAGAACTGGCCAAAGAGCATAAGCCCAAGATGATCATCGCCGGGGGCTCCGCGATTCCGCGCCAGATTGATTTCAAGCGCATGCGCGAGATCGCAGACATGGTGGGCGCGTACCTGCATGTCGACATGGCGCATTTTGCTGGCCTCGTGGCGGCGGGCGAACACCCCTCGCCCTTCCCGCACGCCCATGTGGCCACCACAACGACGCATAAAACCCTGCGCGGCCCCCGCGGCGGGATGATCCTGACCAATGACGAAGCTCTGGCGAAAAAGTTCAACTCCGCGATCTTCCCCGGTATCCAGGGCGGCCCATTGATGCATGTGATCGCCGCCAAGGCCGTGGCCTTTGGCGAGGCCCTGCGTCCCGAATTCAAGACCTACATCAAACAGGTCATCGCCAATGCGCAGGCCCTGTCCGACCAATTGATCAAAGGCGGGCTCGATACAGTCACCCATGGGACCGACACCCATGTGGTGCTGGTCGACCTGCGGCCCAAAGGCGTCACTGGTAATATCGTCGACAAGGCTTTGGGCCGTGCCCATATCACCTGCAACAAAAACGGCGTGCCGTTCGACCCCGAAAAGCCAACCGTCACTTCCGGCATCCGCCTCGGTTCTCCTGCGGGTACCACGCGCGGGTTCGGAGAGGCCGAATTCCGCCAGATTGCCGACTGGATCATCGAAGTCGTCGATGGGCTGGCCGCCAACGGCGCGGAAGGCAATGCCGATATCGAAGCAAAGGTTAAAACCGAAGTCGAAGCCCTGTGCGCCCGGTTCCCGATCTATCCGAACCTGTAAAGTCAAAGATGGCCCCCCTTCCAAATGGACAAAAATCCCGGGGGGCCCAAAAGGGCGGGGGCAGCGCCCCCCTCTTTTCTCAGACCGATGAAACGGCTCTGGCAACCTTTCGTTTGCCCCCTAGACGTTTTTCCTGGTCTGCATCTTCTGGGTCATCTTCAGCACCATACGTCGAGGCAGCAGCGGGATCACCCAATTGACCGCAAAACTCAGCTTTCGCTCATTTACCGCAACCAGGTCGCCGGCAAGCATCGCATCATAGCCATATTGCGCCACACTCCGCGCCGTGGCACCGTTCTTGGCCAGCGGCGTGTCTTCCAGGTTGCTGCGCTTGGCAAATTCGGTTTCGACATAACCGGGTGTGAGTACGGTGCAGGTGACACCCTTGCCGCGAAGCTCTTGATCAATCGCCTGACTGAACGAATTCACGAACGCCTTGGTAGCGAAATAGACAGCCTGCAATGCACCGGGCATGAAGCCGGCGGTCGATCCGACGTTCAGGATACGCCCGTGGCCCGCGGCGGCCATATCGTTCGCAAATCGATGTGTCAGCGTGACAAGCGCCTTGATATTCAGGTCAATCATCTCCAGCTCGTCGGCCAGAGGGCGCTCGATATGACGGCCCGCACCACCGAAACCCGCATTGTTGATCAGGATATCTACCCTCAGCCCGGCTGCTTTCACACGATCATACAGCTGTTCCGCTGCTCCGGGGTGGGCAAGGTCATAAGCCATCACATGCGCTGTGATACCTTCTTTCGCCTCAAGCTCGTCTTTCAGTTCAATCAAGCTGTCTTCGCGGCGGGCCACGAGAATAACGTCGCCCTTCATTTTCGCATGTATCCGCGCAAATTCCTTGCCGATGCCTGATGAAGCACCCGTAATCAAAGCCGTACTTGTCAATTCTGCACTCTTTTCCTGGTTGTTATCATTATGTGACATCTAGCCGCTCTGTGACATCTAGCCGCTTTACCGTGAAAGTCTAAGATCACTTGCCCTTGGCATCGGTTACATGATCCAGTGGCACGAACCAAAGCCTGCACACGGAGCTACCCATGGATATAAGACCCGCTGACGCCCGCCCGTCCGAGATCGGATCACCCGAGTATTTTACCGGGTCGGTTCGGCTAGAGCCAGTCGTGTCCGCTCCTGATCCCGCGCGCGTTCGTGCAGCGACGGTCACGTTTGAACCGGGCGCGCGCACGGCTTGGCACACCCACCCGCTCGGACAGACGCTCCTGATCCTGTCGGGTGCCGGTCTGGCCCAAACCGAAGGCGGGCCTGTACAAAAGCTACGGCCCGGAGACACGGTCTGGTTTGCGCCCGGTGAAAAACACTGGCACGGGGCCGCGAGCGACTGCGCCATGAGCCACCTTGCGATACAGGAGGCGCTGGATGGCAAGGCAGTCAATTGGCTGGAGCATGTCACCGAAGCGCAGTACAGCGCCTAAACATACCCCTGCCACCACAGGAACACGATAAATGCCACGACGATGACCAGAATGTTAAAGGCTATTGTACCCGCGACGCCCAACAGACGGTCTACCCGTCGCTTGCCCACATCGATTTCATTCAAATGCGTTATCACCTTAACGAATGCGTCATGAACCGGCGCGACTTCGATCTGACGTGCCAGTTTCGGGTTGCTGGCCATAAACTCTGCCTGCGCGAGAATAGCGCCCTGCTTGCGTATCCGAGAAGGCAATCGACGCCCTGCCCTTCGCAGAGCCTGGGCCAGGTCGCGGCCTCTGACCCCAAGTTTGGCGTATAGCGCCCGTTCCACGGTTTCTATCTTGGTGGTGATGTCACTTTGATCTAACATGCCAGCACTGTAATCGTTCTGGCATGTCTCAAGCAATGTCTCTAAACCTTTCACCATGTTAAATTATTCCGAATTCGGCACCGCTACCGACACTCCTGCCCTGCTCATCGCTCACGGCCTTTTCGGGTCCGGGCGCAACTGGAACGTTATCGCCAAACGCCTTGCCGACCAGCGCCGTGTCGTCACCGTGGACATGCGCAATCACGGCGACAGCCCCCGTGCGGACACGCAAACCTATCAAGACATGGCTGGTGATCTGGCTGAAATCATCGAACACCTGGGTGCCCCTATGGATGTGTGCGGGCACTCAATGGGGGGCAAGGCATCGATGATGCTCGCCCTGAAACACTCTGATTTAGTGCGCCGGCTGATCATAGCAGACATTGCCCCCGTGCCGTATAACCATAGTCAGCAAGAATTCATCGACGCCATGCGCAGCGTTGATCTGTCCCTGCTCACACGGCGTTCAGATGCACAGGATCAACTGGCTGCGGCTGGGGTTGAACCAGCCTTGCAAAGCTTTTTTACGCAGTCGCTGGACGTAGCTGCGAAATCGTGGAAGCTGAACCTTGACGTACTTGAGGCTGCGATGCCTGATATCGTCGGCTGGCCCGAAGCGGTCACAGGTTCATTCAATGGTCCTGCCTTTTTTCTGTCTGGCGCGACGTCGCATTATGTTCTGTCTGATTACCGCCCAACGATAAAACAACTGTTCCCAAAGGCTTACTTCGCGAAGATTCCCAAAGCGGGACACTGGCTCCACGCGGAAAACCCCCGTGCCTTCGAAGCAGCGGTTCGGGCATTTTTGAACTCGGATTGACATGCCTTGGCGGAGGCCCGTCCGCAAACATGTGAATGCATATCCAAACTTGGCCCCTGTTCACATCAGCGACTGCCGAAAAGCTGACACGATAAGCCGACATCCCCCCTTGCACCTCGCACTCCAAGGCCTATAACGCGGAGAATTTGCAAATTTCCGGGGGCCTGAACATGCCAAAAAGAACCGATATCAAATCGATCATGATCATTGGTGCGGGGCCTATCGTTATCGGCCAGGCTTGCGAATTTGATTATTCAGGCGCGCAGGCCTGCAAAGCGCTCAAGGAAGAAGGCTACCGCGTCATCCTGGTCAACTCCAACCCGGCGACGATCATGACCGACCCCGGCCTTGCGGACGCTACCTATATCGAACCGATCACACCCGAGATCGTGGCGAAGATCATCGAAAAGGAACGCCCCGACGCGTTGCTTCCCACCATGGGCGGCCAGACCGGCTTGAACACCTCGCTCGCGCTCGAGGAAATGGGTGTACTGGAAAAATTCGGCGTTGAGATGATCGGTGCCAAGCGCGAAGCCATCGAGATGGCCGAGGACCGCAAGCTGTTCCGCGAAGCGATGGATCGGTTGGGCATCGAAAATCCCAAGGCGACCATTGTGACTGCACCCAAAAACGCAGCCGGTAAGAAAGACCTTGCTGCGGGCGTTGCGATTGCATTGGAGGCACTGGAATATGTCGGTCTGCCCGCCATTATCCGCCCGGCCTTCACGATGGGTGGAACCGGCGGTGGCGTTGCGTATAACCGTGATGATTACGAATTTTTCTGCCGTTCGGGAATGGATGCGTCGCCCATGGGGCAAATCCTGATCGACGAATCTTTGCTCGGGTGGAAAGAGTTCGAAATGGAGGTGGTTCGCGACACCGCCGATAATGCGATCATCGTATGCTCAATTGAAAATGTTGATCCGATGGGGGTCCACACCGGCGATTCAATCACCGTGGCACCCGCGCTGACGCTGACCGACAAAGAATATCAGATCATGCGCAATCACTCTATCGCCGTACTGCGTGAAATCGGCGTGGAAACCGGTGGATCGAACGTCCAATGGGCGGTGAACCCTGCCGATGGCCGTATGGTCGTGATCGAAATGAACCCGCGTGTTTCGCGGTCTTCAGCGCTGGCATCAAAAGCGACTGGCTTTCCGATCGCCAAGATCGCGGCCAAGCTGGCTGTAGGTTTCACGCTCGATGAACTGGACAATGACATCACCGGTGTCACTCCGGCTAGCTTCGAGCCGACAATCGACTATGTCGTCACCAAAATACCGAAGTTCGCTTTCGAAAAATTCCCCGGGGCTGAGCCCTATCTGACCACCGCGATGAAGTCCGTGGGCGAAGCAATGGCAATTGGCCGCACGATCCACGAGTCACTGCAAAAGGCGCTGGCTTCGATGGAATCCGGCCTGACGGGATTTGACGAGGTCGTGATCCCCGGCCTGAATGCTGATTTGCCTGCCGATGCTCCCCAAAACGAAGCGGCACTGATAAACGCGATCAGCAAACAGACACCGGACCGGATGCGCACCATCGCGCAGGCCATGCGCCACGGCATGTCCGATATAGATATTCACGGTGTCACGATGTTTGACCCTTGGTTTCTTGCCCGCATCCGCGAAATCGTCGAAGCCGAGAATACAGTGCGTCAAGACGGCCTGCCGTTGACAGAGGACGGGATGCGCAAGCTCAAGATGATGGGCTTTACGGACGCGCGTCTTGGGACGCTGACCGGCCGTGACGAAGACAATGTGCGCCGCGCCCGCCTTAACCTGGGCGTCAAGGCTGTGTTCAAGCGTATCGATACATGTGCGGCGGAATTCGAGGCTCAGACTCCTTATATGTACTCCACCTACGAGGTACCTGCCTTTGGCGAGGTCGAGTGCGAAGCGCGCCCGTCGGACCGCAGCAAGGTGGTGATACTGGGCGGCGGTCCGAACCGTATCGGGCAAGGGATCGAATTTGACTATTGTTGTTGTCACGCCTGCTATGCGCTGACCGATGCTGGTTACGAAACCATCATGGTGAACTGTAACCCCGAAACCGTATCGACCGACTATGACACATCGGACCGGCTGTACTTTGAACCGCTGACCTTTGAACATGTGATGGAGATCCTGCGGGTCGAACAGGAAAACGGTACCCTGCACGGTGTGATCGTGCAATTTGGGGGCCAGACCCCGCTCAAGATTGCCCAAGCGCTGCAAGACGCGGGCATCCCGATCCTGGGTACGACGCCCGATATGATTGATCTTGCCGAAGACCGCGAACGGTTCCAAAAGCTTGTGCAGTCGCTGGGCCTGAAGCAACCCCACAATGGCATTGCCCATTCGGATGCCGAGGCTCTCGAAATCGCTGCCGATATCGGCTTTCCATTGGTTATCCGCCCGTCTTACGTCTTGGGGGGCCGGGCCATGGAAATCGTGCGCGACCAGGCCAGCCTGGAACGCTATATCCGCGAAGCTGTGGTCGTATCCGGCAAAAGCCCCGTCCTGCTTGACCACTACCTCTCGGGCGCGGTCGAACTTGACGTCGATGCGCTGAGCGACGGAACCGATGTTCATGTCGCCGGGATCATGCAACACATTGAAGAAGCAGGCGTACATTCGGGTGATAGCGCCTGTTCCCTGCCTCCGTATTCCCTAAGCCGCGAGATTATAGAAGAAGTCGAAAAGCAGACCAAAGCGCTGGCCTTGGCCCTGAACGTTGTGGGTCTGATGAACATTCAGTTCGCCATAAAAGACGGCGAAATCTATCTGATCGAAGTGAACCCGCGCGCCTCGCGGACGGTGCCTTTCGTGGCCAAGGCGACAGACAGCGCCATCGCCTCGATCGCCGCGCGGATTATGGCCGGTGAAAAGCTTTCAGCTTTCCCGTTGCGTGCACCTTACAATGCGGATGCCGCCTATGAGGACGTTCTGCCATTGGGCGACCCGATGACCTTGGCAGATCCGAATATGCCGTGGTTCTCTGTCAAGGAAGCCGTTTTGCCATTCGCCCGTTTCCCGGGGGTTGATACGCTACTGGGGCCGGAAATGCGGTCAACCGGCGAAGTCATGGGATGGGACCGCGATTTCCCCCGTGCATTCCTCAAGGCGCAGATGGGGGCGGGCAACCCCCTGCCCCGCAACGGGTGTGCGTTCATATCGATCAAGGACATGGACAAGACTGAAGACATGCTCTCGGCCGCGCGTATCCTGCTGGAACAAGGCTTTACCATTGTCGCCACCCGTGGCACCGCAGAGTGGCTGACCCAGCATGATATTGCATGCGAGATCGTCAACAAAGTCTATGAAGGCCGGCCTAACATAACCGACCTGATGAAGGATGGTGCAATCCATCTGGTCATGAACACCACCGAAGGTGCACAGGCCGTCGAAGACAGTAAATCCATTCGCTCCATCGCCTTGTACGACAAGATTCCGTATTTCACGACTGCCGCCGGCAGTTATGCGGCGGCATTGGCAATCAAAGCGCAAGCTGAAGACGAGATTGGTGTAAAGTCGCTACAGGGTTAAGGCACTGCTCAGCATTGTCTTGACCTTGCACCTGATCTTTGGCCTTATCGTGCAACGCTGAAAAAGGTTTATCCATGTACACACCCGCCATTACCGGCAGCGGCATTTTTACACCAACGCAGGTTATAACCAACGCAGAGCTGGTTAAATCCTTCAACGCGTATGCCGACCTGTACAACACACAGCACGCAAAACAGATCGAAGCGGGCGAGTTGCCTGCCAAGGAACATTCGTCGGAAGAGTTCATCGTCAAGGCGTCCGGCATTGAACAGCGTTATGTGGTGGACAAGACCGGCATACTGGACCCCGAGGTGATGCACCCGCTGCTGCGCCAGCGTAGCGACGACGAACCCAGTCTCATGGCTGAAATGGCGCTGGACGCGGCCCGCAAGGCCCTTGCGGATGCAGGCAAGACAGCCGCCGATGTAGACGCGGTGATCTGTGCTGCGTCGAACCTGGAACGCGCTTATCCCGCCGTGGCCATCGAAATTCAGGATCTACTGGGAATAGACGGTTTTGCATTTGATATGAACGTTGCGTGTTCGTCGGCGACCTTCGGGATTCAGGCTGCTGCCGACATGGTGCGTTCAGGTTCGATCCGGTCAGCTCTCGTGGTCAACCCCGAGATCTGCTCCGCTCATCTTGAATGGCGCGACCGAGACTGCCATTTCATTTTCGGAGACGTCGCGACTGCGGTGTTGATCGAACGGGCAGAAGCCGCAAGCGGCCCCTATTTCGAGATCAAATCGACCCGATGCGCCACCCAGTTTTCGAACAATATCCGCAATAACAACGGGTTCTTGCGACGTTCCCGCCCTGACGGCGTGGCTGATCGGCGCGATATGCAGTTCATGCAAAACGGTCGCAAGGTCTTCAAGGAAGTGCTGCCCCTGGTCGCTGATCACATTGCTGGCCATATGGCCGAAGAAAACATCGATGCCACTGACCTCAAGCGGCTCTGGCTGCATCAGGCAAACAAGTCGATGAACGACTTTATCGGTCGTAAAGTCTTGGGCCGTATCCCCAAAGACGGTGAGCAGCCCAACATTCTGCAAGACTATGCCAATACATCGTCAGCCGGGTCGATGATCGCATTCTCCAAGTACTCCGCCGATCTTGCCGATGGTGATACAGGCCTGATCTGTTCGTTTGGTGCCGGATATTCTGTCGGATCCGTTCTGGTGACACGTCACGGCTGACATCACTCGCGGATTATTGCGACCTTGGTCCGACACCGTCTTGAACGCCGTGGCCGCCTGCCTGTAAAGGAAGCCATGGCAAAACTGTATTTTCACTACTCGACCATGAACGCCGGCAAATCCACGGTATTGCTGCAAGCCGCCCACAACTATGTAGAACGCGGCATGTCACCTTATTTGATGACGGCGCAATTTGATAACCGTGCTGGCGACGGGCGCATTGCATCGCGTATCGGTATTGGTCAGGCGGCGGACACTTTCAGCCAGACTGAAGACCTGTTCAAGAAAATAGCCGCACGACTTGATGCCGGTCCGTGCGCCTGCATCTTCATCGACGAAGCCCAGTTTCTGAGCGCCGATCAGGTCTGGCAATTGGCGCGCGCCGTCGATGATCTGGGCGTTCCGATCATGTGTTACGGGCTGCGCGTGGATTTCCAAGGGCAGCTGTTTCCTGGGTCTGCCACCCTGTTGGCGCTGGCCGACGAAATGCGCGAGGTTCGCACCATCTGCCACTGCGGCAAGAAAGCAACCATGGTTGTGCGACGCGACGCCGGTGGCAGGACCATCAAGGAAGGTGCTCAGGTGCAGATCGGCGGCAACGAAACATACGTGTCACTTTGCCGCCGTCATTGGCGCGAAGCCGTGGGTCGCTAAACCAGGTTTGGCGGCTCTTTGCCCTCTACCCCGGCTTTCAGGTTTTCAACAGCCATCATCCACATGTCCACGCGCACCTCTCTGGAGGACGTACCCAGATGGGGCAACAGAACCGCATTGTCCAACGCCCGCAGGGACTCTGGTACCTCCGGTTCAAATTCATAGACGTCCAGACCGGCACCGCCGATCGCTTTGTTCTGCAACGCCTCGATCAGTGCGGCTTCTTCAACGATATTTCCGCGCGCGATATTGACCAGCAGACCGTGGGGTTGCATCGCCGCAAGTATCGCGGCGTTGATCAGGTGGTGGGTGTCATCGCCGCCGGGTACCGCAACCACCAACACATCAACCGCCCCCGCCAAGGCCTTCAGATCACTGACATGCTCTGCCTTGAAGGGAAGCGACTTGGCGCTGCGGCTGAAATACTTCACGTCCATTTCAAAACCGAAATGGCAACGGCGTGCTACTGCTTGCCCGATACGGCCCATTCCAACGATGCCGACAGTCTTGCCAGTCAGATGCATGCCCAGCAGTTGCGACGGCTCCCATCCGGTCCAGTTCCCCGACCGGACCAGCCGTTCACCCTCACCCGCGCGACGCGCAGTCATTAGCATCAGGGTCATTGCAATATCCGCAGTGGCGTCGGTGACGGCGCCGGGTGTGTTGGACACCTGAACCCCGGCCTGTCGCGCTGCATCAACGTCGATGTGGTTATACCCAACCCCGAAATTCGCCAGTATCTTGCAGCGTGGCGCGTCTACACCGGAAAAAACGGCGGCTGAAAAGCGGTCACCCAATGTCGGCAACACGCCGTCGTAATCCTGTAGCGCGGCGAGCATCTCTGGCTCCGTGAGCGGTGTGGAAGCCTCGCGGTAGGTGACATCATAACCTTCCAGCGCCTCCTGAACTTCGGTTGGTGCCGGTCGCGCGATGAATAGCTTGGTCAATGCATCCGTCCTCCGTTTGGAGCAGGCTGCGTCGGTCGCGTCAGCACAATGGCTCCGTTTTCATCTGGCACCCCAAGCACCAAAACCTCGGACATGAACGGCCCTATTTGGCGGGGGGGAAAGTTTACCACGCCCATGACCTGAGTACCGACCAGTGCTTCTGGTGTATAATGCACCGTGATCTGCGCCGACGTCTTACGCTCTCCGATATCGGGGCCGAAGTCTATCCACATCTTGATCGCAGGCTTGCGTGCTTCGGGAAATGGTTCGGCGCGGGTCACGGTGCCCACGCGGATGTCGACCTTCAGGAAATCGTCAAAGCTGATCTCAGTCATTGGACAGCTCGCGTGAACGGTCTGCGGCAGCAGCGACTGCCCGCTTCAACAGCACCGGAAACCCGTCTTTCTCGTTCATCAACACCTCAAGCGCCGCCTGGGTCGTGCCGTTCGGGCTGGTCACATTGATGCGAAGCTGGTCTGGACCCTCGACAGCGGATTTCGCCAAGGCCCCGGCTCCGGCAACTGTCGCCGTGGCCAGTTGCAGCGCCAATTCGGGGCTCAGGCCCTGTGCGACGCCCCCGGCCGCCATCGTTTCGATCATGTGGAACACATAAGCCGGTCCAGATCCGCTGACACCGGTGACGGCATCGATCTGGGCCTCTTCATCCAAGCGCACGACGTCGCCTACGGCAGACAACAGCTTTTCGGCCTCGTCCATGGCGGTTTCGCCCACGTGGTCGTTCCCCACTATCGCGGTAATGCCTTGGCCGATCGCAGCAGGCGTATTGGGCATGGCCCGCACGATCGGTGTTTGACCGCCGAGGGTCTTTTCAAATGTCGCAATCGTGGTGCCTGCGGCGACGCTGACGAACACCGTCTTGCCATTGCCCATTGCCTGCAAGGTGGGCAGGGCGTCGCCCATCATCTGAGGTTTGACAGCGACCAGCACAACAGCAGGCGTCTTGGGGAGTTCTTGGTTCAGGTTGACACCCTGATCCTTCAGCCAATCCGAAGGGTGAGGGTCAATCACCCAGACCGAAGACTTTGGCAACCCTCGTGCCAACCACCCGGCCAGCATGGCAGAACCCATTTTCCCACAGCCCAGCAGAACCAATCCATCTTTGGCGATGCGCGTATCTTGCATGATATCCCCCTAAGTTTTCACTTTGGGGGCAACACTTACGCGTGACCGTAAGCCTCTGCAATGGCTACTTGGATCGCCTGCTTCGGGGTCTGATCACCCCATAGAACCAGTTGAACTGCCGGGTAATATCGTTCTGCTTCAAGCACCGCCGCATTGATCATCGCATTGATTTGCTGTGCCGAGGCATCTTGCCCCCCGGCCAGGACCAGCCCATAGCGGTATACCATCATCTTTTGTTCGGGCCAGTAGGTGAAGGCCCCTGCCCAGCATTGGTCGTTCACATCGTTCAGCAACTGATAAAGCGCCGGCAGCTTTTCCTCCGGCGGGTCCATCTCGAATGAACATACCAGTTTGAGCATTTCGTCATATGGGGACCACGCCAAGGTAATCGAGTAGGTACGCCACTGGCCTTCGACGGCCATCGCGATCTGTTCGTCGGAAATTCGGTCGAAATCCCAATCGTTGAAGGCTGCTAGATTTTCCACAATGTCGATGGGGTGAATGTCTTCTTCAAGATATCGCTCTGTCAGGGCCATTTCGTCACCTCGTTTTGTCGAGTACCTCTGCGCTGCAACGCATCAATACATGGGTGTATCCACTATAGGTCGCCGACGATCGTGACGACCCACACTAGATATGGTGCGCTCAAGAAAGCGTTGAGGCAAGCGTTTTTGTGTGAGTAAACACAAAAGATAGGGGATAACCGCAGTATCTTGTGGATAAGAGCACAGGCCCGACCGAATGTGGTAAAACGTTGTGCAAAGCTGGCCCCATTTTCCTTCATCCAGCATAAGTGAAGGCACCCATGCCACGGCGTGGGTGCCTCCTACCTGAGTATGTCGATACCCTAAGACCGTCGGTTTTCGGCGCTCAGGATTTTGTTTCCGTCGACGTCTTTGACTCCAGTTTGGCAAGACGTGCCTTCATTGCTTCATTTTCTTCACGGGCTTTCTGGGCCATCGCACGAACTGCGTCGAATTCTTCTCGCGTCACAAAATCGCGATCGGACAGCCAACGGTCCAACATACCCTTCATCGCGGTTTCGGCTTCCGTTTTGGCACCCTGCGCTACTCCCATCGCGTTTGTCATCATCTGGGAAATGTCGTCGAATATCTTGTTGCGGGTCTGCATGGTATTATTCTCCTGTACAAAGCTTATTCACTATATGGTGTTCAATCAGCTGTCTCGCAAGGTTGACTTTCCGACGTTTGCGGGCTCAATCGGCATATGATTGCAATTCTCACATTCCCCGATTTATCGCCCGAGATTTTCTCGATTGACCTGTTTGGCATGACCCTTGCGCTGCGTTGGTACGCGCTTGCCTATATCGTGGGTATTCTTACTGGTTGGCGCATCGTGGTGCGCGCGATCAGCCGCCCCGATCTATGGCGCAATGACACGCCGGTAATGACGCGCCAGCAGGTCGAAGATCTGTTGTTCTGGGTCATCCTGGGTGTCATTCTCGGCGGTCGTCTGGGCTATGTGCTGTTTTATCAACCCGCATATTACCTCCAGAATCCAGGGGAAATTCTGCGCGTCTGGGAGGGCGGAATGTCGTTTCACGGCGGTGCCATCGGCGTGATCTTGGCTGGGCTGATCTTTACCCTGCGCAAACGGATCAACACCATATCGACGGGTGACATGGTTTGCCTGGGCCTGGCACCCGGTCTGTTCCTGGGGCGGCTCGCCAATTTTATCAATGCCGAACTGTGGGGCCGGCCCACAGACCTTCCTTGGGGTGTCGCGTTTCCAACCGTTGCGGCGCAGAACTGCCCTGATGTGGCAGGCATATGCGCCCGCCATCCGTCGCAGCTTTACGAGGCATTGCTCGAAGGACTGATCCTGGGTGCGTTGCTGATTTACATGGCCTGGCGTCGTGGCGCGCTGAAATACGAAGGCCTGATCGGCGGGACATTTCTGACCGGGTACGGCCTCGCGCGGTTCGTTGTCGAATTCGTACGCCAGCCTGATGCGCAATTTGTCAGCCCTGGCAACCCTTTGGGATTGGCGTGGCACGTCGGCGGCTGGGGCCTGACGATGGGGCAATTGTTGAGCTTGCCGATGATCGCCATCGGAATCTATTTCATCGCTCGGGCCAAACGTAACGGATGACAACACTGCTGGACACCATCATAAGCCGCATCCGGGCAAATGGCCCGATGCGGCTAGACGACTATATGACGACCTGCATGCTGCATCCGACCTTGGGATATTACACGACCCGTGATCCCTTCGGTACTGACGGAGACTTTGTCACCGCCCCCGAGATCAGCCAGATGTTCGGGGAGCTGATCGGCCTGTGTCTCGCTCAAACCTGGCTGTCTCAGGGTGCACCCGCACGGTTTACCCTTGCCGAACTTGGCCCCGGGCGCGGCACACTGATGGCGGACCTGTTGCGCGCGGTCCAAAAGGTGCCGGGCTTTGTCGAAGCTGCTGAGATCGTCTTGATCGAAGCATCTCCGACCTTGCGCGACATTCAGAGTGCCACCCTGAACGGACATAGCCCGCGATGGGTGGAAACGCCTGAAGACCTGGACGATCAGCCATTGTATCTTGTGGCGAACGAATTTTTCGACGCGCTCCCTATTCGCCAGTTTGTGCGCGATAAAGAAGGCTGGCGCGAACGGCTTATTTCCCAAAGCAACGGGGCGCTGAGCTTTGGTCTCGGTCCGAGATTGCCGCAGTCCGCTCTTGATGATCGGCTGGATGATACCGCAGAGGGCGATCTGATCGAAGATTGCCCGCCCCTGACAGGGTACATGCGCCCTATTTCGCACCGTATCGCCACATTTGGCGGCGCTGCACTGATCATCGACTATGGCGACTGGCGCAGCCTTGGCGACACATTGCAGGCGTTACAGGGCCATAAACCCACAACCCCCCTGATCGCTCCCGGGCACTGCGATCTGACGGCCCATGTCGATTTCGAGAAACTTGCGC
>TARA_R110000787_G_scaffold16887_8_pt1 | contig 30512 bp, 26 predicted proteins | sample TARA_R110000787 | Tara Oceans TARA_R110000787 (sample SAMEA4397920) | marine metagenome | biome: Polar Biome; feature: [DCM] deep chlorophyll maximum layer (ENVO:01000326); material: water (ENVO:00002006), including particulate matter (ENVO:01000060) such as... | depth 35 m | reverse complement strand
GCCGCCCGCGTTGGAGTTGCCATTGCCGCCCGCGTTGGAGTTGCCCTGAGCATTTGAACTGGAATGACCGCCTGCGCTACTGACGTTCGATCCACCGGAACCATTGCTGCTGCGGACCTTGCCTGGGATACTGTTAATTGCTCCACTATTGCCGATGGCGAAATTCGGATTGGGGGTTGTAAGCGATGCCATCTGAACCGGGACGGATCTTGATTCGCTATTGGTGATCAATCCACCGGTCAATGCGCTCAGCGATACCGGCGTGTCGAGCACGGGCGCGGAAATCGTGCCGTCGAATGCGCTACTGGCGATGTTCAGCAAAGTGGCGTCATCCATCGGCTCGGGCGTCTCTGTGCTTCCGGCGGGTGCGTTGGGAGAATCAATGGTTTTCGTCTCGGCCCCTGCAATTGTCAGCCGGAATTGCTGGTCCTGATTAACGATGCCGATCATACCGGGCGACAAGAGCTGGCTCGCGCCGCCATCCAGGGTCGACACCTGTACCGCGCCTTCGGTCACCTGAACCGCGGTTCCGGTTTCCGAAACGGTAACGCTGAACGTCGTGCCTTTCACCACAGCAGCAAGATACGGAGTTTTTACCCCGAAATGTGGTGTAGCCTTCTTGTCGATGCGGAAGAGAACATTGCCGATCTCTTCGAAAAACTGGACAACGCCGCCGCTCTGCTTCGGTTCGCTGATGCGCAAGCGGCTGTTGGGCGATACGACCACATATTCCTGACCGCGTACCAGAACCGCACGGCTTTTCTGACCGGTGGAAATGACATCACCAGCAGCAAGACTGCCTCCGCTGATCGCGATCTTGGATACACCGGCACGCAATATATTGACCGTTCCGGCGCTTTCGGAAAGCTTCCATTGTGGAGTACCGGCATGCGCGGTGCCGGCTGCCATCATTGCTGCAATCGCTAGAAATTTTTTCATTGTGCTACTCATCACTTTCGTTGGCCTCGGGACAATGATCGCGCTCGGCAATGCCCCCGTTTAATCTCCAGTAGAATGATGAAGTGAGTCGAACGTTTAAAAACGGTCTGAATTTTTTATTAAAACATCGATTTGATAAGCATTTCCTAAGCCTTTCTAGATAAATGAATTTGTTCCGAGTTCAGGAGTAGTTCGTGCATCTAGTAGTAAAATTGGCAATATGCGCTGGATTGGGGCTTTGCTCTGCGTCCGGCTTTGCCCAGCAAGCCGGCAATCCGTTCGAAGGTGTCAGCCCGCCGGACGAACAGATCATCGGCGATCCGGACCGTGATGACCTGGTTCCGCCGGTCGTGGCGCCGGATCAGTCTGTGCAACAAAGCCGCGATCGCGAGGCGTTTACGATCGGTGCTGTCTCCGTCAAATCCGGGATAGAAATAGCGGCAGGCGATCTGGCTCGCGCCTATGAACCGTTTATCGGTGAAGAAGCGAGTGAGGACAAGCTGCGGGATCTGGCGAACACGATCTCCGAAATCGCCCGGGAGAAGGGCTATATCTTCGCTAGCGCCCACATCCCTGCCCAGTCCGTAAAAATCGGCGTTGTCGAGGTTCTGCTCGACCCCGGCGCGATCGATGAAGTCCGGATAATTGGCTCTGAAAACAGACGTCTACGCAAGATACTTGATAGATTGAAGAACAGACCCACTCTCGCGACGCGGGTAGAAAGACAGCTGCTTTTTGTAGCGGATTTGCCGGGTATAACGTTGCTAAACTCGAACTACCGCCGTGAAAATGGCAAAGGCATCCTCGTCGTGTCGGTGCGCGAAGACAAAGCCAAGGGGCATCTGGCTCTCGACAATTTTGGTCCCGAAACACTCGGACCATTCCGCGCACGCCTCGACCTCGATATCGCCGGACTGCTGACGGACGGCGATATTTTGACAACAAATGTGATCAGTTCGATCGTACAGCCAAAAGAACTAACCTATGTAAATGCACGATATGCAGTGACATTGGGTGATGGAGCCACGGTAGTCGGTATATCGGCTGCCGCGGGACGCACGCATTCAGGCGGTAATCTGGCCGATTTCGAATTTACCGGACAGAACCGCTATGCATCAGGCTTTGTAAGTCATGCTGTGAAACGCGGTAGAGACGTCAATTTGTGGATAAATGGAGAAGTCGCGTTCCTCGATGCCCGCCAGTCCCAAAACGGAACAATTTTCCAGAATGAGCAGATAGCGACAGCAGCGGTGAACATCTCGGGCAATTATAATATTGGTGTCGGTAGAATCTATGGCGGTGTCGGAATAACGCAAGGTTTGGGCATTCTAGGCGCAAATCGGCTGGGGGACCCTCTGAATTCCCGCAACGACGGCAGCGGCATATTCACCAAAGGGAATTTCTGGATCAACTCGATATTCGATCTGGGAGACGGATTCGGGCTCCGATTGGCGGGTAACGCACAAATCGCTTCGCGGCCGCTGCTGTCGTCTAACGAACTCGCCGTCGGCGGCCCCTATTTTGGCAAGGGCTATGATTTTAGCGAACGCTTTGGCGATGAAGGGGCGATGGGCCTGGCCGAGGTCCGTAAAGAATTTAAAAAGGTCAATGAATGGCTCGACTGGTTTCAGCTCTACGCCTTTGTCGACGGCGGCCATGCATCCAATAAGGGAACCGGATTTGGAGACGGGTCCCTTGCTTCGGCAGGCGGGGGGATAAGAGCGCAGATCGGCAAATTGGATCTGGGCATTGAAGCCGCCGCACCACTGACCAGAGATCGATTTGAAAGCGGCGACCGGTCGCCAAAAATATCCTTCCAGATCGGACTGCGATTCTAGGGCGATATTGTTCCGATGACAATTCTGGCCGACGCTGTCGGCTTGCTCAAAAACACAGATCATGCCTGAGAGCGTTCTGGTTTTGTCAGCGTCGCTAGGGTCATGTTCGTCTAGTGATGACTGTTCCCCGTCAGCACCTGTGGCACAGATTTGAGCATAGTTTAAAGAGGATCTAGGTCTCGTCGAATTGACGAAGAAGCGAAGATGAGCTCTAAATCCTCAAAACCCGAAGCAAGTGCTGAACGGCTAGTAGAGGACATCTGCCGTGCCACGCGTCGGCACTTCTCAGATGAAGACAAGGTCAGGATCGTGCTGGATGGCCTGCGGCACCAAGCGCGTGATCTGAAGCAATGCGTACGCATGTGGAACCGCATGGAATAATAATTATCGACACTGAATTCCACGTGGTCGGCTCACTATTTGCGATGTCAATTTCGACATGCACGCAATCGACCGAAGTGCTGCCAACCCTTTTCTAATGAGAATGACTTGCAGTAGCACAGCAATTCTGCGATCTGCATCAGCTATTGCGAGTGATTCGCACTTAGCCGGCTTTGGGGGTCAGAATGAGATTTGAAATTGAAAAATGTGTGATTGGAGCCTTTGCCTCTATTGCGCTTGTTGCACCTGCTTCGGCGATCGCCGCGCCGGCGGTAGCGACAATACCGGTCGAGCTTAGCGTTGCAGGCATGTTTGCTCAGGCGGACTGGATTGTGAAGCTTGTCATTGTCGGCCTCGCATTCGCCTCCCTGGTTAGCTGGACGATCTTTATCGCCAAGACGATGGAATTGCGCGGAGCGACTGCGAAGGCACGCGAAGTTCATGATAGCGCGATCGTGCTGCATTCGCTTGACGACGCAAATAGCGTTGCGGCCCTGAACGGCAACGCGCTGGTGAAAGAGGCTTCAACGGAGCTGGAACTGTCGTCGGATGCCCTGAATGACGGCGAAGGTGTTAAAGAGCGCATCGTCTCACGCTTTGAAAGATACGAAGCCGCACTCGCACGCAGGCTGACACGCGGCGTCAACATTCTTGCCACAATAGGTGCCACGGCGCCCTTTGTCGGGCTGTTCGGGACGGTTTGGGGCATCATGAACAGCTTTATCGGAATAGCCGAAAAGCAAACAACAAACCTTGCCGTGGTCGCTCCGGGCATTGCGGAGGCGCTGCTGGCAACCGCACTGGGCCTCGTGGCCGCCATCCCGGCGGTTATCATGTACAATCATTTTTCGCGCCAGATATCGGCCCATCGCGCACTCGTTTCCGATACAGCGGCGGCGATCCTGCGCCTCGTGTCTCGTGATCTCAGCCGCGGCATTGCTGCCGGCAAATTCAAAGCCGGCAAGAAGGATTGAAACGATGTCGATTCGGCTTTCCGATACCAGCGACGACCTCCCGCTCAATCACGAGATAAATGTCACGCCGTTTATCGACGTGATGCTGGTGTTGCTTATCATTTTCATGGTTGCGGCTCCGCTCGCAACGGTGGACGTGAAAGTTGATCTGCCTGCCTCCAATGCAGCGGCGGCCCCCAAACCCGACAAGCCGGTTTTTCTCTCGATCCAGGCTGACGGCAAAATCCTTGTAAATGAATCAACGGTAGCACTGGCCGAACTGGGCACTGCCATCCAGACCGCTACAAAGAACGACAAAGAACAGCGCATCTATCTGCGAGCGGACAAGACGATAACCTATGATGTGATCATGGGGGCGATGAACAGGCTCCGTTCAGCGGGATATATACACGTTGCACTTGTCGGCGCCGAAACAACTGGTCCGCAATGAGTGCGGTGTTTCTTGATCCGGTCGAGAAACGGCAATGGGCCCTGGCCGGCATGACGGCGCTGGCTGCGCATGGTGTCCTTGCGTGGTCCTTAACGGCGTGGGACAAAGAACCTGTCCTGCCAATGCCAGAGCCCGTTGTTCTGGTCGAACTGCCGCCGGAAAGCGGGGCATCCTCTGCCGCTGTGGATCAGGTGTCCAGCGAGACACTACCCCCTGATCCTGCGCCAATGCAGCAAATGCCGGCTTCACTGGACCTTCCGGCCGCGCCCTCGGCTGCACAGGCTGTACCGGTAACGCTGCCAAGGCAGTCGCCGATAGCGCAGCCGCAACCGATAGCTGTCCGTAACAATAGCCCTAAAGTTTTACCCTCTCCCAGAATAGCTCCCGACACCGGTCCAGGTGCTGCTTCGGAAAAGGCACCTGCCAGCAAAACGTCCGGCGAGAGTCCGCAGGCGCGGAAGGAAAAGGCGGATTATTTCGCCATGGTTAGCGCACATTTGAACCGCCGGAAGCAATATCCGTCCGAAGCACGCAAGGCCCGGCAGCAGGGTGTTGTGAAGGTGCGCTTTACGGTTGATCGGAGCGGAAATATTTCTGGCGTTTCGATCAGCGGTTCGAGCGGATACCAGATACTCGACGAGGCCACCCTCGCATTGATGCAGCGTGTGGCTCCGCTTCCCCGCATGCCTGACACGATGGCCCAGAGCAGCGTCACCATCACGCTTCCAATTGATTATTCCCTCAGAACAAGATGAAAAAGGAAATCGACATTATGAACAAGAATATCCTGCGCCCGATGAGTCTCAGGTCCCCGAGCGCGAGCAACGCCAGTCTTCACACGTACGGCGCAGCAGCGGCTCTGGGACTGACCACCGTCCTCGCCGCCACACCTGCTTTCGCCCAGAATGCCGAGCCGGAAGAAATCGAGCTGGAAACGCTGCGCATTGAGGACGATACCGCCGACGTAAATCCATATACCCAAAAAGGCGCGCCATATAAGGCGCGCGTTTCTGCTGATCCTCGCAGAGTGAAACCACTGGCCGAAACACCTGCGACGATTACGGTCATCACCGAAAGCCAGATCGAGGAGGCCGGGACAACCGACCTGAAGGAAATTCTATCCCAGCAACCAGGGGTAACGATCGGCACCGGCGAGAATGGCAATGCTTTTGGTGACCGCTATATTATCCGCGGCGAGGAAGCCAGGAGCGACGTTTTCGTGGATGGCCTGCGCGATCCCGGCATGACCACGCGCGAGAGCTTCGCTGTAGATCAGATCGAAATAACCAAGGGCCCGAGCGCGACCTTCGCCGGACGGGGAGCCACGGGCGGAGCGGTCAACGCAATCACCAAACAGGCCAGCACGGATTATAATTTCAGCCGCGTCGATCTTGGCCTGGGAACCGATAATTACTATCGCGGGACGATAGATACAAATTGGCTGTTGTCCGACAATGCGGCGATCCGCGCGAATCTCCTATATTCGAATCAGGATGTTCCCGGCAGAGATCCCGCAAATCGTGAACGCTGGGGTGCCGCAATCTCGGGCACGTTGCAAATAAGCGATGCCGTGCGGGTTGCGCTCGATTATTATCACCTGACCGCCAACGACAAGCCTGACCTGGGCAGCTATGTCACCGCGAGCACAGCGGACGGCTACGGTGAACCCTTTGATGATATTCCTGCATTTACCCAGGACGGAGACTTTCTTAAGTCCGAAGTAGATACCGTCACCGGCCGGATTTTCATCGAACCTTTTGACGGTTTCAAAATCGTCAACTCGACGCGCTATGGCGAATCGAGCAATGGTTATGTGACAACCGGCGCGCGGGGTGGCGTCGACGGCGCCACCATCGCCCTGAGTGACCATCAGGGTTGGCAGGAAGTCCGATATTTCGTCAACCAGTTCAATGCGATCGGTAGTTTTGATACCGGGTCACTGGCCCATACATTGATTGTCGGTAGCGAATATTCCGATCACAAGGTCACCAACGGCGTCTATTCGATCACGAATACCGGCGCGACCAACTGCACGGTCAGTGGCCGCGGCGGGACACGGCCGGGCTATTGTATTACGGATGCGGACGGCAGCCTGATAGTTGAACCGGATGCAATAAGTTCGTTGCTTGGCCGCGAAATCACGAGAAATGGATCGGACAGCGTATGGCAGGTTAGCGCGCTTTCCTTTTACGCCATGGACACGGTTGATATTACGCCCTGGCTCTCGATCAACGGTGGCGTACGGCTCGATGCGACGGATTTCAGCCTTGCAGTCGGTGCCGCAGACTATCGGCAGAACGAGACGCTCTGGAATGGTCATGCCGGAATAAGCGTCAAGCCGATAGACGAGCTTATGCTTTACGCCAGCTGGGGCACAGCCAAGAATATCAATGGCGGTGAGTCCGATCTCGGATCCAACTGCGGCTATGGCGGCTTCTGTGTGGATCCAGTCAATCCTGCTGTCAGCGGCAGACCGGAATCCTCGACGAGCTTTGAAGCCGGCCTGAAATGGGATCTGTTCGATGACCGGTTCTTGCTGACTGCAGCGGTCTTCCAGACAACCAAATCCGATATATTCGAGCTTGGCTCCGACGACTATTCGATTGAAGGCGCCATAAACACGGGCAAGACACGCGTGAAGGGCATCGAATTGGGGGTTGTCGGCAATATAACAGACAAGCTGTCTGGCCAGATTGGGCTTACAATCATGGACGCCGAGGTACTGGAAAGTATTGATCCGGACAATGTCGGGCTCACGCTTTCGAATTTTGCTGACACCCAGGCAACCGCGCAACTTCGATACCAGGCAACCGAGCAATTCGCTTTTGGCGCTACCGCGACTTACAAGAGTGCCATGTATGCAGGCCAGCCTGACAGCGCCGCCAGCTTCAATGCCACAGCAGGCCGCTATTCCTATCGCGTCCCGTCCTATGCGGTTTTCGATGCTTTCGCTCACTATAAGTTCAACGAACATTTCTCCGGACGTATCAATGTTCAGAACGTGGGCGATGTAGATTATTATACCGCAGCTTATCGCAGCGGTGCTTTCCTCTATAAAGGTGACGAACGAAGAGCTACTGTGACCTTGACAGGTCGTTTCTAACTACGGCGGCGGAAAGCAATCTTGCTTTCCGCCGCAACGATCTCAATATTTGCGAGACAGAATATGATCACCGTCATCGAACAGCTTTTGACCAAGGATGAAGTCGGGCAGTTCCGGGAAAAGCTTGCAAAGGCCGACTGGATCGATGGCGCGCAGTCGGCGGGTTCCCGCTCGGTTGCGGTCAAGCAAAACCAGCAGCTTGATCGAGCGGACATATTGGGCAAGCAGTTGGGAGATGCCATCCTCAGAAAACTTGGTAACAATGCCCAGTTCGTTTCTGCTTCGCTCGCAGAGAAAATCTGGCCGCCCGCATTCAATCTCTATCAGAATGGCGGCCACTACGGAACGCATAGCGATGCCGCGCTCATGCGCTTGCCCGACACTGGCTTCACGATTCGCAGCGATTTGTCGGCAACGCTCTTTCTTTCCGAACCGGATGAATATGATGGGGGGGAGCTGCTCATCGAAGAGCAGTTTGGTGCGCAAGCGGCAAAGCTCGCCGCGGGTGACATGCTGCTATATCCGTCATCCAGTCTGCATCAGGTTGCCCCTGTCACGCGCGGTCAGAGGATATGTGCGATCACATGGATGCAAAGTGCCGTCGCGGACGGCGCTGCGCGAGAGATGCTCTACGATCTCGATCAGTCGATACAGGCATTGGCGCCGGATCGACCGAAGGATGATCCCGACATAGATCGGCTGGTTCATGTATATCATAATTTGTTGCGACGCTGGGCAAAGGTATGAGCCGAACTATATTTAAGGCACTGTTCTGGGCGATTCTGGCACTTCCGGGCCTTGTAATGATCTGGCAGTTTTCAAACCATGGTGTTCTGGCCATGGACATGCTTCACCCCAGTGGCGAGATGTCGATCCGGCTGATGATCCTCGCCATGTTGGCTGGCCCGCTGTCGGAATTTTTCGGGCTCAACAGATTTTTCCGGGCCTGGCTCGCGATACGCCGCAATCTGGGAGTTGCAGCATTCGGTTATGCGATACTGCATCTCGCATTTTATTTTCTCGATATGCCCGACGTTGCGGCCATATGGGATGAATTGAGCATAGCGGGCATTTGGACGGGGTGGCTGGCATTGATACTCATGATTCCGCCAGCCTCGATCAGTTTCGACAATGCCATGCGAAAACTGGGTCGAAAATGGAAGTTGATCCAGCGTCTCGTTTATGCGGCCTTCATCGTCAGTCTGGCCCATTGGCTTCTGCTTGATTGGGATTGGTGGCCAGCATTTATTCATCTCACCCCTCTTATGATTGCCTGGAGTCTCCGTTGGTTAAGGCCCCGGAGAAAAGCGTCTCTCTCACGGAGTTTATAATGGACAAAAAAATTAACCGTCTGGCTCTCACGGCAATTGCCGGAGCAATGTTTCTTACCGCTGCACCAGCTTATGCCGATGGAAATGTTCAATGCAAATCCGGCCCGACCAAGAACTGGAAACCGATTGCCAGGATGAAGAAAAAAGTCTGGATGGAAGGCTGGGAACTGTTGAAATTGCAGGTAGAAGGCGACTGTTACGAAGTCTACGCCCGCAACGAAAGCGGACAATCCATTGAAGCGTTCTTCCACCCTGTGACTTTGGAAAAGCTAGTAGTCTATCGCCGCGGGAGCGAAATTTACCGGTCTTCCAATTTTCCGAAGTGAGCCAAAGTAGATCGTAAAAAATTTTACCGATGCCACGTTGGCCCAGACAAGCTTTATCACCGCCACTTATCAGATATACAGATTTTAAAAGAAGCTCGAGCGCAAAACCAATCAAGAGATGAACCGAAGCAGAATCATTTCCATTAAAAGCCCATTGCTCAATGTCAGGAACATCGATTTCAACCGCATGTCGCCTAGCGACATCAGCCTACCTCGTTCCGCGAGGAGCGCGAATGGCGGGTGATCTATACTCCGGCGATTTTGGCGCAATCCGCTGAAATGACGCTCGAGCAGATGAACAGAGTTCCCACAGAAATCATGACATTAAATGGAATGCCGCAGCGGGTCTACGCTATCCCATTCAAGGATCATCCCCAAGAAGGGTTCGTCGGGGCCACAATTCCTACGTTGCTGGATCGCGTATTGATTGGACCTTCACTTGATGCCATTCCTATCGCGCGCGCGTTCGTGGACGAACTTGACAGTTGTGGTGTGAAGAATACTCAAGAGAAAGTAATAATCACAGGAGTTCCGTTGAGAACGTAACATTCGTTTACCTCTAGGGTCCAAAAAGGACCTCGCCCAGCAAAAAAATATATGCAGTCTCAACAATTCCAGCGACCATCAGGCTCGCCTACCAACACAAAATGAGCATCGAACATTTTCTGCAAGCAACCATGCTCGATCCGCGAATTCACACGGTTTAAGTCAACGTTATATTCGATCCAACCTCACGCAGTTACATGAGGTAACAGCTTAGCATTACGCCTAAAATGTCGCTATAGAAATTCAATGAAGGTCAAATACATCTACCCTTTGGACCGTCCGCTTAAATTCGCAGACCGGCTAGACGATTCCGCCGCCCAATACGCGATAGAGGTTGATCAGATTGAGAGCACGGGACAACCGCGTGTCGACCAGTTGTTGCTGCGAAGTATAAGCCGTTCGCTCTGCGTCGAGGGCTACCAGATAGGAATCGACCCCAGCCTGATATCTGGCCCGAGACAGCCGCAAAGTCGTATTGGCAGATGCAGTCTGCTTCGTGCGCGCCGCGAGCCTGTCATCAATCGTCCCACGCTGGGCCAGGGCATCGGCGACTTCCCGAAAAGCCGTCTGGATCGTCTTTTCATAATTGGCTACCGCCAGTTGCTGCGACGCTTTGGCATAGTCCAGATTGCTCTTGTTGCGGCCTCCATCAAAAATCGGCAAGCTTAATGCCCCTTCCGTCGCGGAAGAAAAGCTACCGCCGGCGAACAGTCCGCCCAGAGCATTGGAAGCCGTACCGAGCAAACCGGTCAGCGATATGCGGGGAAAGAACGCAGCCCGTGCAGCGCCGATATTGGCGTTTTCGGCGATCAGCTGATGTTCCGCCCGCAACACGTCGGGGCGCTGCAGGAGGACATCAGAACTGACAGCAATGGGCAAGGACTGGAGCGTGTAGTCTTGTTCGCCCAGAGCTTCGGGCAGAAGCCGGGCGGGAGCCGCGGTGCCAACCAGCAGGTCGATTGCGTTGCGATCCTGCGCTATCTGGCTTTGCAGGACCGCTATGTCAGCCCGGGCGCTCTGAAGGACGGTCTCCGCTTGACGGGCTTCCAGTTCGGAAGAAACGCCGATCCGGAAACGAGCCTCGGAAAGACTCAGGCTTTCTTCAGAGGTGGAGAGAGCGGCCTGACTGATTTGCAATTGATCCTGGTCGGCGGCCAGTTGCAACCAGGCTGACGCTATCTCGGCAATCAGACTGATTCGTGCGGCGCGCTTGGCCTCTTCGCTGGCAAAAAATTGCTCCTGCGCCGCGCGCGACAAGTTTGCCACACGATCGAACAGATCGATCTCGAACGCAGAAACACCGACCGCCAGAGAATAGCTGTCAACGGCGACATCCGGTCCGGAAGAAATGGTTTCGGTTCTGGTCGCGCTGCCCGACACCCCGATCGAGGGAAGCCGGTCAGCCCGCTGCACTTTATATTGCGCCCTTGCCTGCATGACATTGGCTGCGGCAATGCGCAGGTCGCGATTATTCTCCAGCCCGCTATCAATCAGTTCGACAAGGCGCGGATCGATGAAGAAATCACGCCAGCCAATGCCGGTAACGTCAAGCGCATCGCTGGCGGCCGCAGGATAAATCCCGTCGTGAGGCAGTTCGACCGGAACCGGCATTTCCGGCCGGACATATTCGGTGGCCAGACTGCATCCGGCCAAGGCGGTCGAGCATGCGAGAATAAGCAGGGATGATCTAAATATGGTCATATTCATTCCTCCGTCACAATGTTTAGGGGACGATCGTCATCCGGGCTTGCGTCCGGTTCTCGGGTATCGAGCCGCCCCATATAGCGGGCGGCCAGCAAGAAGAATGTCGGCACCAGGAAAATAGCCAGCACCGTCGCTGCAGTCATCCCGCCCACAACAGCGCGACCGATGGCATTTTGTCCACCCGCACCGGCTCCGGTTGTCAGCGCCAGCGGCAATACGCCGAACACAAATGCGAGACTGGTCATCAGGATCGGGCGGAGTCTCTGGGTTGCTGCGAACACAGTGGCTTCAAAGACGTTCATCCCGTCGGCGATCTTTTCCTTGGCGAACTCGACAATCAAAATCGCATTCTTCGCGGCCACGCCCATGGTAGTGATGAGGGCGACCTGCAGATAGATGTCATTGTCGAGCCCACTCAACATCGCCGCGGCCAGCGCACCGAAAACACCCAGCGGGACGACCAGCAGGACCGAAAGCGGTATCCACCAGCTTTCATACAAGGCGGCGAGGCACAGGAACACAATCAGCAGTGAAAGACCGTAAAGCAGCGGTGCCTGACCACCCGACAATTGCTCTTCGTAAGACAGGCCGGTCCATTCGAGCGACGTTCCCGGCGGTAGTTTTGCCTGCATTTCTTCCATCGCTTCGATGGCCGAACCGCTGCTGTAGCCTGGGCCGGGAATCCCCTGGATCTGCATGGCCGGCTGGCCATTATAACGGGTCAGTTGGACCGGTTCCTTTGACCAGTTCTGGGTTGAGAAGGCGGTAAAGGGGGCCATCTCTCCGCTCTGGCTGCGCACGAACAGCTTGCCGATATCTTCCGGTTGCTGGCGATACTGCTCGTCTGCCTGTAAATAGACCCGTTTGACCCGGCCCCTGTCAATGAAATCATTGACATAGCTACTGCCCCAGGCGGCGCTGATCGTGGCATTTATCTCGCTGATATCGAGCCCAAGCGCACGTGCTTTCTCCTGATCAATATCCACATTGAACTGCGGGGCATCATCCAGGCTAACCGGCCGGACCTGATCAACGCGCGGGTCCTGCGAAGCCATGCCAAGCAACTGGTTGCGGGCAGCTACAAGACCATCATGGCCCAGATTTCCGGTATCAACCAGTTGGAGATCAAACCCGGTCGCATTACCCAGTTCCTGCACAGCGGGAGGAACAATCGGGAAAATCATGCCGTCTTTATATTGCTGGAACCTGCCCATCGCCCGACCGGCAATAGTCTGGACATCATCGGGGCGATCCTCCCAGTCTTTCAGATTAACGAATGCCATACCTGCGTTCTGCCCCTGACCGGCAAAGCTAAAGCCGTTGATCGCGAAAACACCGTCGACATTGGCTTTTTCTTCCTCGAGGAAATGCTCCCGAACCAGCGTAAGAGCCTGATCGGTCCTTGCGCTGGTCGCGCCGGCTGGACTCTGGACAAGGACCATCATGATGCCCTGGTCTTCGTCCGGCAGAAAGGATGAAGGCAGGCGCATGAAAATAACGCCAACCCCGACGATGATAGCGGCATAAATCAGCATCGAGCGGACCCAGTTGCGTGCGGTCTTGCGCACACCACGTTCATATCCAAGCTTGCCGGATTCGAACTTGGCGTTGAACCAACGGAAGAAGCGAGCCAGCGGGCCGGCTCCGTCCGCCAGGCTGGAATCTCGCGTTTTCAGCATCGTAGCACATAAGGCCGGGGTCAGAATAAGAGCGACCAAAACCGAAAGAACCATTGCCGATATGATGGTGACCGAAAACTGACGGAAGATGACGCCTGTCGATCCGCCGAAAAAGGCCATCGGCAGGAAGACAGCCGAAAGCACGAGTCCGATCCCGATCAGCGCGCTGCTGATCTCGTCCATCGATTTCCGCGCCGCTTCCTTGGGCGAAAGCCCCTCCTCGTCCATCAGGCGCTCGACATTCTCGACGACCACAATCGCATCATCGACCAGCAGACCGATTGCCAGCACCATTCCGAACAGGGTCAAGGTGTTGATCGAAAGACCGGCAACGGACATGATCGCGAACGTACCCATCAGCACGACCGGAACAGCAATCGTCGGAATCAGCGTTGCACGCCAGTTCTGGAGGAACAGGAACATGACGAGAAATACCAGAACGACAGCTTCGATCAGCGTTTCTACGACCTGCTCGATGGACAGCCGGACAAAGGGTGTCGTGTCCAGCGGATAGTGAACCGAGACATCGTCCGGGAAACTCTTCGATATTTCAGCGACCTTGGCCTTCACCGCATCGACCGTATCGAGTGCGTTCGCGCCCGAGGCGAGTTTGATCGCGATTGCCGAGCCCGGCTTGCCATTGAAGGTAGCGTCGATACCATAGGATTCTGCGCCGAGTTCGACCCGGGCGACGTCGCACAGCTTGACCGCTGATCCGACCGTGGTTGATTTCAGGATGATATCGCAAAATTGCTCCGGCGTCTGCAGCCGTGACTGGACCGAAACAGCGGCATTGAGCATCTGTTCTTTGGAAGCCGGGCGAGCACCCAGCTGACCAGCCGATACTTGCGCGTTCTGCGCGCGCACCGCAGCGGTTACATCCGAAATGGTGAGCTTGAAAGAAGACAATTTTACCGGATCGATCCAGATTCGCATCGCATATTGCGAGCCGAAAGACTGCGTATCGCCTACTCCCGAAACCCGACTAAGCGGGTCCTGAAGCCTTGTCGCCACCAAGTCGGAAAGATCGTTCGCATTGTGGCTGCCGTTTTGGGAAGCCAGTGCGATAACCAGCAAGATGTTGGCGGAAGATTTGCTAACCCGCACCCCTTGCTGCTGGACTTCTTGCGGCAGCAACGGAGTTGCCGACTGAAGTTTGTTTTGCACCTGAACCTGCGCAATATCGGGGTCGGTGCCCTGATCGAACGTCAGGGTGATCGAAACTGTCCCCGCCGAAGACGAACTCGACGAGAAATAACGTAGATTATCGATACCCTTGAGCTGCTGCTCGATGATCTGCGTTGTGGTATTCTCGAGCGTCTTGGCGTCCGCTCCGGGGTAGGTGGCAGTAATCGTCACCGCAGGCGGCGCAATCGAGGGAAACTGGGCTACGGATAGATTGCCGATTGCCAGCCCGCCAGCGATGATCAGGGCAACCGCAATCACCCATGCAAAGATGGGGCGGTCGATAAAAAAACGTGACATGGTTTTCTACTTCTTTTGCTGTGCTGCAGGAGCGGAGGAAATATCAGCGACTTTCGCGGCCTTGGCGGGATCACGCCAGGCAACTGTCTTCACCGACATACCGGGCTGCAACATCATGCCGCCCTCCACTACAACCTTGTCACCTGGCTTGAGGCCCGATTTGACGAGCCAGTTGTTGCCGATAACCTGGCCGACCTCGATGGGCTTGAGCATGACCTTTCCGTCCTGGCCGACAATCATGACGACCGCCTGCCCTTTTTCATCCCGGCTGACCGCTCGCTGGGGAACAACGATCCCGTCTTGAAGCGATCCTTCCACCAACCGCGCACGGACAAACATGCCGGGCTGCAATATGCTCGATTTGTTCGGGAAAAGCGCACGGATGGTCTGCGAACCGGTTTCCGGATCGACACTGACATCGGTGAACTGAAGACGACCCTCCGCCGGATAGATGCTGCCATCTTCCAATATGAGTTGAACCGACGCAGCACCATCGCCGCGCGACAGGTCGCCCTGGGAGAGCTGTTGCCGCAATTTCAGAATTTCGGCGCTTGTTTGCGAGATATCGACATACACCGAATCAATTTTCTGGATGGTCGCTAGGGCGGTCGCCTGCGACGCAGAAACCAGCCCGCCGGTGGTGACCAGCGACCGGCCGATCCTTCCGGAAATAGGGGCGCTGATGGTGGTTCGCGCCAAATCAATCTCGGCCGACTGCAACGCCGCTCGCTGCGCTGCGACGTCTGCACGCGCCTGCTGCGCCGATGCCACCGCATTGTCGTAATCCTGCCGGGAAACGGCGTTGATCTTTACCAGCTCACCATAGCGTGTTGCCAGAGCCTGACTTGAAGCGATCGAAGCCTGTGCGCGAGCCAAAGCCGCTTTGGCGCTGGCAACCTGGGCTCGTGGAAGCTGTGGGTCGACTTGATACAGCGGTTGCCCGCGTTCAACATTACTGCCTTCCGTAAACAGGCGCCGCTTGATCAGGCCGTTAACCTGCGGCCTGACTTCGGACAGCTCATACGGGGTGATCCGGCCAGGCAATTCGATGGTCAGAGTCACCGGAGTCTCGGCAATAGTGACAACACCCACTTCGGGGAGGGCTGATAGGGGAGCCTGGTCGCTTTGATTGCTACATGCGCACAGGGTCAGCATCAGGGCTGATAACGCGTTTCGAAAAGATACCATGGAAATTTTTGCTCATCTATGTTATGTGAGTGATCGTTCATTCACATTGCAATTAGTGAGAACAGTTTCTACGGTCAAGAAAAAAAAGGAATGGTTGATGGATCAGGACTCACATTGTGACAACGAGCCCGGATTACAGGCACAAAGGACACTGGAACGCCGGGGCAAGATCACGGCTGCTGCAAAGCGGTTGTTTATCGAAAACGGTTTTCACAATACCGGTATGGCGCGACTGGCCAAGGAATCGGGTGTGCTGGTTGGCCAAATCTATCGTGATTTTGCCAGCAAAGAGGCCATTGTCGCAGACATAGTCGAGGAGCAGATGAACGTTCTGTTGGCCGCTTCGGAACTGCGCGAGTCGATCAGGCGCAGTGATTATGATGCGGTCAAGGCATGGATCTTTAAATTTGTCCGCGGCCCCGACGACAATGATTTCGTCCTTTTCGCCGAAATTCTGGCAGAATCATCGCGGAACGAAAAGATTGCCGCCATTACCGAAAAAGTGTCGGATCGACTGCGCGAAGCGATGGTCGAGGCACTTACCCTGTTAGCACCAGATCCGGCCAAAGCCGAGCGCCGCGAGACGGTCGCGAAAACCATCTTGTGCATTGGCGGCGGCGTTGGTCAGCAAAAGTCGGGGATGGTCAACAATCTGGATGATCAGGTCGTCGACTTGATCGTCGAGATGATCGAGCGCGAATTGATGGAGTTACAGCGAAGCTAGCGGTGAGGTTTGAAATCCGTCCGCGGACTGGCCGAGTGAATAATTTTCCCAGACATCCGTTGCCGCGGTCAATTGTGGTTGTCGATTTTGCAGGAACACCCCATCAGCCACTACCGGAAGCCATCGGGCACCCGCCAAGCTGCTCGGGAAACGTTCTTCTATTGGGGGTTTCGTATTGATTCGACTCACAAGCTCAAACCAAAAGCTTACAGGCGCGCTGTAAACCGCTTTATAGGTTGATTAATAAATGGCTGTTTTCTGGTAGCGGAGGAGGGACTCGAACCCCCGACACATGGATTATGATTCCAGTGGAAATGACTGTTTTCAGCGCTATAATCACGAACCACACCGGTATTCGTCACATCAAGCAGCCAGCAAATCTTGTTCCATCTTATCCATGAGCTCAACGTCTTTCGATGGGTCGTTAAATAGGTGACCGTAGACGTCAAACGTCATCATGATCGTCGAATGACCAAGAAGAGTTTGGATCTTCTTTGGAGCCCATCCTTGCTCAATGAACAGTGAGGCTGCAGCGTGCCGCAACGAATGCGGTGAGAAGCGCGGCTTGCCATTTTCATCAACGATATCACATTCAACCATGAGCGGTTTGAACACACGGTTATAGAAATTGGAATGGCTTTGAACCTTGCCGATACCGTTGGGGAACACAAGGTCGTCCACGCCTTTGGGGCAAAGCACGCGCCAAGCATCCAGAGCTTTGCTTAGAAAACCACCCATGGGGATATCACGACGCCCTGCCCTGCTTTTGGGAACCCCAATTTGATTATATCGATCGGCGCGCTGTCGTACTCGGATAAGGTTGTTTTCAAAATCAACGTCGGACCACCGGAGGCCACGCAGTTCAGACATTCTCATGCCAGTCATAATAGCCGTGACAATCAACGGCCGGTGTTGCGCTGGGACATTCGCAAGCAACAACCTAATCTCCGCTTTGCTTGGAAACACACGCTCAGGGTCATGACGCTGTGATTGCCGGAGCTTTACTTCTCTCGCGACGTTCTGCTGTACGTAGCCTCTTTCCTGCGCTTCTGAGATTAACGAACGCAAACTGGTCAGCGACTTCTTTGCATTCGACCTGGTGCTATCGCGAAGAATGTCATCTAGAAATTGACGCACGTCAGCAGAGGTAAGCTCTACCAGCATAATCGACCCAATTTTAGGGACAATATGATGCTTAATATGTGATCGGTAAGAATGAATCGTTGCTCGCTCTAGTTTCTCTAAATGGCATCGATCAAGCCAGATTTCGCATGCGTCAGAAATGGTAATGGGGGGCATTGATGGACTACTCCTAATGTGTGTTTTGATGTTCACATTCTACCGGAGTTCAACGACCGTGTCGGGCTAAATTCCAGCCTATTTCTGGCTTTTTTGTGCCTGCAATGCTCTGCGTTCTTTCACCACTTGGTCAACCATAGGGGCGAGAGTGAAAAGATTTCCAGCGATGAAGCGTATCTTCTCTTTTTCACTCGACCTTCTCCAATGATAGGTCAGATGTTCAGCCATTGAATTGGTCTTCTTGCGCTTTCTATAGCCAGCAGCGATCGCGGCGCGATAAACCGTGATTTCGCCCGCGTCGATTTCCTTGAGCAGCTTAGTATGCCCGTCATTCTTCAGCCGACGAATATAGTCTTCATTGGTTCCTGACATAGCGTCCTCGTAGACGTGTCGACGTCGACGTGTCTACAGCTTTCGATATCACTCAAAAAAAACTAACATTCATTTGCATATTTGAGCCGACAGCGCTTGGCCATTATGGTATTATAGACGTAAGTAAAGTTGATTGATCAGGGCAACGATCTGCAGCGCCTGCGAAGAACTATCTAGCCATAGCAATTTGTCATATTTTGTAGGGTATTTTAGCCGTGACCCGCGGCCAAATCGGTAGCCGGGATCAAGACCGGAGCTATGAGTGAGCAAACACGACTGGAAAATCGGTACGCTAACCACGGATCGGTGAAAGCCACCCTTTGCAAGGGAAAGACCAATCAAAGATGAAGGCACTGCATGACTGCACCCTTTTGACCGGTGATATTTGAAGGTAAGACATCACCGGTTGTGTTCGGTTCTGCTGGACGACCGAGTTGGCCAAAAAGGCCGGGTTTCGGAACTAGATTGACCGGTAAAGAGCTCCGCCGGTCTGCGGGATAGCTTTCCGCCAGGTTCTTCACCACTTTCCCATGGGAAACTAAACCTCTTGCTGTGAGAGCGCCATATTGGCCTACTTTCAGCAAGGGGGTTAAAGTCATTCCTCGGGAAGGTTGATTAAAACATTATTCAAATATCTAGGAGCTGAGCGACAAAGTCGCGATGCTCCTGTCGTCCCCGCAGGGGATGACAAATCCATCATGAATCCCATGAAAAACATGGAAAACACTTCCCCCTACAACTCAATTTTATAGGAATTCAAAATGAACCAGAGCCAAGAAACAATACGAGCGTCTCAGACATTAAGTCCCATGGATCTCAGCGAAAACGACCAAACATCATTATCGGACATCCTTGGAGATGTGTTGGTGAGCTTAACGTTGCTATTTTTCGTTGCATTCGTTGCGGAGCTTAGCACCATATACTCCTGAGACTCACGAGGGAATGACTTCAGCAATGAAATCATAAGGTTTCGAGCGTGGTCCTATAGCATCCAGTGCGATTTCTTTGTGTCTTGCCCTTAGAGCTCCATGGGCATGTCAGACACAATGTGGGCTTCTCAGTTTCACGGTTTCGGTTGAAAGCAGAGAAGTCTTAGGAATCCCCCAACATACTGACCCCCATCCCGCCTACTTGCCGGTGATTTTGAAACGCCATCCATCCACCGGGGTTGTTCATGCACAACCTTCATGAACTTTGGTTGGCTTGATGCATTATGGTATTATGAAGCCCAATCGCAAATTTGCTTTTTTCTTGGACGGCTGGAAATATGTGTAATCACTATCAAAACCACCCCGAAGCAATCCCCACATGGCTGGAATATATCGGTGCGGCTGGTGACATCCCCTTCTCAGAGGTCAAAATTGATGTCTGGCCGAAATATCAGGGCATGGTTGCGCGTCTCGACGGCGGTCGAAAAATACTCGACACCATGCAGTGGGGCGTCCCACTAACAATGAAGGGTAAACGTCCTGGCACGACCATTACAAAGCGAATAACCAACGTTCGCAACCTATCCAGCCTTTTCTGGCGATCGATGCTCACAAAGGCTGAAAATCGCTGCCTCGTGCCCTTCACCGCATTTGCTGAGCCAAAGCCCAGGTCGGGGAGAGAGGAATGTTGGTTCGAGGTCAATGAAGCCTCTGTCTCGGCGTTCGCTGGTATCTGGCGCCCCTCCGATGAAGGTAACGTATTTGCGTTTCTGACATGCGAACCTAATCCGCTTATCAAGCCCATTCACCCCGAGGCCATGCCGGTGATATTGCTTCCAGAGGATTATGACGGCTGGTTGGCTGGAGATGATGCGGGGAGGTTTGCGGTGCCATTCCCATCCCAGCTGATGTCGATGGCTGCTTAGCCTGTCACTGGCTCCTGCCTCATGGCGCTGCGTGCCTGTTATGGTGTAAAGCAAGGTTGACATTAGTTAGTCAAATATTGACTCATATCGTCTCATTTTTTCTGCCCGTCACCGGCGACTGCAGTTTCTTCCATTAATGGGCCATTGCGGCTCTATGTCCGATTTTGGCCTCGGATGACCGGTTCAACTGGACTTTCAGCGATCTGCTGGGACGTGCCTAATCTTAGTTGAACATAACGTGTGATATTAATTCGAGAAACCACTGTCCTACATAGAACATTTAGTGAACAACGTGATTTCCTTGATACCACTTGTAGGTCCGTCATGATTGTTATGGATAGCTCGTCCCTCCTTGCGCTGGCAGCAATCATTGCCAGCGTATCATCACTCATCTGGGCGGTGCGTCGGAAGCCATGACATTGGTTTCAGAAGATCGGCTGGTAGCCATGGCACTCGATGCTCTAGAGCAGATCCTCGCCCTTTCCGCTGAGGAATGCGTCAGCCGCACGAGATCGATTGCGGTGTGCCTTGCTTACCTCGCATCACGGGACACCTCTGAGAGATGGCCCTTTGACGAATTTTGGAAATGGCTAGATTGTGACGACAAGCTCGTGCGGTCAGGAAATCTCAACCGGTGTTTGAACGGTATCTACGCGCAGCTCAGCGTGAGACGAACAAACAACATGATGTTCAAATACAAGACGCCCCACAACTCATCATAGGTTGATGCTCGCTGGCCCATCGTGGGTTTAAGACCCTACAGAAGCAAAAGCGGACTCTTCCCTCGATGCAATCGAAATGACTGCTTACGCCCCAATTGCGGTCGTTCGCGCTATCCAGCCCAAATGGCGGATATGGGTGCAATAGCGGACATCGACCTCTGTGCCAGAACAGAACATTTTTATCGCTATCCTGAAAATCTGTTGCTCCGCGCTTACTAAATATGTTAACATTTTGTGAGGGTTGATAAAATCACGCGTTAAATAATGCTCATCTGGGCGATTTTTCAAGGCGGTTAAACAAGGGGTGAACAATGCAAAAATTTATAGGGGCGGCAGCGGTTGTGACTGCTATGGTTTTACCAGCATCATTGGTATCGGCTGCAGTGATCACAATCGATCAAGGTGAAGTTTTTAGCGCAAATTACGATAATGGAGGTATGGGCAACGGTCGAGGTGTAAGTTTTCTGGCGAATGAAAATTTTACGATTTCTTCGATCGGCTTTGACCTGAGCGTTATCTCGACCGACGCCACCAACTATGTTTATCAAATCTTCAGCAGTACAAATGGCAGTGACGCAGTTTCCATCTTGGATTTCGTAACCTTTAATCTGACAGCTGGAGAGGGCTATCGGGATCAAGCCTTTGGATTTACTTTTAACTCCGGCTCTCACTATCTTGTTAACTTTGCACGTGCGGACGGTGCTCATTTGGGCGATTTGGGTACGCACTACGTTTGGGAAGATCTAAACGGTGTTTCCGCAGCTATTAATTATGGTCCGCTTACGGTCGTTGAAGGCTTTGAAGGATCGCCACCAAATAATAGCAATCCCCTTATTGCGTTTACCCGGTTTAATGCCGGTACGCCGGCAGTCCCTGAACCAGCAACCTGGGCATTCATGATCTTTGGCTTTGGTGCCATTGGCGGAGCAATGCGCCGTCAGCGCAAGGCAAACGTGAAAGTCAGCTACGCTTAACTAATCAAAACGGATTTGCTCCGAAGCCCTGTCAGAGCAATCTGGCAGGGCTTTCTGCATGAGTGCTAGTGTCCGCTTTCGGGATGAAACCGCTATTAGAAGTCGCAACTCTCAATGACCGCTTCCCACCCAATTTCGGTCATTCGAACTGGTTTATGGAAAGTAAAAGCGGCTGGTCGGCAATCGCCCCATATGTGGTCATTCCCGACGTTAACTCCGTTTCGTGAAACCTGAAGCAGCCAATCGGTCGGTCTTGCCAAAACTCATATGCTGGCGGATGATGCCTTCTCAACAAGCTAGCTCTGCCAAGCGAGCAGTCGACGCTGCCGACAGTATGGAAAAGCCACATGGCATATGGGAAGCGCCGAAAATGCCGGCAGAAGTGCATTGACATCCCTATATATGCAAACTATTGCACAATTGATTGTATATATAGGGATCAAATCTAAAATGACTTATCTTGATACCCATCCGCTTCACGGTGCATTTATTTCCAACAAGTTTACGCGCTTGACTGATGTTATAGCCAGCCAAGGGGAGGATATGCTCCGCGATGCGAATATAGATGTTCCATCACGAGCGGTTTCGATTGTGCTACTGGTTGGAGAGCATGGTGAGATATCGGCAGCGGACATCGCCAACTGGTTGGAACAACCTCATCAGCTGGTCACACAGCGCTCAGACCTGCTGATCGAGTTAGGGCTGATCAAGCGCAGAAGCGATCCTCACGATGGCCGCAGAAAAATACTGGTTCTGACAGCCAAAGGAACGGATCAGTTCACTCGATTGACCGAGCTTATGGTCCAGGTCGCAGACGTTTTCGCTGCCTTGTTTGAGGAGATCGAATGCGATCTCGCCGCCATGGCGATGCGGGCCATCGAGGCACTCGAGCGATCGCCTATCCTTGAACGTATCAATTCCCGGCGATCCTCGCGCATTGTGAATAATCCAGACAATTTGGAAATATCATGAAAATCGCCTCTTCCAGAACAAAGCAGCTTCCCAAGGACACGGTAGACAAGGCCGCGCAAAAAGCGGCAATCGATATAGGTCTTGTCCTTGGGACAATGTTGATCCTGAAATATGCTTTGTTGAGCGTTGAAACGCTGTGGACCTATGCAGGTCCGATATCCTTGTTGTCAGCGCTCGCCGTTGCGAGTTGGCGCCTGCGGAAAAGTGGTGAGAGCTGGGTTGACCTTGGCCTAAAACGACTTCCAAGCTGGCGAAAAACGCTAGTATGGACATTCGTGGCACTGGTCTTAACCACCGCCGCCGGCATCTTGTTAGAATCCGTCATTAGCAGCGCACTGGGGGATGTTGCAGCGCAGGCTGCGCCCAGCAAGAGCGGCAGATTTGCGGGCCTTCCCGGAAACACAGCCGCTTTCGTCTATTGGCTGGCCGTGGCCTGGATCATTGGCGGTTTTACCGAAGAAATGCTGTTTCGCGGTCTGCTGATTACACGGTTTGAGACGCTGTTTTCGCGCATACCATTCGGTTTGGTCATCGCGATCATCATGCCGGCTGTCCTGTTCGGGCAGCAGCATTATTATTATCAGGGGATTGGCGGTGCTTTCGCGACTGGCGGCGTCGCATTGGTTTCTGGCATTCTTTATGTGTTTTTCAAACGAAATTTATGGCCACTCACCCTGTCGCACGGCTTGGCCAACACTGTCGGCCTGACACTGATTTATACCGGCCTTCAGCCGGCCACCTGACCCCCGCTTTCCTGTCCCTATCTGAACATCGAGATCTTCCATGAAATACATTCCTTTATTGCCCGAGCGCGCCCCTTGCTTGCCATCGGGAAAGAGTCGTTTGCGCCGATCGGCTACCCTTCTCATCTCAGCGATCCTGCTCGCTGCCGGCATAACGGGTCAGGCTGCCGCAGAATCGGCTGCGGATCTCGCGGACGATGCCCGGGTTGGCCGCTTTTCCGGCGTTGTCGCCACTGCTGAACGCGGCATCGTGCATGTTGTCGACGCGCGCGGCGCTGCGGCAGCCGGAAGCGATATCGTCAATGGTGCCCAGGTTGCCTACCCACTGGCATCGGTGACAAAGGTCCTGACCGCTACGACGGTCATGCGGCTGGTCGAGGACGGCCGTATCGATCTGACGGATACCGTAGCGAACTATCTCCCGGAATATGCGGACCGGCCCTTCGCCGGGGTGACGATTGCTCAACTTCTTAGCCATACAGGCGGCGTGCCCAGTCTTCTTAAGAACGATCAGGGGCTTGGCGACGAGCCGCTCGATTTCAATGTTCTCGCATTGCCGACCAGCACAAGCGCCCTGATCGACCAGTTTTCAGCCGCACCGCTGCTGTTCGAACCCGGCGCGCGCTACAGCTATTCGAATTCCGGCTATATTCTGCTGGGTCGCATCATCGAGGTTGCAACCGGCATGCCCTATTATTCTGCACTGGACGCGCTCGTGCTGGCACCGGCCGGGGTGTCCAAGGAATTTTGCCTTTGCCGCGACCTATCTGGTTACCCCAATGCGACAGCGTTCGAACGGCGTGGTGACAGCTTCTTGCCTGCCCCTGTCATTGATCCATCGCAGACGTTCAGCGCCGCAGGTGTCCGGGCGACCCCGGAGGGGCTGCTGAAATGGAGCGAAGCCCTGATGGCGGGCCGCATCCTCGCGCCGGAGTCTCTTGAGCGAATGTGGACGCCGGTGACCCCGACCCGCAATCCCGGCGAATCTTTCGCGCTTGGCTGGCTTGTCCGGGACGTCGACGGTGTGCGCCAGGTCGCCCATGACGGCACAATGCCGGGCACCGTCAGCTATCTGGTCCTGACTCCGGCAGAACATCGTGCGGTGTTCGGAGATCTTAATCGCACTCTTGACCTTGATCATATCACGGACAGCGAAGCCTATTTGCGACAGTTGGTTTCATCCGTTGTCGCGGGCAACGCGCCAGCGACCGTCCCGGCCCTTGCTCTGTCGCTGACGGGCCAGACGCTGGAGGGGGCCTACCGGCTACCGGAAGACCGCATCTTTACGCTCCAAACCGATGCTATGGGGCAGATCTGGCTTGAAACCGACGGAAGCTGGTCGGTCTTGCAATTGCCAAAACTCGTTCACGCAGATGGGCCACTCGCGGAAGATGCCGCCGAAGCCATTACTGATTGGGCGAAGAACGGTCACACCGGGCTTGCGGAGCACTTCAGCCAGAAAATGGCTGCCAATGTGCCTGCCGGAGCAATGGATGCTACTTGGAGCCAATTCATCGAGCAGTTCGGGGCGTATCGTCGCCACCACGTCTATTCCGTCACCGACGACTTTGCGGAGGTTCGCATCGATTTTGATCGAGGGTCAATGGACATCGGGATCGTTTACGACGACGGGGGTCAAATCAACGGGCTACAACCCGTGGGACAAGAAGTCGAAATGCCGGCTACTCGCCTGCGCGCATGGGTTACCGCCGAGGGGAACCTCTGGATCGATGGCTTTCTCCATGGCGGGCCCGACGTGTCGGCCTCTATCGATAGCGATGGGGGGCTGACCTTTCAATCGGGACAGCGCGCCATACCTCAACCTGCCCGATAAGCAGGGGATGGCTTCCGATCGCGTGGTTCATATAAAGTGGCTGAATGGTTGTTTCGAGGGGCTTGCCTATGTCGCAAGAATACAAATATCGACTTTATGTCATGGAATCCCGCGCTGAGCTACATGCCTTCTACTTTGGCTTTCCGCCAATAGAAAAGAGCCGCGAATGTCACGATGATCGGAACCATCAGGCCATATTCGTCGATCCACAATCCAGTTGTCTCGTTCTGCTCAGTCAATGGCGTGAAGATTTTTTGGATGAATATATTATGGGCGGCGTGGAAGAAGACGGCAGGCCAGAGGCTCTCCGATCGGAACGTAAAATAAGTCATGATGATCGACATGCTTACGATCATCAGGGTAAAGCAACCCAACTGAATCGCCGGATCACCGCCACCATAGGCAATGATTATCGGGAAGTGCCAAGCGGCCCATATGAGGCCGCTGACCAAGGAGACACCGCCAAATGGCAATACTTTGCGAAGCTCCCAGATGAAAAACCCGCGCCATCCGATTTCCTCGCCAATGATCGACCCGAGCGACTTGATCAGCTGCACCGTCGCCAAAAGGCCGGTCATGACCAGAAGCGGGGCCCATACGCTTCCGGGCTTAAAACCAAGCTCGGTCGTCCATTCCGCTACGGTTTCGCGGTTCGGCCCCCCGCCTAATCCAAGCGCCCAGATCAGTCCATAAGCAACGGAGACATATAAGACTGGTATCAGGTAGCTCTGCCAATTGAAGCGCCAGTGCCCCCATTTCCAGGGCAGCGTAGACCATGCCCGACCCCTTATGCTCAAAGTAATAAGGGCCGCCAGAGCCGGGCACCACATTAGCGCACCGACATAGATGCTTGCCGGATTAAGCTGGACGATCGCGAAATGCGCAAGGCCGCTAAGGCCGCACAATAAGGCAATAAAGATGGAAATTGTAATCCAAGCTTCTCGCCGTTCTTCTAAGATTTTTGTCATTGGGTGTATTACTAGACTAACATAGCTCCTGTCGAGTGCTATTTGCTTGTTAGGTTTCAAGGTCCGCAGGACCGGCCTGTAAGCCTGGAAATGGCGGCAAAGCTGACTGACAATAACTGCTGCACAATGTCAGGCATTGCCGAACGCGACCTAAAAACTGACCGATAGCTTCCCACCCACTTGTTGCCATTCGACTGCGGGCAGTCAGTATGCGCTGAGTGTCTGCTTTCAAAATCAAGCTTGGACATCGGCATTGACAATGTTTGCGCCCAAAGCGGCCATCCTAGTTCAATACTTAACCCACCACGAAGCCACCCGCTTCCAAGACGTATCGACCTTATGTTGTTTGCATCAACAACAGCAAAAGGAAATACACGACATGAGATTTAACCTATATGAAGTAGAGATAGAGCGGAGCAACGGCTGGTCAAAGGCCCAAGTCGTCGCGCCGAGCGAACAGCGCGCTGCAGAGTTAATTTTCGATCACGACACGTTGCTTGGACAGGATCACTTGCAGTTCACACTGGAACGAGTCGATGAAATATTATCCTGTGACCGGCGCAAAGGTCTGGACGACATGCTCGACAATTCCCCGGTGGGCATTGCAAGCTTCAACGAAACTATAGGCTGGGTTGGGCATGTCGCAGCCGTACCACAGCTTCAGTTATTCGGGATTGAGGACAGCAAGGGTTTGCAGACCTATATGATCGCTCCCAACAAAGACATTGCAGCAGCGCTTTATCTCGGCAGCAATGTTTTGTCAGACGGTGAGCAAAGAATTTTCAGGTTCTTCGACGGACTCACGGATCTTCCACCTGACCACATCCACAGCCTAGATTGCCTGCTGGAATTCGGACCGGTTGGTATCGCAGACTTTCATCCCGAAAGCGGCTGGTCAGTATCATAGCACCCTTGCACTGAATCAGCTTGCCTCGAACTGGAACACCAATTCGAGGCAAGCTATTCTATTACCAGCAGATGCGTGTTGAGTTTGACCAAAAATCTAATCTCTAGGCGGCCACCTCCAGAGGTCTCGCACTTGAACGGCTTTGAACAGTGGATAAGCAATCCATCGCTCAAAAACAGGTGCAGCTCAAACGCAAATCGCGCAACAGCGACCTCTACGAGAATTATTTGAGAGCGGTTATACCCGATGGATCCAAATATCCCCGAAACTACCCCTAAAAACCGAACAGCAATAGCCTTGGATATTTCCAGCTATGACTGCACGATAATTCACTTACAAGTCGAAGACTGCTGGCGCCATGTGAACGGCCTAAATATCATCAGCCGACCGGTATTCTTCCACATCGATCTCACCGGCCATACGGCCGACGGCTACGGCCACGGTGGCGTCGCCGGTAACGTTGGTCATGGTCCGCATCATGTCCAGCAGATGATTAATCCCTGCAACGAAAGCTATTGTTTCTAGCGGCACGCCAATTGACGAAAGCACAAGACTCATCATTACAAGCCCTGATCCTGGTACGCCTGCCGCGCCGATCGCGCCAAGGGTCGATGTAACAGCGATTAATACATAGGAAATCCAGGTAAGCTCGATACCATAAGCTTGCGCGCCAAACAGCGCGATCACACCCAGGTACATCGCGGTGCCATTCATGTTTATGGTGGCCCCCAACGCCACGGTAAAACTGGCTATGGAGTTTGATACCCCAAGGTTCCGTTCCACGCAGCGCAGCGTCACCGGTAAAGCCGCATTGGATGAAGCGGTGGAAAAGGCTATTGCCTGTGCATCAATAATGCCGCGATAGAAATCAACCACGGAAAGCCGAGCAATGAAACGGATGATGAGCGGATAAACGATCACGAGAATGAGGCCGCAGCCAAGATAATTTAGCATCACCAGCTTGCCGAGTGGCAGTAGCGCTTCAAAGCCAAATGTGCCAGCAACCCAGGCGATCAGCGCAAAGACGCCGAACGGCGTCAGTTCCATCACGATCATCGTCATTTTCTGCATGACCGCAGAACCGGCATCCATCGCTCTAGCGAGAGGAGCGCCCTCACTGCCGGTCGCAAGGATGGAAATACCAAAAAGCACCGCAAAGACAATGACCGGAAGGATGCTGCCTTGCGCCATTGCCATGACCGGATTGTCGGGCACGAGATTGACGATCATATCGATGATCGACTGATCAGGCGGAACGGGAATTTCGCTGCCCTCAGGCAAGCTGATGATCAAGCCTGCACCGGGCTGGACCAGCTGCGCCAAGGTCATGCCCAGCGTGACAGAGATGGCGGCGGTGCACAGGAATAGTCCGATTGCTTTTCCGCCCACCGAGCCCAGCTTGCCGATATCGCCGATCGCGGTGATACCCGATACAAGCGAGAAGAAAATCAGAGGAACCACCAACATCTTAATTGACCGGATAAAAAGATCCCCGATCCACTTGATCGACTGGGCATTATCGCCCAGCAAAACACCTGCGAGAACGCCCAGAACCAAAGCCAAAACGACGCGCTTCCACAGAGCGGTGGTGAACCAATATTTTATCATATCGAACTTTGGTCTCCGTAAAGTTGGTCCAGCGTAGCAGTAGTCAAATTTGAGACCAGAGCCTTTTCCATGGCTCGCTATAACCAAAGGCTATATTGAAACGAGAAAAATTGATATCGGCGTGGTTTGGCGGAAAAGCCGGTGCGGAGATAGCCGTATACACATACACGGTCATCGCCTAGCAATAGGTCAGGATAACCGAATTATGAGACCAATCATGGCCGCCAGCCGTTGCCAATCCCTTCCCATTCGCTTCAGGATTTTATCATCGCCCCTTCACTGTCATAGGTAAAAACATGCGTCTGCGTCATATCGAGATATTTCACGCCGTTTATCTGCACGGCACTGTCAGCGCCGCCGCTCGCGCGCTCAATGTTTCCCAGCCAGCTGTCACGAAAACTCTAAAGCATGCTGAGCAGCTGTTAGGATTTCCGCTGTTCGACAGGCAAGCCGGCCGGCTGGTTCCGACCGACGACGCGCATACGCTTTTTATCGAGGTGGCTGATATACAGCAGCGAGTCTCCTCTCTCCGCCAAGTAACCCGCAACCTTCGCAATGGCAGCGGATCACTCCGCGTTTCTGTTCTGCCCTCGCTGGCACTGGATATTCTGCCCCGGGCCGTCAGCCTGTTTTCGCAAAAACATCCCGATGTCTATTTCGACCTCCAGACATTGCATCACGAGGAAATCACCCGTTCGCTATACGAACGGGAGGCTGATATAGTCATCGCCTATCAGGCCCCGCCAGGATTACCGGTCATTTCCAGCTGGCTCGGCGAAGGCGAACTTGGGCTGTTGTATCGGCGACAAAATCTACCCGATTTGCCGGAGAGAGTTTCCCTGCAGGACGTCTGCAATGAAAGGTTCATCAGCCTCGCGGAAAGTGGCCCGATCGGTGATTTGCTCCGGCGCGAATTGGGCAGAAGCGGTATCGAGCTCAACGAAATTCTGTCTGCCCGCACATTTTATATCGGCTCCGCACTCGTTCGAAAAGGCATCGGGGTGGCGGTTCTCGACAACTTCACCGCTCAGGCGACAGTTGATGACGACCTGGTATTCAGCCCGCTGCAACCAACGCTGGCTTTCGACGTATGTGCCATAACATTGGAGAGCAGACCGTTCTCTCACGTGGCGCAGGAGTTCCTCAGCATATTCCGCACCTGCATCGATGAGGCATGAATTTGCAGGAGTGACAAAAGCCACCCCTGCAATTTAACGCATCCAGCCTAAACACTAGAAATTGATTTTTGCGCCAACCCGAAATGTCCGTCCCAGCAGGTCATAGAGAGACTGGTTGGTTGCCGGCGTCGCATAGGCGCTTCCCGCAGGACCCGAACCCACTACTGGAGGATCCTTGTCCAGAAGATTCGATACCGATGCGAACAAGGTGAGGTCAGTCGATCCGTAACTGAAATCGTGATAGGCCGAAGCATCAAGATAGAACGCGCCATTAATATGGTTGGTGTTTATGGTCCGGGCGGTTGAAGTCGATGCCGGACAGCCAGTGGTGCACTCGATAAAACTGTTGTCGTACGTACCGGAGCTGATTCCGCGGCCAATCAGGTTCAAACGCAGTGGTCCGTTTGCATAGGATGCGGTCAGCCTGTACAG
>TARA_R110000787_G_scaffold172553_1_pt1 | contig 30547 bp, 19 predicted proteins | sample TARA_R110000787 | Tara Oceans TARA_R110000787 (sample SAMEA4397920) | marine metagenome | biome: Polar Biome; feature: [DCM] deep chlorophyll maximum layer (ENVO:01000326); material: water (ENVO:00002006), including particulate matter (ENVO:01000060) such as... | depth 35 m | reverse complement strand
TCACAAGGTATCAGCGCTTATTACCGTGAAACCAAATACGATGATCGAAACGTTAGTAACTATGTTACCGACGCTTATGGTGCAACGTTAAACTATAGCTATCCGGTTGATGAAACCAAACGTGTGAGTGCGGGCTTAAATGTTGATAACACCACAGTACGTGGCGGTAGCCGTCTAGGTGTATCAAGCGTTCAGCAGATTATAGATGACGGTGGTACGTTCGAGAAATTCAATAATGATCAAGATGAATTCTCTGGTCGTACGGGCTTTAAAAACGAATATCAAAGCTACAACTTACTATTCGGTTGGGATTACAGCACTTTAGATCGTCCCGTATTTCCGAATAAAGGCATGAGCCATACAGTCGATGCGACTATTGGCTTAGGTGATGCCAGTTATCAGAAACTGGTTTATCGTGGTAACATTTATCAACCTATCTATAAAGATTGGGTGGCGCGTGGTTATACCAAGCTTGGCTATGGTAATGATTTGCCATTCTATGAAAACTTCTATGCTGGTGGTTATGGTTCGGTTCGTGGTTATAAATCATCAAGATTGGGTCCTAAGTCGCAAAGCTATAATGATGCCATCAATGATAGTGTTCGTTATAAGGACGAAAAAGTAGGTGGTAATGCGTTAGTTACTTTTGGTACCGAATTGATTTTACCGATGCCGTTTAAAGGCGATTGGGCAGACCAAGTACGTCCAGTACTATTTGCTGAAGGTGGTCAGGTATTTGATACCACGGATAAAGAAGATCGTATGTTTATCGACCCTGCTACAGGTAAACGTCCTGTAGATAAAGATAATAACCCTATCGACGTTCCATTGCTTACTCAAGACAATAAATTCCGCTTTAGTGCGGGTTTAGGGGTAACCTGGTATACACCAATTGGTCCGATTTCGCTCAGTTATGCTGTGCCTATCGGTGACAAAGAAGGCGATGAGACTGAAAAAGTCCAGTTCCAAATTGGTAACACTTTCTAAGCGCTTGCTAATTGCCTGTTACTAGGTAAAGGGTTTGATTCTTGTTATTCATCCCTTTAGGTAGTTGAAGCGTTCGTTAGATTTAGCCGGTCGTCAAGATGATATCTCAACTTGACGACCCTCTTATTCCTGCCAATACTAATACTGATTATGATATCGATTGAGCAACTCATCTCCCAGATTGAGCAGCGTCAGCCTGTTCTTAACAAGGCTAAGCTTAGCGCTGAGCAGCGCCGTCTATCCTTAGAGGGTATTGGTAATTTAACGATGGCCAATCGCCAGCAGTTGAGCTTTTTGGCCAATCCTCACTATCTTTCTAGTCTAGCTAATACTGGTGCTGGGGCAGTACTTATCACTGAAGAGCATCACAAAGAAGTGCCAAGTGATACGGTAGCTTTAATTGTTGCGGTCCCTTATTTGGCTTATGCTAGCGTGAGTCAACTTTTCGCTCGCAAACATTCATTTAGCGGTATTCATCCGACAGCCGTCATCGCCGACAGTGCCGTTATTGGCAATAAAGTGATTATCGGCGCTTTTTGTGTCATCGGTGAGCAAGTGCAGATTGGTGATCGCAGCGTGCTTGAGGCTCATGTAGTCATCGAGGATAATACTACCATTGGTACAGATGGTGTTATCAAATCACAAGTGGTAATAGGACATGACTGTATTATTGGTAGTCATGTTAGGTTGCACGCTGGGGTGACGATAGGCTCGGAAGGCTTTGGCTTTGCACCCACTGCCAATCCTAGTGTCACAGGTTGGGAGCGTATTGCACAGTTAGGGCGTGTGCTAATAGGTGATCATGTACGCATTGGCAGTCAAACCTGTATAGATCGCGGTGCCATCGATGATACGGTGATTGGAAATCATGTTATTATTGATAACCTCGTACAAGTAGCACACAACGTCCGTATCGGTGATGGTACGGCTATCGCTGCTCATACAGGTATCGCAGGTAGTACTACAATTGGCAAACGCTGCATTATTGGCGGGGCGGTCGGTATTACCGGACATATTGATATCACAGATGATGTTACCTTATCGGGTATGACTATGGTCACTAAGTCAATCACCACTGCCGGATCGTATTCTTCTGGCACGGCTGCTATGCCAACTGCTAACTGGCGCCGTGCGGCTGTCCGTTTTCGCCAGCTTGGTCGTGATTAGCGTTTAAAGGTTCATAGTTAAAGAAAATTAATACTTAGATTATTTATAATATTAAAACTCAGCAAAGCTTTACTCTCAAGCAAGACTTTAAATACAGCAAGGAAGCGTTACTATGAGCACTAGCAATATTGATAACCCAACGGCAGAAGACATTAAAAGCTTGGCTGAACAAGGGTTAACATTGCCATTAACTTACCATACGTTAAAGCATTATTTGCCACATCGTTACCCATTTTTATTGGTGGATAAGATAGTTGCTTGTACACCAGGCGAATGTATCACGGGCATAAAAAATGTCACCATTAATGAAGAGTTTTTTAATGGGCATTTCCCTGATGAGCCTATCATGCCAGGCGTATTGATGGTTGAGTGCATGGCTCAGGTATCAGGTGTTCTGGGTTTTATTAGTGCAGGACTGACGGCAGAAGATGGCTATTTATACTTGTTCGCAGGGGTTGATAAAGTGCGCTTTAAGCGCCGTGTTATCCCTGGTGATCAGCTGATTATCCGCTCTAAAATTGTGATGCAAAAGCAGGGTATTTATAAGTTTGATTGTACTGTACATGTCGAAGATGAGCTTGCGGTTAGTGCGCAGATTATGATTGCGCGTCAAGAGCAATAAACCGCATTAGTCACTTTGAATAATGCATGAAACATTTAAACCATGATGTGAATGCTTATTTATTAGCATCATCTTATTTTTTAACAAAGGCAGCTTTAGGCTAGTTAATTTCACTAAGCTGTCTGTATTTGTTTTACTAATTTAATTGCATTCGATGATACAAAGGCCTCTATTATGAGTCAGATCCATCCCACAGCACTCATCTCACCGTCTGCTACGATTGATAAAACCGCAACCATTGGCCCTTACTGTATTGTCGGTGATGAGGTTACGATTGGTGCACATACTGTATTGCATCGCCACGTAGTCGTCACTAGATTGACTCGTATCGGTGAATACAATCAGTTTTATCAATTTTCAAGCATTGGCGAAGACCCGCAAGACCTCAAATACGCGGGTGAGCGTACTTGGCTTGAGATTGGCGATCATAATACCATTCGAGAAGCCTGTAGCTTGCACCGTGGTACTGAGCAAGATGGTGGGTTGACAAAAATTGGCAGCCATAACTTGCTCATGGTTAACACTCATGTGGCTCATGATTGCTTAATTGGCGACCATAATGTATTGGCTAATAATGTCGGCGTCGCAGGTCACGTTACCATTGGCAATCATATTATTGTCGGTGGCAACTCAGGCATTCATCAGTTTTGTACAATTGATGATTATAGTTTGGTTGGTGGTGCAACTTTGGTCTTAAAAGATGTAGCGGCGTTTACCATGGTTTCAGGTAATCCTGCTAAGGCACATGGTCTTAATATTGAAGGTATGCGCCGTAAAGGCTGGTCTAAAGATAGCATCGACGTGCTACGTCAAGCTTATCGTGTGGTATTCAGATCGGGTTTAACGACAGTGCAAGCACTTGAAGTATTGAAACAAGATCTGCTGCCAAAAGAGTCGAAAATCGAATTTTTAATCGATTCGCTACAGAAAAGTCGCCGCGGAGTCGTGCGCTAAATTCTGTTTTGATACATCGGTAGCTCATTTTAAATAGTTTTTACCATTAAAACTAAATGTTATAAATAGTAATCATAAATATAAAAAGCCATAACTAATAGTTATGGCTTTTTATATTTATGATTACTTGACTTTTTTAGTTGCTTAGCAGAAACTGAGCCTCTACAACAATGTAAACAATTATTTCTTAATGTTGCTGGATGCATCACATTGATGCATAGAGTAAATAGTCAAATATTATGGACAGCTATTTATAATAATCAAGGATGATTATAAGCAATATTAATTGAAGCATGAGGAAGGAAAAATGGCTAGTAATAAACAAGATCATGCGCAGTGGAGCTCAAGTTTTGGCTTCGTACTTGCAGCAGTAGGCTCGGCAGTCGGCTTAGGGAATATCTGGAAATTCCCTTATATGGTAGGTGAGAGCGGTGGTTCAGCTTTTGTTATTGCCTATTTGTTCTGTATTGCTTTGGTTGGTTTTCCTGTATTGGTCGCTGAGTGGCTCATTGGTCGCCGTGGTCAAAAGAATCCTATTAATACCTTTAAAGATGTTGCTGTTAGTGAAGGTAAGTCAAGTAGCTGGGGTATTGTCGGCGCAACTGGTATCTTAGGTGGTTTTTTAATTCTCTCTTTTTATAGTGTCATCGGTGGCTGGGCGCTGAACTATATCACTAAAGTTGGCACGGGCAGTTTTGCCGGTCAAAACAGTGACTCTGTCGCTGCAACCTTTGATGGAATGCTAGCATCAGCAGGTACGCTAACGATTTGGCATACGGTATTTATGATCATTACCGCACTTATCGTCGGTATTGGTGTGACGCGCGGTATTGAAAACGCTGCTAAAATCATGATGCCATTACTGGGTGTGATTTTATTTATCATTGTTGGTTATAACGTGATAAATGGTGGTTTTGGTGAAGCGGTTAATTACTTGTTTGCACCTGATTTGAGCAAGTTGACCGTTGATGTAATGCTAGCGGCATTGGGTCATGCTTTCTTTACCCTATCTATTGGTATGGGCATCATGGTGGCTTATGGTTCATACTTAGGTCGTGAAGTGAACTTACTAAAAACAGCTCGTACGGTTGTTATTTTAGATACAGTTATTGCCTTAGCAGCTGGTTTGGCCATTTTCCCAATTATCTTTAGCAATGGTCTTGATCCTGCATCAGGTCCTGGTTTAATTTTTGTCAGTCTACCGATTGCTTTTGGTAGCATGGCTGGTGGTACGATTATCGGTACTTTGTTCTTCTTATTGATTACCTTTGCTGCTGTGACATCGTCGATATCACTGCTAGAGCCAAGTGTTGAGTTCTTAGAAGAACGCACATCGATGAACCGTACGATGTCTACTATTGCTGCAAGTACTGTGATTTGGCTATTGGGTATCGCTGCGCTATTGTCCTTTAACTTATGGAGCGACTTTACTATCATGGGTAATGGCATCTTTGATGCACTAGACAAACTTACCAGTAAGTTCTTATTACCGCTAACCGGTCTTGCAGGCATTATCTTCTTTGCTTGGAGAATGGACCAACGTAGCATTCAGCAAGAGCTTAATTTATCAAACGGTACTTGGCAGATTTGGCAAATCGTTACTAAATTTGTAGCGCCAATCGCAGTCATTGTGGTATTTGTGGCTGCATTGGTAGGCTAATCATTTATTCTTGATATGTATCCTGTTGATAGTTAGATTGTCAAAATTTAGTGAACAAAAAAGGCTTAAGATGAATCTTAAGCCTTTTTTTGTATTTTATATATGAGTAGCTAATGTCAAATTACCATTACTATTAACGCAAATTCAGCTCTGGCACCGTCTGTCCGCGTTTGCTATAAAATTCATTCACGAACTCATCAAATTTATCTTGTTCGATGGCATCTCTGATATTTTGCATCAAACGTTGATAGTAACGCAAGTTATGAATCGTCGCTAACTGCGCGCCAAGCATCTCTTTACATTTATTCAAATGCGATAAATAAGCACGACTAAAATTCTGGCAAGTATAGCAATCGCATTCAGGGTCTAATGGACCTTCATCGGTGCGGTATTGGCTATTGCGTATACGTACCACACCCGCATTGTCGGCGTCGCCTGTGACAAAATAATGACCATTACGCGCATTCCGGGTTGGCATGACACAATCGAACATATCGACACCGCGGCGTACTCCTTCTACGAGATCTTCAGGCTTACCGACACCCATCAGATAGCGCGGCTTATCGGCAGGCATGTCATCTGCGATATAATCTAGGACGTCTATCATCTCTTCTTTTGGCTCGCCAACAGACAAACCGCCAATGGCATAGCCATCAAAGCCAATTTCAAGCAAGCCTTCTAGTGATTGCTTGCGTAAATCAGCGTACATACTGCCTTGAATGATGCCAAATAACGCATTGGTACTGCCAAGCTTTTTATGCTCATCAACGCAGCGTTGTCCCCAACGTAGTGACAACTCTAAAGACTTTTTAGCTTCATCGTGAGTGGCAGGATAGGGCGTACACTCATCAAACTGCATCACGATATCTGAATTCAAGCTATATTGAATCTGCATCGATTTTTCTGGTGATAAAAAGACTTTAGCACCATCGATAGGTGATTTAAAAGTCACACCTTCTTCAGTGATCTTACGCATCGCGCCAAGACTGAATACCTGAAATCCGCCAGAGTCAGTCAAAATAGGCTTATCCCAATGCATGAATTTATGTAAGCCACCGAATTTATCAATAATGTCGGTACCAGGGCGTAACCATAAATGAAAAGTATTGCCCAAGATGATATCTGCGCCAATTGCTTCAATATCACGTGGTAGCATGCCTTTAACGGTACCGTAAGTACCTACTGGCATAAAGGCTGGCGTTTGTACGTCGCCATGATTGAGGTGGACTGTACCACGGCGTGCGCGAGTAACGCCACTGGCTGTTTTATGTAAGACAAATTGCATAAGATAACCGCTATGTAAGCTATGAAAATGGTGCTAATTATAGCATTGTTAGGCTTTTTTTGGTTATTGATGTTTATTTAGCTTAGATTTCACGGGGTGTTTTTAGTCGACTATAACTAAAAGCTACAGACATCTTTATCAAGTCATTGCTAAAGTAGAAAACAGACCAAAACCCAAATATTAATACCTTATATGCTTTTGGACAATGGAGATAAGTCATGACCAAAAGAAATTACTTAAAGAGCAGCTTATTGTTAAGTAGCTTATTATCGATATCAGGAGCAGCTATGGCTACCGAAGAGCCGAAATATACTGTCTTGTCGCAAACTGAAAATTTTGAATTGCGTCGTTATGATGAGCAATTGGTAGCGCAAACTTGGGTTTCTGGTGATCAAAATATGGCCAGTCGTGCAGGGTTTAAGGTGTTAGCAGATTATATATTTGGTAACAATACTGCGCCAAGTGGCGAGAGTAGCAAAATCAGCATGACTGCCCCTGTGACGATGCAATCTGAAAATAAAAATACCAGTGATGAGTCACAAAAAATAGCCATGACAGCGCCAGTGAGTATGCAACAAAACGATGGAAAGTGGCGTGTGCAATTTATTATGCCAAGCCAATACACGCTGCAAACGCTACCAAAACCAAATAATTCAAATATTGAAATTGTGAAAGTACCCGCTAAGACTTACGGTGTTATTAAGTTTTCAGGGCTTGCTGGCAGTGAAAAGGGGGCTGCGAAAACGGCAGAATTACAGTTTTGGATGCAGGCGCAAAAATTAAAGATGACAGGTGAACCCGAATTAGCACGTTACAATCCACCATGGACACTGCCATTTATGCGCCGCAATGAAGTCATGATTGCTTATCAGCAAAAATAACTCATAAAAAAAGACAGCAATTGCTGTCTTTTTTATATCCAAATTCAGAATATTAGCTTTAGCTATTTTGCTCGCGAATGATGTTCAGCATACGGCGTAATGGCTCAGCCGCGCCCCATAATAGTTGGTCACCCACGGTGAATGCGCCTAAATACTCAGGACCCATATTAAGCTTACGCAGGCGACCTAATGCGACAGTCAAAGTGCCCGTCACTGCAACAGGCGTTAAACGGTTCATAGTGGCTTCTTTATTGTCTTCAACCACATCTAACCATTCATTACCGCTATTCTTCAGTGCCGCTTCGATCTCTTCTAATGGAATGTCTTTTTTGAGCTTAATTGTTAAGCCTTGTGCATGACAGCGCATCGCACCAACGCGAACACACATACCATCGATAGCAATCTTATCTGCTTCAGAGTTGCCAAGGATCTTATTGGTTTCAACACCACCTTTCCATTCTTCACGAGATTGCTTGTTCTCTAACTGTGAGTCGATATAAGGAATCAAGCTACCGGCTAATGGCACGCCAAAGTATTGTTTAGGAAAATCGTCTGAGCGTTGAGTCTGAGCGATTTTTTTATCAATCTCAAGAATGGCGCTAGCAGGATTGGCAAGCTCATCTTTAACAGCATCACGTAATACACCCATGCCTTCAATAAGCTCACGCATATTATTAGCACCAGAACCACTAGCGGCTTGATAAGTCATGGCGCTGACCCATTCGACCCAGCCTTTATTAAACAGCTCACCGATTGCCATTAGCATGAGTGATACGGTACAGTTACCACCGATAAAATCTTTTTTGCCTTCAGCGAGTGCATTATCGATAACAACTCGATTAACTGGATCAAGAATGATGATGCTGTCCTCTTCCATGCGTAAGGTGCTTGCCGCATCAATCCAATAACCAGACCAACCACTATCCCGCAGTGGTTGATGTACTTTTGAGGTATAGTCGCCACCTTGGCAGGTAATAATCACATCACAAGCGGTAAGGGCGTCAATATCATGAGCATCTTGTAGTTGGCTGGTCTTAATACCATCAAAACTTGGCGCATCACCGCCTGCATTACTGGTTGAAAAGAATACTGGCGTAATACCGTCAAAATCTTTTTCTTCCATCATACGTTGTAACAATACTGACCCGACCATACCGCGCCAGCCTACCAAACCTACTGTTAAATCACTCATCAAACTCAATCCTTTTTTACAATAAATTGTTGCATCGCCAACCAATAACAATGCCGTGAATAGCTCCAAAAAGCAAGGTTTTTTGATAGGTTTCGCGGGTTTTACTAGCACTATTAACTATGATAGTTATAACTTTGAGTTATGGTCATTCTTCTAGCTCTGCTAATGAATGAGAAATGATATTCATCATGAGTGAAATATCGACTTTGATAACAGAGTAAGCACAGACGTAAGCCTGATCTTTGTAATGTTTTATAGTATCTATTAGGTAAGTAGTGTTCAATAGTAGGCGCAGGTTGTCTGGAATGCTAAAGTAAGCCCTTATATATAATGCTTATCTTAAGCACTTTTCGTTTTTATGTTTTTTATTTAAATATTTTTATATGCATTTTATTAAGAGAATTTATCGTTTAGCTATTATAGACGCTAAGCCATAATAATAACGAACATAATCAATGGTATAACTGTTGATTTGATAAATGGTCGATACACATGATGGATTTCTCCTTTCTATATTACGGTGCGCAAGGACTGGCAGGGCTCGTCGCATTTATCACTATTTGGGGATGGCTACCACTTGATAATTGGTGGGTACGCGGTGTGGATTTCCCTCGTATTCAAATCATGATACTTGGTATCATTGCTTGGCTTGGTATGGTGATATTTGGACCTCAGTGGCAGCTAGAACAATGGCTGTTGTTTGCGGCTTTGAGTATTACGTTAGCCTTTCAACTCAGAATGGTATTGCCCTATACTCTGCTATGGAAGAAAGAAGTAAAAAATGCCAAAGATAAGCCGGATGTTGAGGAATATCAGTTAAAAATCATGGTTTCAAATGTGTTGACCACCAATGATGATACTTATAAATTGGTTGAGTTGGTACAACAGAAACAACCTGATATCTTAATTACTTTAGAAAGTGATGAAAAATGGGAAAAAGCGCTTAATCAAGTTGAGTCTGATTACCCTTATACAGTAAAAGTGCCTTTAGATAATTTATATGGTATGCATCTTTATTCTAAGCTTGAGCTGATAGACCCTGAGATTAAATATTTAATCATTGATGATATACCTTCTATTCACACTCAGATACAGTTGCAAGGTGGGCGCGTCATTTGGCTTTATTGCTTGCATCCTATGCCCCCCAGTCCAACAGAAGCTGATAAATCTACGACCCGTGATGCTGAGCTATTGATGGTTGGTAAGCATATTAAAGACAATAAGCAAACGGCCATATTGGCAGGTGATCTTAATGACGTTGCTTGGTCACAGACCACACGGCGTTTTCAACGTATTTCAGGGCTACTAGATCCCCGTATTGGGCGACATTTTATCAATACTTTTCATGTTAATTATCCGTTTTTACGTTGGGCATTGGATCATCTTTTCCATAGTGCTTGCTTCACAGTGATTGATATTGAACGTTTACCTTCGATTGGCTCTGACCACTTTCCTGTGATGACAACGTTGCAATATGAGCCAGAAGAGGAGAGTAATCAAAAAGGAAATGCTCCTACAGCACAAGCAGCCGACTTTAAAGAGGCGGAAAATAAGATCGAAGCAGGCAAAAAAGAAGGTTGCAAGGTGTCTAAAGAGCATGAAGAATCGGAATAGAAGTGAGATTCAGAAGAATCCTAGTAAGCAAAGGATACCTACTAGCTAAACAATTCAGACGTAAGCAAATGCTTACGTTAAATAAGGTCTTTAGCCTCTAGTCGCTGCACATCAATTGTCTTAGAATACATCCATCAACACAAGGATACGCAAGGATGTAGTGTTGAGACAGTATCAATAATAGGACAGGACAGCCCACTGTCTCATGGATTACTGTTTATGACTTAGGATGAGTCAACACGGAAGAGATAACAATAATAATATGAAAAACCATAGCCCCGAACCAATCGCCCTAGGTTCGGGGCTTTTCTTTGTGCTTAAGTTATTGATTTATATATTTTTACTCATCGTTTTTATGCTTGAGTATTTATGTATCTACAATTATTTTCAATTAAATAACAAATCAAAAGGCACAAAAAAAGGATATACGCACTGGCATATACCCTTTTTTATAAAATACTTTGACTGGTTATTTAGTTCACTTGATCATTAACCAAGCACTTGGATATAAGCGCCAGCACGTAGCTCTTGTAGCCAGTCTTCTTTGGCTTGTGGTGCTAGGCGTTGATATAGAGCTTGACGTGCCATAGTGCGACGATACTCATCGCTGACATCTTGTTGACGCTTACCTTCAACTTTAAGTATGTGCCAACCAAATTGCGTTTTAAACGGGGCAGAATAGTCACCGACAGCTGTGTTTTTCATCATTGCTTCAAACGGCGCAATCATTTGATCTTCACCAACCCAATCTAAATCGCCGCCGCGCCCTGCTGAACCAGGATCGTCTGAATACGTTGATGCTAGACTATCAAAGGCAGCACCATTACGTAGCTGACTATATAGGTCGTTAATTTTTTGCTCAGCAAGAGCATCTGTTTGTAGCTCATCAACTTTAACCAAGATATGACGAGTATTCCACTGAGGAACAAGCATGGTATCATTGGCTTTTTTATTGGCAAGCTTAATAATATCGATACCTTCAGGGGTGACTAAAGGCGCACTCACAGCGCCAACCTCAAGTTTGGTAATCTCGCTCGATAGCTCAGTTGGGAGGGCAGCGGCTTTATGAAAGCCCATATCACCACCTTGTAATGGGATAGGGTAGCTGCCTTGACTGGCTGCAATCGCTTCAGCGACATTGACATTTGGCACAAGAAGGCGTGTACGTAACTTTTGTGCCACTTTTAAAGCGTCATTACGCTGTGCCTCTGATAGGCGACTATAGTCATCCATATATGGAACACGGACATGGACTGTCTGATACTCACTTTGGTTCAAGCGTTTGGCTTCAGGTGATGCCAAAAATGCATCGATGTCCTGCTCGCTAATACGCACACGATTGGTGATTTGACGCTGTTGTAAGGCTTGAATAGCGGCATCTTCAATCAACTGCGCGCGCAAAGTCGCATAGCTGCCCGATTGCGCTGAGTCTAAACGCTGTTGTAAAGCGGCGATGCTATTTAAACCTTCTGCTTTTGCTATTTGTTCTAAGCGCTTATTGATAGACGCTTCATCGGGATTTAAACCAACACGTTTGATCAAGGACAGCTGTAGTTCGCGCAAAATAAGGGCGTTTAATACTTCTGACTGTAACTGTGCTGAATTGGCAATAGGTTCACCCGCAGCTTTTGCACGTGCCTGTGTCTGAGCAATGGCAGCAATGAGATCGCTTTTTAAGATAGCGTTTTCATTGACTAAGGCAATGATACCGTCCGTACTATTGGCAGGTGTCAAACGTGCGGCGCTATTTTTCTGAGTGCCAGCATCAACGTTTGCAGCTGAAGTTTTTGCAGGCTTAACGGTGGCTGCTTGCGCACTTAGGCTCAGAGCAATAGCGCCCGTCATACCCATAGAAAGCAATACAACTCGGCTTGTCTGACGTAAAGAAAAAAATCTCATGATGCTCCTCATCAATGTCATTGCATCGGATGGTAATCGGTTAAGCCCTAGCCGTTACTCTTCATTTAAGTAGCGGCTAAGGCTGTTTATAATAGGGTGTAAACACTGCTATATGCTGTTATAGCACAAATGTTACTTGATACATAAACCATCAATCATACGTGAGTCTAAGGATATAGACGACGTTTTATTCATCTTTCCAGGCGCTTTGAACCGGCTCAAAGCCCAACACTTTATCAGAAAGTAAGCGTGTTAAGCGGCTGCTACCGCTACCAAGACCGTTGAGTCTGATTTCTGCCATAATCGCTTGTGTAGGTTTGTCTTTGATGTTTAAGTCATTATAGTAACGACGACCATAAACTGCAAAACCAAAACAGCAATCCTCATAATCAACACCGACTAACGAGTCGAGCATCTTATCACGATTATAATCGTATTGACCTTGCGCCAATACGCGCCAGTTATTATTAATTGGGAAAACCGCTGATGCGGTAAACGCCGATAAAGGTAACTGGTCGGTGTTTTCATCGCGCATACGCTTCACAAAGCCGACGTTAAATAAACTGTTGTCAGATGGCTGATAACGCAGCTCAGTGGTGATATAGTTTAAATCATAGCTATGAGTAAGCGCGCCGCTTACATCGACCCAGACGTTATTATAAGGCTGGGTACTGGTATCCCACACCAATCCTGAGGAAGAATTCGTCAGCACAGGTTTTTGGTCTTCGAGGGTCACGCGCCCATCATCGATATAAAACTGCTCTGCGATACTACCATCAAAACGTGTCACACCCGTTGCATCGATGTAACGATAATTAATACCGGGTGTAAAGGCATGCAAATCTTGCAAGCGGTCATGACCTAAAAACCAGCTGTCCGAAAACAGTTGCTCGTAGTTGATAGAGGCAATACGGGTATTAAAGTTAGGAATATCGTTTTGGTCTTTATAGGGCGAGTAGGTATATTTTAAGCGCGGACTGAGCAAGCGATAACCGCCTAAAGTATCGTCAAAGGCGCCAAAGGGTGAGCCCGCTTGAGAAAAGTGCAAGCCAGCATCGACACTGACTTGAGGCACAAATACCGATTGGTTGCCGTCATCTTTGCTCAAATCATTGTCCGCCAAACTGTCTTCATCATAAGACGTATACAGATGCTGTAAGCTAAGTTTAGGTTTGATATAGCCCCAAGATTTTTCCATCGGATAAACGGCGCTTAATTTATTATAAAAACGCGTGCCACTTTTTTCATTTTCATAGCCATCATCGATGGATTTTTTAAAATAAGCCGAGTCACTTACGCCTGTGATATCAAAGCTTTTTGCCCATGGTAGACGATAGTCAAGTTTAAGCTGTGGCAAGCGCGAGTACGGCTTGTCTTTATCTTGTAAAGGCTGTCCGTTATTGTTAAATGCATCGAGCGTTTGGAAAGTCTCGACTTTTAATTCACCATTGACATAATCGTTATAATAATTCACCCGCGCACGGCGTGGTAGGTTTAAGGTATTGTCTGACAAACCCAAGGTATCGAAGTCGTTGAGATAATCGGCATCTGACACATAGCTATATTTTGCGTCGCCACTTAAGCGCGGAATACTGGTAGATGACCAATAATGATCGTAAAAAAAGCTGCTACGATCTTCGCCATCATATTTTTTATCATTGGGCAAATAAGAGCCGTTAAAAATTCCTTCGCCGTACTCCTCAGTTAGATAACGAAACTCACCGGAGAGCATGGGGTTACGGTTGGCATAAACGCGAGTATTAAGGGTGGCATCGTAGTTCGGCGCTAAATTAAAATAATAAGGTACGTCAACTTCAAGGCCGCTTTTACTACCGACACTCGCGCTCGGTAATAAAAAGCCGCTGCTGCGTCTATTGTCTATAGGGAAATTAAAATAGGGTAAATAAAATACCGGTACATCAGCAATTTTAAACGTTGTGTTGTAAGCTTCGCCGCGGCCTGTTTCGGTATCTAAATCGATGCTTTTGGCATCAAACTGCCACTTACGATTGGTCGGAGGGCAGGTGCTATACATGACCTCGTCCAATTCATATTGGCTCTCATTCGGTCGGTTTAAGCGCTTGGCATAACCATGTGCTTGTAGCTCAACACTGGCAAAAGCGACATTCGTAGCAGTAGATTGCCCTGTTTCAGTATTATAGTTCAAATCGTCAGCGACACCGATGAGACCACCTTGCGCCGCTTTATCAGTGAGGCTAGTTTTACCGTTTTGTTGAGTTCGGTCTTGTGCTCCAGTCGCAGAAGCATTGCCGGTGGCTTGATCCGTAAACATTACGTTACCTTGCGCCGCTGCCACCCCGTTACTTAAGTCCAGTACGATTTTTTCGGCCTCAATATGCTGAGTCCCTTGGTCAATGATGACATTACCTGATAGCTCAGCATAATCGACATTATCGTAGTAGCCATAATCTGATTCTGCAAATAGCGGCGCTTGATTATTGGGCAGACCGTTTAAATTTGGTGCTGGTTGACCATTACTGGCGCCTGCTTCATTAATAGCCCGTTGATAATTTAGATTTTTCTTAGGATAGACCCATTGTCCCTCACAGCGCGCCGCACTATCGACAGTGTTTGGCAGCAAGCGCAGATTGCTACCTACGGTTGGGATATTAGTCGTTACAGGCGTCAAACTGTTTTGAATATTATTTTGTTCGTCATTTACGCTAGTGCCTGCATTGTTTGATGTTGCAACATTCGTATCTGGCGTCAGCTCATAAAATTCTGCTAAACGTTTAAGGCTTTCTTGAATACTCTCATCATTGGTATCAATTCGACGATTACCAGCTTTTGCTGCGTTGCTTGTATTTACTGGGGCAACGCGTCTATCTTGGCTCGTCTTGGTACGATCGTTAATCGCAGTGATATTATTGTTATTTACAGCCGCGTCATTACCTAGAGTAGCATCACTACTCAAACTGGCTTTTTTATAGGCTGCTGCCTGCTGACTGTCGCTTTGATAGCTGATGTCTTGATTGATTTCATTATTAAAACCAGCATCAGTTGCTACGTCATCGGCATACTGGTTTGAGCTATCAGTCACCAATGGCTCAGGCATCATCGAGTCAGTCTGATTGATAGCGGCACTAACGGTCAAGCTCGATAAGCCTAGCGCGCCAAATAAAATCAAACGGATGCTTTGGTAAAGCGGAGAATATAACAAGGGCACACCTATGATTTGTAGAGCCTATTGAATTGCAATATATCGTCTATCAAGTCTGTTTTAGACAGCTACAGCGCTTTATAAACGAATAATAAATAATATAATCTTAAAAGTTGGGACGTTTTACATATAATGACGACTAATCATAGTCAAAAAAAACCAAATCAGCTACACTATTTATCAAATTATCAAAGTTTATTAGATAGCCATGCTATTTTTAAGACAACAGCGACTGTGCAATAAGCGCTCACTATTTTAGCAAGTATTTGTCCTACTTATCACTCATTTAGTCATTTACGACTTATATTTAACCTGCGATGCTTTTTATGACCGATAAAACACTATTAAATCTTACGATACCTGCCATTAATACGCGCCAAGAGTCATTAGAGTGCTGGTTGCAACAAGTGTTCGAGAATCAAACCTTTACTCTTGAAAGCTTGCCAGGTGATGCCAGTGCTCGCCGTTATCACCGTATTCAGCTAGTAACTATTGATACAGATGATACGACAAAAATAGCGCGTTATATTGTCATGGATTCGGCTGATGAGCAAGACGCGATGCAGCAGTTTATTAATGTGGCAGCACTCATGTCGCAAGCCATCAATGTGCCGACGCTGATCGCGCAAGATGTGACAAAAGGCTTTTTGGTCTTGCAAGATTTTGGCGCGGTAGAGTTCGCTCATTTATTGGTTGGTGCTACGCCTGCGCAAGTAAATGACTACTATCAATCAGCGATGCAGACACTAGTTGCGTTGCAACAGATACCGGTAGAGACAGCAAAATCTCAGCATCAATTGCCTGATTATGATGCCGCAATGCTAACCCGTGAAATGGACTTATTTAGCGACTGGTTTATTCCACATATCGGCGTGACACTTGATACGTCATTATGGGAAAACCTAAAATCAGCCTTGATAGAAGAGATTCTATTACAACCGCAAGTCATCGTCCATCGTGATTATCATAGCCGCAATTTGATGCAGGATCAGGCAGATAACACGCGATTAGGGGTGATTGACTTCCAAGATGCGGTGATTGGCGCGCATAGCTATGACTTGGTATCATTGCTACGTGATGCCTATGTCGAATGGTCGGAAGCGCAAGTAACGCAGTGGATTCATGACTTTTGGCAATTGCAAAAACAAGCAGGACTGGCAACAGCAGACAGTGCTGAGCAACTTGAAAGTCAGGTCAATATCATGGGCGTACAGCGGCACCTAAAAGTGCTAGGTATTTTTATCCGGCTTTATGAGCGCGATGGTAAAAGTCGTTATTTAGCGGATATTCCTAAAGTCATGCGTGATTTTCTTTTTGAATTAGAATGGCTAAGTACAAAAGGCAGTGCGCGTCTGCAACAAGTCGTTTTGCCATTTAATCAATGGATAATGGATACAGTATTGCCTGCTTATCAAACCAAATTTGTGCAGCAATATATTTAACGCTCATATATTTAATGCCAATGTATTCAAAGCTATTGATCATCAGCCGCCTCGTATAAATTTCGCCAAGAATAAGGATTATCTATGTCGGTAATAACGCAAGCCATGATTTTGGCAGCCGGTAAGGGTACGCGCCTGCGTCCATTAACTTTAGAGACACCAAAGCCGTTAGTGGAAGTAGGTGGGCAGCCACTTATTATTTGGCATATTAAAGCGCTACAAGCCGCTGGTATTACTGATATTACGATTAATGCCTCTTGGCTGGCTGATAAGTTGATGGATACGCTTGGCGATGGCACGCAGTTTGGCGTACAGTTGCATTGGTCACTTGAAGCTGACGCGCCATTAGAGACAGCAGGTGGTATTTTTAAAGCGCTACAAACTGGAAAGTTAAAAAATGAACCATTTATTTTAGTCAACTCTGACGTATGGACGACGTTTGATTTTAGTCAGTTGGTCACGTATGAGCTAAGCGCAGACCAGCGCGCCCATTTATTGTTGATTGATAATCCTGAACATAATGAGGGTGGCGACTTTGCTATTAATAATGGTTTGGCAAGCGAGCAGGCCATTGGTGACGCCGATAAATATACTTTTGCTGGCATCAGTGTGGTGTCGCCACGATTGGTTGATGGCTTGGTATCAGGTCAATCTGCCGCCCTTGGACCCTTACTTAGACAAGCAATGATAAAATTCCAAGTAACGGCTGAGATCATGCCTGATAATTGGATAGATGTTGGTACGCCTGAGCGCCTAGAGCAGGTAAATACCTTTATAGAAAATAAAGGTGTAAGCGAACATTGCGGTGCTTAATCTATAATATCTAGTAGTAATAGGCCATAAAAAACCGCAGTGCTAATTATTGATTAGCACTGCGGTTTTTTATGAATAACTAATGGGATAAATGTTTATACGCCCATTGCCAATTTAATCAGCTGGGCAATGGTAAAAATCGTCAGAAAACCTGCGATATATAAACCAATAAACCATGCCCACTGAGATTGTTTTTTACTAAGATTTTTCATGATATTCTCCTCAACAGTTTTCTCCTGAAAACTTAGAATATAGAATACTGCTTAATAGCTATTAATACATGTGCTCGTGACCGGTTTTACCTTTAAACGTATAGTAGGCAAAGGCGGTATAGCTCAAAATAATAGGCAGCATAATGCCAGCACCAATAAGCATAAATGATAATGAAGTATCTGCTGCTGCTGCCTCATAAATGGTCATTTGATACGGCACGATGTAAGGAAAAATCGCAAAACAAACACCGATATAACCCATCAAAAATAGCACGACGGTCAATAAGAACGGACGATATTCACGCTCTGAGGTCAAGTCTTTACGCATAAAGAAAAATAACGCCAAGACGATAATCGGCATCGGTGCAAGGTACAATAACCCTGGGAAACTAAACCAACCTTCAAGCGCATCAATGTCTGAGAAATACATAAAGGCAGTCACGACAATCATTGCGACTACCAATGCTGATAGCATCCAACCAGAAACTTTACGCGCCCAAACTTGCAGCTTATGCTCAGTCTTAATAATCAACCACGTCGAGCCAAGCAGCGCGTAACCGATAATCAGAGCGATACCGCAGACCACAGAGAATGGCGTGAGCCAATCAAAAGGGCCGCCGGTATATAAACGATTACTTGCCTCTAATCCTTGTACCAACGCGCCAAGCATAATCCCTTGGAAGAAGGTAGCAACCACAGAGCCGATAAAGAAAAAAGTATCCCATACATAGCGATGTGAGGTTGCTTTAAAACGGAACTCAAATGCCACACCGCGCATAATCAAACCGAACAGCATAAAGGTGACCGGCAGATAAAGCCCTGTCATAATAATGCCATAGGCGACTGGGAAGGCGGCAAATAAGCCACCACCGCCCAATACTAACCATGTCTCATTACCATCCCAAAAAGGGGCGATAGAGTTCATCATGCGGCTACGATTTTTGTCCGAGCCTGCAAACGGGAATAAAATACCGCAGCCCAAATCAAATCCATCAAGTAACACGTAAACGAAGACAGCTAAAGCAATTAAGCCACCCCAGATGAGGGGTAAATCTAATACGTCACCAAAGTTAAACATTAGCGTAATCCTCCATCTTCGACGTCATCAGCAGGCTGATCCAAATCTTCTACTTTCTCACTGGCATTACTATCGCCGCTTAACGTGCGACCTTGACCTTCAGTGATAGAGTGCTCATAGAAGTTATCATCAGCAGGGTCTTCATACGGCTGTGGACCCTTTGCGATCAAGCGTAAGATATAAAAGCTGCCTGCGCCGAACACAAAGACATATAGTACGATAAAGCCAATCAGCGTCGTTGCCACTTGTTGTGCCGCAACCGGAGACATGCTTTCTGCCGTGCGAATGACGCCGTAAACTGTCCACGGCTGACGACCGGTTTCAGTGACGAACCAACCAGCAAGTAGGGCGATAAAACCCATCGGGGTCATCATCATCCATAAGCGGTGGAACCAGATACTGTCAGAATTAAATTGTTGTTTTTTGAAGTATTTATATAGACTAAATAGTCCCACCAATACCATCAGCATACCAATGGCAACCATAATACGGAAAGCCCAAAAGACAATGGGAACGAATGGTCGATCTTCTGGTGCCCAGTTTTTAAGGCCCTTCACTTCTTTATCAAATGAGTGAGTTAAAATTAAACCGGACACATAAGGTATTTTAACTTCATAGTGATTTTTTTCTGCTTTTTGATCCGGAATGCCGAATAATACCAGCGGTGCACCGCGCTCATTTTCCCAAAGCCCTTCCATCGCTGCGACTTTGACAGGTTGATGCTCTAATGTATTAAGCCCATGCATATCGCCGATAAGTACTTGTGCTGGGGCAACAAAAATCGCCATCACCATCGCCATACCGAGCATGACACGACCATGTTTGCGATGTTCGACATGTTTTTTGGATTGTAGATAATATGCACCGATGCCGCCGATAACAAAGGCCGTCGTCAAGAAAGCTGCGGTCATCATATGGGCATAGCGATAGGGGAAGGAGGGGTTAAAAATGATTTCTAACCAGTTGGTGGGATATAGTAGACCATCTGCGCCAACTATAAAGCCTTGTGGCGTCTGCATAAAGCTGTTAGCAGCCAAAATCCAGAACCCTGATATCAGCGTACCGATAGCGACAATTGCCGTTGAGGCAAGGTGCATACGTTTACTGACACGACCCCAGCCAAAGAGCATAATCCCTAAGAATGATGCTTCTAAGAAAAAGGCGGTCAATACTTCATAAGCAAGCAAGGGACCCAGCACGTTACCCGCTTTATCGGAAAAAACTGCCCAGTTGGTGCCGAATTGGTAGGACATTACCACGCCTGACACGACACCCATGCCGAATACCACGGCAAATATTTTTACCCAGTGTTTGTAGACTTCGGCATAGATAGGCTCACCAGTTTTTAACCAGCGAAACTCTAAAACGGTCAAGAAGCTGGCAAGTCCGATTGAAAAAGCTGGAAAAACAATGTGCCATGAAATAACAAAAGCGAACTGGATACGCGCAAGCATCAGCGCATCAAGCTGGTCAATCATAAATGTAGCGAACATAAGCGGTTACCCTTATATTGTAGCTGAATAGCGCTTGCTTCCATGTTACGCTGAAATCATTGTTCGTAGCTGTCCGTCGATACGGATGTCAGTAGGATAAGAAGTGTTACGAACAATAGTCAATGTAAACTGGCTATCGTTGTCATTTAGACAACACCTTATCTATGATAATTTAAGCACTACTATTTAGTTAAAGTAAATAATTTATGTCCTTATAAACTATAAGATATGTCTCTTATGGCATTATTAAAATATTTTCTATTTCAGCATTATGCGCCTGAGTCTGCTTACGCGCAAGTTGCTATCCAGCCATATCACGCACCTATTGGTCATAAATGATTAACAATGTAATATAGTGTTTTTCAAGCTATGGCTATTGTTTAAGTAAGGTTATCAATAGATACAGAACAGTAATATAAAACAATACCTTTTAATAATATTTTTTGGCTATCTATTGTAAAAAATCTACTGTGAAAATAACCAACCTGTCATTCAATTTGAGCTATTGCTGTAATTGTTTATGCAATATACGTCGCAAAGTCAGAATGGTTTGTGGATTTTCTTGGATACTATGACCGCCATTGATCACAGTCTCAGACGCTGCACCATCAAGATGCGCACTGGTATAGGGTACGATACCATCTGACAGACGCTCAGTTAATGCTTGGCTAATCTCTTCATTGACGATAACAGCAGCAACCAGTGCTTCAGGTGGCAAGGTATCTGTCTTAGCAGTCACATCTTTTGCAGTCTCTCCATCAACTACAGCAGCTGAAACGTTTAAATTATCTGAGTTTTCTACATTGCTGGTACTACTGGTATCGACAGTCTCAATTACGCTATCGTCATCTTCTATGACTGCTTGTGACAAATCAAGTTTGACGCCTTCCGGTTGCATTGCAGCCAGACCTCTTGTGATATCAGAATCGTTATTGGCAATAATCGAATGATAAGTAACACGTTTGTTGATGCTAATGTCTTTGGTTAATTGAATAAAGGAGGATTTGTCACTCAATTGACTGGCACCATTTTGCAGGTATAACGCCCCTAAAGGGTTATTCGCCAAGTCGCCTTTTATAGCAATGGTTGCCAAATTGTCCGTAACGGTTTTTACTAAGCCCACCGGCAAATAAATAATGCGGCGTAACGCACGGGTAAACCAGCGATCGGCATAGTCAGTACCTTGGAATGGTGAAGATAAAAAGACTGCCGTATCAACTTGCGGTAGCGCCTTTAATTCAAAACGGTTGCGTAGCTCTTTATTGGTAAGTGCTTGCTTGAGCATGGCGTCAACCTGACGCTGGCTGCTGTTGGCTAATAAACTGTTATCGTCTAATGCATCCAGATTATTCGCCAAATTATCATCAGATAACATCATGCGAGCAATGATGCCGCCCATGCTATGGCTAATAATGACGCTGTTCTTACTGGCAAGATTTTCCCCTGCAGGGTCTGTTTGCTGATAAGTGGCAGTGATTAATTTTTGGATTTGATAGCGATTTTCTAAAATAGGCAGATTGGTCGGATAAAAGATTTGCCATACCTGATAGTTATTACGTAATTTATCATCATTAAAAATATCGTTGGTCAAATTGACCCACGTTGCCGGACTTGATGCAAGACCATGCAGCATGATAATCACACGTTTATTAGGGTCGTAGGGCTCAAGCATAAAAAGTTTGGGTAAACTGGCTTCTTTTTGACGGGTAATAAGGTTTAGATAGCCGACACCATCGAGCTGATTTTCTGCTAACCAGAGTCCATAACCGGCAGAGAAGTTGGCGGCCAGTGGATAGTCATCGCCTAAGATAGAGGCGCTCTCGCTGCGGTAAGGGTTATATAAATGGATATCTAGCTGCTCACTACTTAGGGTGTCGAGTACGCTAGTGCCCGTAGGTTTAATCAGTCCTGTCATCAATAGATGCCCAGTAGGATAAATGCGTGAGCTGGCATCTTCTTCTTGAGCAATTTTTGCAGCGTTGCTTGCGCTATTGTTGCCAAGTCTGCCATTAGCAGCTTCTTGACCGATTTGACCTGAGAGCGAAGAGAGTAATAATTGACGAATAGTAGTGGTATAGCGATCGTCCAATGACGCTACCAAACTGATACCTAAACCCGGTCGCTTGCTAATGGAGTTTAGCCCCGACAAGCGCAGCTCATAAGTAGATACTAAGTCTGCTAGCGCAGAATTTTTCTCATTGGCATTTTTAAGATAGTTGTTTTCATTTGGCAAATAGACGTTTAGATGATAGTTGTCTACTTGCACCTTCATTACTTTGACTTGATCGGTCGGCTGTCCTTTGACGGGTGAACTATTGGCAATGGCTGCATTGACGGCAAGCTCACTACTATCATGCCTGCTGGTATTAGTGGTCGTGGCAAGATGCTCTACTTTTACATTGCGCATCAATTGGTTCATGTCGCCTGTTGATTGATAAAGCTGAGTAATAACATCGTTGCTCGCGGCATTATAGATATCTTGAGTTTGGATATCGATATCGCTTGGGATACGATTTTTTGCCCGCCCGCCACTTACTTTTTCATCGGCTCCTTCAAAATCATGCTCTAAGCTGTCATAGAATAAGTAGGTATAGCTGGATTTGATGGCATCAAAGAGACGCTCTTGATAGTCGATTAAACATATCTCGGTTTTGCTCTGCTGCGCTTTAGCTTCAGCATCATCCAAAGGTGCATTGGCATAATAGGGATCAAGTGGCGGACGGGCAAGCGCATTGCTACAGCTCTTTGAGGTAGCGAGTTGGCGCGCTTTTGCATAGTGTAACTCTGAAAAGGCGGCCAGTGCTGGGCGATAGTGCCTATTAAGCATGCTATCAGCAAGCTGTGTTAAGCAAAGCTCAAACTGCTGCATACAGGCTTGCTCATTGAGCCCTGCTGACAATAATAATGATGCGGTATCACTACTGAGCTTGTTATCAGTGACAATATTACCTCGCTGCGCCGAAATCGTCTTGGCAGAGGCCTGTCTATTGACAGAGACCGTGCTACAGGCAGGTAATATTGCCATAGCTGATAGCAGTGCCAATACAGCTAAAGGCATCTTATTTTTATGAGTGGCTTTTGGCACATTATTGACAGGGTCGGCGAAAATCATAGGTAATTCCAGTGAATAATGGACAGGCATGTATTATCAAATAGCAATTATATTAGGATGAGTGTAGCGGAAGTTTGGTGCTTCGACTATCGTATTTATCGCCTTATATTCAAATTTTGCTAAACTTACTGGATACGACGCTGGAGAAAATAGCACTACTGAAAAGATAGAATAATAAAGAAAGACAGCGCTTCAAATAAAAGTAAATGTAAGAGCGGGATGAAATTTTATTTGACATTTATAATGTGCGTTTATATTGGGTGCAAAAAAGCGCCTTAGTTCTATATTGTTAATTTCTCAATATAAAAAAAGGCGCTAGATTTTTAATTTTTAACTATGTTTATCTAATATTGATGACGTATTTGTCATACATCATCTTTATAAGGTTTTGATTTACATATTTGGTTTAATATTTGATGCTGGTATATCCCAAATATAAAACTTACCATCTTCGATTAGCTTGATTTGCTGACGGATAACCGTATTGTCTGGGACTTTCTGCTCTAAACGACGCAAACGCTCTAGCGCTTTTTCACGGCGATCACTCAAAACATCCGATTGTGCCAAGCTTTGCTCTGCTTCGGTATAACCTAAGCTAACCGCTTGATCAAGATACTTTTGACCTTCTTTAAAACCACCGCCTTCTGAGAGCATCATGCCATATATAAAGTTGGCTTCGCCGCTATCCGGTTTGATTTTGATGGCACGATCAATATATTGCCCACCACGTACCGTATATTCTGACCCTAAGTCTAAGTTACGTCCCATACCATTTAGCTTAGCAGCACGCAGTAACACATCGTAAGAAGCCTTAGGCGATTTGGCATAAGGCTCAATCCAGTCAGTTAGTACTTTGATTTTTTCACGAGCATAATGACGCTGGGTGCGGTTAGGGAAGTTTGGTGGATAATGGCGTGCATATGGTGATGTGTCTTTAATAAAATCATCGAGTAGACTGACATCCAATTTGTCTGTACCAAGACCGGTTTGCTGCGCTATCAAGATGGTAGGTACAAAGCTGATGTCTGAAAGTTGCACTTGCGGCGTTGGAATGTTTGACAGCTGACCACCACGTAAATCGATACCCGTTGCAACCATCGGTCCACGCTCATAAACCCGTGTCGTCCCTGTAAGCTCAGTATTCTGATTGGTTTGGATGACTTGATTTTGAATAGTATTTTGAGGCGCACGAGTGGGCTGTGTATTGTTTATTTGAGTATTAGTAACTTGGGCACTGCTTTGTTGATTAGCGTTGATATTTGCTTGAGCACTCACTTGTGCTGCAGTACTTGTTGCTACTTCTGGTTGAGCAGTGATTGCTGCCTGAGTAGCACTGACAGCTACATTAGGTCTAGCAAGACGAATCACTCGTTTGCTTGAGTCAATCGCGCTCGGTACAGAAGTAGTTGCAGTCGCTGAAGCATCAACTTCGGCAGCATTCACAGGCGCAGATAGCATCATGGCACAAGCTGCGGCCAATGCGGTTAAAGTCGCAAACTCAGGCGATTTTTGAGAGTGGGTCGGTTGACTGATGGCGTTCATAAAGATAGTTACCTTATTTAATCGTTGTTTTGTCTATTTGGTCGTTATTGATAAATCCATTGCTTAATAGCTGCTTGATATCTGCTAGACATTGACGTTGTACTCATATAGCTACGGCAAAATCGTACAATTTTTTATACCCTAGCAAATTAATCTCAATACAAACAGTAGTAGGAGTGTTAAAAGTCATTACTGAGGCATTTTTTGCTGCCCTGTGTTTGTCAAAGTAAATCAATCAAAAATGATAAGCCGTGGCTTTCATGCGGTTTGCCATCCAGCGCATGGTATGACGCATGAGTGGCGACAATGCAGCGCCACCATTGGCAAGTGCCAACTCACGATGGTGTAATTCCTCGCTATCCATTTGTGCCAATATCTCTTTTGAGCGCTGATCTTGCGGTGGTAATTGTCCAATATGATCTTGCAGATGTTCGCTAACTTGTGCTTCTGTTTCAGCGACAAACCCCAAACTAAACTCGTTAGAGATGGCGCCTGCTACTGCGCCGAGACCAAAAGACATGCCATACCATAAAGGTGTAAACACACTTGGATGACTACCAAGCTCGCTTAGACGCGTCTCACACCAGACCAGATGGTCGACTTCTTCTTCAGCAGATTGCTGCATGGCTTGTTTGACATTATTATCTTTTGCCGTAAATGCTTGTCCATGATACAGCCCTTGCGCACATACTTCTCCGGTATGATTGATACGCATCAGCCCTGCAACGTGCCGCGATTCTGTAATACTCAGCTCAGGAATCTCATCACTACTCACAGGCAGAGGGCGAGTACTCGGATTGGAATGCGGTACGACCGCTCGCAATGCCTTGTCTACCCCAAGCAGTAATTGATCGATTTTAGATAAGGAACGCAAAGCCATGATTCACTCCTGATGGCATTATTTATTATGAATAACGTGTTGCTATGAATTTTTAAAGCGTTGCAGCGACTACTACTCAATCTTAGCGCTTACTATAGCAAACAACATCAATGGTCGGCATCATAATAATGAGGCGTTCAGCAATCGATTTATAATAACAGTTGTCATTAATGCTGTTGATTCAAATTATCAAACCCTTTAATCATGTCTGTTTAGCTGATCATCATGAGTTTGTATGATGGCATGTTTAATATGTTTGTTCAGCTTGGTATATAAAAATACCCCAAAGGCAATATTAAGCAAGCCTGTAACAAGGAATAACTGCGGTAGTGACATGCCTAAGCTATTTAATACCACGATAGAAAAAATCGCTGAGCCAACCATAAATATGGCATTGAAAATATTATTGGCACCAACAATACGTGCACGATGGCTTTTGGGTGCGTAAGCCTGCATAGATGCATATAAAGGGACAATATATAAGCCGCCACTAAAGCCCAAAAAGAATAAATCGACGAAGACGCGCCAGCTACCAGAAATAGCGAATAATCCGCTCACTCCGATTAACGTCTCAGTATTCCCATCAATCGACAATCCTGATAGCGAAAAATACAAGTCGATAGCAAAGATACTCAAACCAGCGATACCAAAGGGTAATAAACGTAAGCTGACCTGATTCTTGGTAAGCCTTTTGCATAATAATGAACCGATAGAGACACCGACTGAGAATAAAGTCAGCAGGAAAATTACCACTGATTCATCGCCATGAAGAATGACTTTGCTGAATTCAGGTGTTTGGGTCAAAAAAGTCGCGCCATAAAACCAAAACCAGCTGTTGCCCAAGATAACGAAGAACAAAAACCGTAAGGAATATAAATAACGTACCGTTGAGACACTGGTGGTAAAGATATTCCAATTAATCTTCAAATCAGGCTGCATCGCTGGCATGGTGGGTATAGATCGGGCGGCGAAATAACCTAATATCGCAACGACTATTACGGTTAGACTAATCCAATATAGCGGCTGTGGCACTTGGGTTAAGACGCCAGCGATAATCATACCAAGTAATATCGCTAATGACGTACCCATTTGAAACAGACCATTGGCACCGACCAATTCATTTTCTTGCATCGCTTGTGGCAAGTAGGCATATTTGATAGGCCCAAAAAAGGTAGATTGTGTGCCCATTAAAAACAACGCGACAAATAAGAGTGCATACCACTCAAATACAAAACCCACTGCCGCAATCACCATAATGGACAGCTCAAGCAGCTTGGTTAAGCGGGTCAATTTAGACTTTTCAAACTTGTCAGCGATTTGCCCTGCCAGCGCCGAAAATAGAAAATACGGCAAAATAAATAACATGGCCGCCAAGTTATTTAAAATACTGACCTCAACGCCAAGCTGGCTCGCCGCCGTGTAGGTCAAGACTAATATCAGCGCTTGCTTAAAAATATTGTCATTAAACGCTCCCAAAAATTGGGTAAAAAACATGGCGCTAAAACGGCGACGCTTAAATAACTGAAACTGATTGGCCATGGAAATTCCTGCAAATGGGTCAAGACAAGTAAAAGTGAAGCAAGACGGAGAAGATAGTCATTAATACTAGGGTAATTATCAACGCTATCAAAAACTTAACTAAATATGGCATAGGTTTTATCAATGTTAAGCCGTATAATAGCAAGGCTTTGGCAAAAATACATACGTCCAATGCTATGATTTCATAATTAACTAAGTTATGATTTGTAAATTTTAGCCGACTAAATCCTAATAAAGTGGCCAATAGCAAAGGTTTGCCGATGCTTAAATGGTCTGATGCCGATGCTTAAATGGTCTGATGTAAGTAATTTTTTATATACTAATTACATATTAATGCTTCAATCGTAGGCTAAATCGTCAGACAAAAAGTAAAGCTGCAAGTTAAAAAATTGTTTTAGCTCATTATAATTGTTGTCATCACTGTATTTACCGCTAAGACTTAGCAGTCGTCAGCGTCAGCAACCTTGCACTGCGTGAGGGAATAGGAATGAATATGAAACATCAGCCTTCAACGCCAGTGCATAACGTACCTGTTAAGTTGCCTGACCTCTTAGGTTGCCAAAATAGCTCAATCAAATCTAGCATTGCTATTAGTGCTAACGATACTCCGCGTCTTTATTTTACCCGCACAGCGCTTTTTAGTGCATTGACCACCAGCTTGGTCGGTTTTGGCTGTAGTCTTGCCCCTGCAGCTTTTGCCGCTACTACTGATTCAAATAATAGCGCTATAAGCAGCCAGATAACAGCAAAAACTGCTACAGCAGCGTCACCAAAAACCCCCAAAGCGGCGCTTTCTGATGATGACCGTCAGCTGGATATGGCGTTAGATGCGCTGCGCTTAAAAAAAGCGGTCGAGCAAGGTATTATCGAGCAATCTGTATTGGATGACTATAGTGAGCAAACGCTAGGTATTAAGAATCCAAACGCGAAAAATTCAGCTGGCAAGACTAACAGTAATGTTATTCCAGAAAATGCCAATAGCTTTAATAATGATTTCGATGATGCGCAAAATTTTGATACAAATCAGGATTTAGACCAGCAAGCGGCAGCGATACAGCAGCAGGGCTATCAGATGATGACGCCTGAAGAAATTGATCGTGAGCTTGCGGCGATGGACAGACAAAACGCGCAAGATATCGATAGGATCGGCACTAGTAATATTGGCACTAGTAATAATAGGGGTTTTGATGCGCCTGTCGCCACTTTAGACGATCGTACGCCGCCGATTGGGTTGGATGTGGAATTAGACGCGACCAATCTGCCGATACCCAGTAATTTAGAAACATTAGGCATCAATGAAAGCATTGCTGAGCGAGCTGAGACTGCAGAGATCATGGCGCGTCCTATTACGGTTAGCGATGCTGTCAGCACTGGTAATGCCAGTGAGGTGATGGATAACGATATTTTAGCCAACGTCAATCAATCAAAAAATACAGAAAACTCGATCAATCCTGATGACTATTTGCCAGATTATCAAAACGATACCGAAGCCGTTAGCGAAAGTATCGAGCAAGCCAAAACGCCGAGTCCAATGGCGCGTAATAAAGGCAATATTGTCAAGCGTCTCTATAATCGATTGTTTAATTCAGGCTCACTGGCGCTACCACACGTAGATACTACGATTTACTTACAACAAGTCGCAGCTAACAATAGCAATGCTGTAAATACCAAGCCGATACTAGTCAAAGCTGATGACGATGTGCAGCCTATTAAGAATATTAAGGCGGCGCTTGATGATACCACTGTGCAGTCTGTCGTTGACTTTACAGCAGCTTTACCGCGTTTACGCCAAACCGCATTAGATGCCGCAAAAGCAGTTGGTTACTATGATGTGACTTTGCGTCTAAGCCAGCCTTATACAGACACGATCGACGTCGTCATTGAAAAGCTGGGTGAGCCCGTACGTGTCGATAGCCGGATTGTCGACATTCGCGGTGCAGGCAGTGAGCAAAAAGAATTTGTTGAGCTTGAAAAAGATCTGCCACCAAAAGAAGGCGATATCTTTAACCACCGCGTCTATAAAGACAGTAAATCTGCCCTTGAGTCGCTCAGTAATACTTACGGTTACTTTGATCAATATTGGTTAAATAAATCCGTCGATATTATCTTGCCTGATAACACAGCAGATGTTTCACTGGTTTACAATACTGGCGATCGCTATGAGTTTGATGAAGTGGTATTTTTTACTTATGATAGAGAATCAGGGACACTGACCCGTGATCCTGCAAAACTGCCCGTTGAATTGTCACTGTTAAGGCAGTTATTCGACTTTAAAGAAGGCGATCCTTTTTATCGTCCCGCTGTCACCAAATTTAGTAACGATTTATCGGCGACCCGTTATTTTAATACCATCAACGTTGAGTCGATTTTGCCGCCAGATGAGCGCACACAAAGTGCTACTTTGGCCTTTGATAACTCACCAAATGTAGACAATTTTATTGAAACAATGGATGACGAAGTAAACAATGCTTCTGATGTTAATGCGCGCCAAATAGAAGGTGTTAGTAATGACGGCGAGCTTTATGCCAATAGCGGAGAGAAAGTAAATGCGGCTGACATTGCTGCTATCGAATTTGAAGCCGATGAAGAGACGCTTGAGAAGCTGCAGGCCATTAAGCAAAAAGCAGAACGCTTAAGCCGTCTGCCAAATGATCGGGTATTGGATGAAAAAGACCAAGATTCAAACAGTATTTTAGGTAAAATCAGTGATGCTATCAGTGACATTGCACAAAAGATATTCCCGGATGAGAAAAGTATATTGGCGGATGAGAACTTCGTACCACCAACATTGGCAGGGCGTAAAACACCTCAAGAAGTGTTAGAGAGTAAGAAAGTACCCCTATACGTGTTTGTGGCAGCGAATAAACCGCGTGATGCTCAGGTGGGTATTGGTTATGGTACCGATACTGGTGTCCGCGCAACCGCGAAAATAGATTATAATCTGCTCAATCGTAAAGGCTATCAGGCAGGACTTGAGACAGAAGTTTCGAGAAT
>TARA_R110000787_G_scaffold4365_11_pt1 | contig 30717 bp, 25 predicted proteins | sample TARA_R110000787 | Tara Oceans TARA_R110000787 (sample SAMEA4397920) | marine metagenome | biome: Polar Biome; feature: [DCM] deep chlorophyll maximum layer (ENVO:01000326); material: water (ENVO:00002006), including particulate matter (ENVO:01000060) such as... | depth 35 m | reverse complement strand
GACCACCACACCCCCAGTGTGGTGCGCTACCAGGCTGCGCTACGCTCCGATATTGCTAAGAATAAAGCAGTGCGCATCATACGCAATAACACCTTCAAAGCAAGTGAAACAGCGCTATCAGACCTTGAGCACTTCCAGCATCTCTTCGAGTTCGCTGATGGTTTGATTGATGATCTGACGAATTTGCGTCGCCTCTTCCTTAACGTTCTCGCCACCCAGCCGCTGCCGAGCACCACCAATCGTAAAACCCTGGTCGTAGAGCAAGGACCGTATCTGCCGGATAAGCAAAACGTCCTGGCGCTGATAATAGCGACGATTGCCCCGTCGTTTGACGGGGTTGAGACTCGGAAACTCCTGTTCCCAGTAGCGCAGAACATGGGGTTTTACTTCACAAAGATCACTGACCTCACCGATAGTGAAATAGCGTTTTCCAGGGATCGGTGGTAGTTGTGCGTTATTACTCGGTTCCAGCATAATTTTCGACCCGTACCTTAAGTTTCTGGCCTGGCTTGAATGTGGCTACCCGCCTCGCTTCGATTGGGATTTCCTCACCGGTTTTTGGATTTCTGCCCGGCCTCGTACTTTTGTTGCGCAAATCGAAATTCCCAAAACCCGAGAGCTTTACCTGCTCATTGCTTTCCAGGGCGGCTCGTATTTCCTCAAAAAAACACTCAACTATTTCTTTGGCTTCGCGTTTATTCAGGCCCAGTTGTTCATAGAGCATTTCGGCAATATCGGCTTTGGTCAGTGCGGTCATCATCATCCTCTCAGAGTAGCCAAACACTCGCTTTTAAGTGCCGTTATGATCATATCCATCGCTGAGTTCACTTCAGCGTCCGTCAGAGTGCGTGATTTGTGCTGAAAGGTCAAGCCAATCGCCACACTTTTTCTATTGTTTTCAAGGTGTTTGCCATGATAGACATCAAATACCTTTAAGTCAGACAAATAGTCCCCCGCATTTTTCGCAACGGTGCGACGCAGTTCACTATAGGCAACCTCACTATCTACCAGCAGAGCTATATCTCTTCGTACGCCTGGAAATTTGCTGATATCCGCAAATTTCGGCAACACGCCTGCGTTAATTGCATCCAGTTGCATCTCAAACAGGAAAACGTCTTCATTGAGGCCCATGTCTAGTTTAATGCCAGGATGTAGCTTTCCGATATAACCTATTGTTTCTAAATTACTATCCAGGATAGTCATCGACTGCCCTGGCTGAAGGCAGGGGTGCGCCTCAGCCTTGAAGGTTATGTTTGCTGCGGCGCCGGTGAGCGTCAGGATGGCTTCGACATCACCTTTGATGTCGTAAAAATCGACAGGTGTATCATCGCCTGCCCAGCTCTTTTCGCCGCGACTACCGGTAATGATGCCGGCTACCATGTCTTGCTGTATCAGCGGTTCGGTGAGAATAAATCGTTGCCCTGTCTCAAATAATCTCACCCGGGATTGTTGGCGACTGGTGTTGTACTTGAGCGCCAGCAGTAGGCCGGTGATCAACGACGTGCGCATCACCCCCATATCTGCACTGATGGGGTTGGCCAGCGGTACCGCAGGTATACCTGGGTTCACCCTGGCCTGTAATCGTTCGTCAACGAAGCTGTAGGTGATGGCTTCCAGGTAGTCGCGCGCGCTGAGCAGACTCTTTATGCGGTTGAGTGGTGTTAGGCACTCACTGACAGGTTCAATATTCAACGGCATTTTCACTGTCGCTACCGGCAGGTTGTTGTAGCCGTAGATCCGGGCGATTTCTTCAATCAAATCTGCCTCGATAGCAACGTCAAAACGCCAGGTGGGCACGGTGCATAACCAGCCCTGCTCGTTGGTTTCCGTTACCTTAATCCCGAGCCTGTCCAAAATACCGGTAACCCCGGCGTCACCAAGGTCAACTTTTAACTGCTGGATTAATCTGGCCCTGCGCAACAGAACGGTTGATTTGACTGGCAATTGCGTTGTGCATTCTGTAACGCTAACAGGCCCTGCACGACCACCGGTAATGGCCAACAATAACTCTGTCGCCCGCTCCATGGCGCGAACCGGTAGTTCCGGATCGACACCACGTTCAAAGCGATGTGAGGAGTCAGTGTGCAAACCGTACTGCCGAGCCTTGCCAGCAAGGCTAAGAGGATTAAAGTGAGCGCTTTCCAGAAAAATATCGGTGGTGGTAACGGCGACGCCAGAACCAGCGCCGCCCATGATCCCGGCTAATGCCAAAGGCCCGGATTGATCGGTAATAAGCAGTGAATCGGCGTCCAGCGCGAGCTCACTGCCGTCTAGCAAAGTCAGCTTTTCGCCCTCTTTTGCAAAACGCACATTGATGCCATCCTGCAAAGCAGCCAGGTCAAAAGCATGCATGGGCTGACCCAGCTCGAGCATGACGTAATTGGTGACATCAACCACGGCGTCTATGGAACGAATACCACTGCGGCGCAATTTTTCCTGCATCCACGTTGGTGTGGGTTGCGTAATGTCTATATCGCGGATGACTCTACCGGCATACCGCGGGCAGGCACTCTGTGCAGATAGCGCAACCGGGAACAGCTCGTCAATGGTCGGCGCTACAGCTTCGCAAGGCGCGACGGAATAAGCAGTGTCGTAGAGTACGCCAACCTCTCTGGCCAAACCCAGTAGACTCAAGCAATCTCCTCGGTTCGGTGTCAAGTCAACTTCTATGATGTTGTCGTTGAGCCCCAGATAGTCACGCAGATCAACGCCGACCAGAGCATCTTCCGGCAGCTCCAGCAACCCGGCATTGTCTTCCGACAGACCGATCTCAGCCGACGAACACAGCATCCCTAGAGACTCGACGCCGCGCAGCTGAGCCTGACTAATATGCAGGCCCCCAGGCAAGCGAGCGCCGACTGTGGCAAGCGCGACTTTTAGACCCGCGCGAGCATTAGGGGCGCCGCAAACAATCTGCACTGACTGTGCAGCACCGCACGCGACCTCACATACCTTAAGATTTTCAGCGTCCGGATGCGCCGCCACGGCGGTGATCAGCGCGACAACAACCCCACTGAATTCGGCGACGGCAGGTTCGATACTGTCGACCTCGAGTCCGGCCATCGTGAGGCGCGCAACCAGGTCATCTGTATCAGCATCTGTAGCCACGCATTCGCGCAGCCAGGCTTGACTAAATTTCATTAATAGTTAATCTTTTACATTAATTAAATTACATAACACTATGATTTAAAATTGTTTTATAAATCTTATGTCATTTTCAAAAAACATTCTCAAATCGGTAACCCCATAGCGAAGCATCGCCAGGCGCTCCACCCCCATACCAAAGGCAAAACCGCTGTACCGTTCAGGGTCAACGTTGCAGTGCGCAAACACATTGGGGTGCACCATGCCACACCCACCAACCTCCAGCCATCCGGTTTGGCTACAGATTCGACAGCCATCGCCACGGCAGTTTGCGCACTGGATATCCATTTCAGCAGATGGCTCGGTAAATGGAAAGTAAGAGGGGCGAAAACGCACCGGCAAATCCGCTTCAAAAAACGCTTTTAAAAATTGGTCGACGGTGCCCTTTAGATCGGCAAAGCTGATGTCTTCATCAACCACCAGGCCTTCCACCTGGTGAAACATTGGCGTATGCGTTAAATCAGAATCACAGCGATAAACCCGACCAGGGCATATCACTCGAATCGGTGGCGACTGACGCTCCATGGTTCTGATCTGTACCGGGGAGGTGTGGGTCCGCAACACGGTATTCTGATCGATATAGAACGTGTCATGCATAGCCCGAGCCGGATGATGAGCCGGGATATTAAGGGCTTCAAAATTATGATAGTCATCTTCGATTTCCGGGCCCTGTTCGACCTTGTAGCCTACGGAAGTGAAAAATGCCTCGATGCGCTGCATGGTTCGAGTAATGGGATGAAGGCCACCAACAGCGTTATTGCGCCCGGGAAGACTGACGTCAATGCGTTCTTGATCCATACGAGCGGTGAGACTGGCATTATCGAGCGTTATACGCCGTGCGTTAATGAGCGCCTGGAGATTCTCCTTGGCCTGATTAATTTCGGCCCCGGCCTTAGGGCGCTCCTCGTCAGGCAGCTTGCCAAGGCTTTTCAGTAGCGCAGTAATGGCGCCCTTTTTACCGAGAAATTCAACGCGGACTTTATCGAGAGCAGCGACGGACTCGGCTGCGCCGATAGCCTGCGCAGCGGCTGCGGATAGGGCCTCCAGGTTACTCATGTTCATTCCCTAGAAAAAAAGGAAAGAGCTCGCACTCTTTCCTTAATTAAATGACCTCACAAAACCAAATAAGCTTGCGCAGCAAGGTCGACGCTGGACCAACAATTAAGCCAATGCAGCTCGGGCTTGCGCTACTATTTGCGTAAAAGCAGGTTTGTCGTGAACGGCGAGATCAGCCAGCACCTTGCGATCAAGGACAATATTTGCCTTCTTCAAGCCAGCAATCAACTGGCTATAGCTGATCCCCTCGGCTCGCGCCTGAGCATTGATCCGAGCGATCCACAGGGTTCGGAATGTACGTTTTTTTACCCGTCGGTCACGGTAGGCATACTGCCCTGCTTTAGTAACCGCTTGCACAGCAACACGGTATACCCGACTCCGGGCACCATAGTAGCCTTTGGCTTGCTTAAGAACTTTTTTGTGGCGCCGGTGTGCGGTCACACCTCTTTTTACACGGGGCATATCAATCTCCTAACAAAAAAATGAATCACGAACGCAACATACGATCAACCAGTGGCTTGTCAGAAGCATTCATAATGCTTGTGCCGCGTAGTTGACGTTTACGTTTGGTCGTCATTTTGGTGAGAATATGACTTTTGAAAGCCCTTTTGTGTTTATAGCCCGCTCCGGTTTTTTTAAAACGTTTTGCGGCACCACTGTGGGTTTTAGCTTTTGGCATTGGGTTATTCCTCATTAGAGGTTAGTGTTAAAGAAGAAGCCCGCCGGTCAGTCTGCCAAAAGGCTGAACGCGGCCTGGTGTTACTTCTTCTTGCTTTTTGGCGCTATGACCATAGTGAGCTGCCGACCTTCCATTTTCGGAAACTGTTCTACGCTCCCCAATTCTTCCAAATCCGTTTCGATCCGTTTCAACATCTCGATGCCGAGTTCCTGATGGGCCATCTCTCGCCCTCGATACCGCAGTGTCACTTTTGCTTTATCGCCGTTCTCAAGAAACCTGATGAGATTGCGCAATTTAATCTTGTAGTCGCCTTCGTCCGTGCCAGGACGAAACTTCATTTCCTTGACCTGCGTCTGCTTCTGCTTCTTACGTTGCGCAGCCTGCTGTTTTTTTGCTTCAAAAATATGTTTGCCATAATCCATTATTTTGCAAACGGGGGGCTCTCCTTCGGGTGCAATTTCGACTAGATCCAGCGACTTTGACCCTGCTTGCTGCAACGCTTCAGCAATAGTGACAACGCCAATTTGCTCCCCCTCCGCACCAATCAATCGTACTTCGGGTGCTTCGATTTCGTCATTAAGCCTGGAACGCTTGCTGTGCCCCTTGGCATAATCTTTCTTAATAATATTTCTCCACTGATTAATTACCCACAAACACACGACCGCGACGCTTCACGTCACCGCTGAGGTGGTCGGCAAAGGACTCTAGGGTCATTGAGCCGAGATCTACTCCCTCACGGGTACGAACCGCCACGGTCTGTGCTTCCACTTCCCTATCGCCGACCACGAGGAGATAGGGAATCTTCTGTAATGTGTGCTCGCGGATTTTAAAGCCGATTTTCTCGTTTCTCAAGTCGTTTTTCACTCGAAACCCTTTGTTTCTCAAGGATTCCGCCACCCCGATGCAGTAATCGGCCTGCTGATCGGTAATATTGAGCACCATCACCTGCTCCGGCGCCAGCCACGCCGGGAAGGCACCTTCATACTGTTCTATGAGTATGCCGATGAAGCGCTCGAAAGAACCCAGCACCGCCCTGTGCAACATTACCGGCACCTGACGGGAGCCATCTTCGGCAACATATTGAGCGCCAAGCCGGCCTGGCATTGAAAAATCTACCTGAATTGTCCCAAGTTGCCACACTCGACCAATGCAGTCCTTTAACGAAAACTCAATCTTGGGGCCATAGAAGGCGCCTTCGCCAGGTAACAACTGCCAGGGTAAAGCTTTCGCATCAAGTGCATCGGCCAGGGCCTTTTCAGCCTTGTCCCAGACGGCATCATCGCCCACTCTCTTTTCGGGCCGTGTCGACAGGCGATAGATAACCTCGTCAAACCCGAAGTCGGCATAAATATCGTGCAAAAAATCGATGAAACGCGCCACTTCCTCCTGAACTTGCTGTTCTGTGCAGAAGATATGGGCGTCATCCTGGGTAAAACCGCGTACCCTCATGATGCCGTGTAACGACCCCGAGGGTTCGTTGCGGTGACAGGCGCCAAATTCGGCGAGGCGTAACGGTAAGTCTCGGTAGCTTTTCAGGCCGTGGTTGTAAACCTGTATGTGACACGGACAGTTCATCGGTTTGACCGCAAAATCGCGGCCATCGAGATGCAAGGCAAACATGTCATCACCAAACTTATCGGCGTGGCCAGATCGTTCCCAGAGGGTGAAATCCACCACCTGGGGTGTCCTTATCTCTTCGTAGCCACCCGCTTGCTGGCGGACGCGCATGTATTGCTCAATCTCTGTGTATATCGTCCAGCCCCGGGCGTGCCAAAACACCATGCCGGGCGCTTCTTCCTGAACGTGAAATAAGTCGAGCTTTTTGCCTATTTTGCGATGGTCACGTTTTTCCGCTTCTTCCAGCCGGGTCAAATAGGCATCGAGGTCCTTTTTGTTCGACCAGGCCGTGCCGTAAATACGCTGTAACATCTCGTTACTGGCATCGCCACGCCAGTACGCACCAGCCACCTTGGTCAGCTTAAAGGCCTTGATATTTCCGGTGCTGGGTACGTGGGGTCCGCGACAGAGGTCGGTAAAGGCGCCCTGAGTGTACAGCGACAAAGGTTCGTCTGATGGAATTGACGCGATGATTTCGGCCTTGTATTGCTCGCCGATGTTCTGGAAGAATGCCACCGCTTCATCACGCGCCATCACCTGCCTGGAGACTGGTAAATTTGCAGCGGCCAGCTCCGTCATTTTACTTTCAATCGCGACTAGATCTTCCGGTGTAAAGGGCCGCTCAAAAGCAAAATCGTAGTAAAAACCATCGGCTATCACCGGCCCGATGGTCACCTGGGCCTGCGGAAACAGCTCTTTCACTGCCTGCGCCAACAGATGAGCGCAACTATGGCGAATGACCTCCAGACCCTCTCCATCACGAGCGGTAATGATCGCCAGGGTGGCATCGTGCTGAATCTGCCACGAGGTATCATGCAGCTCACCATCAACGACACCAGCCAGCGCAGCCTTGGCCAGACCGGGACCAATATCTGCGGCAACTTCGAAAATGGTTATCGGTTGCTCAAAAGCTCTCTGACTCCCATCGGGGAGTGTGACAACGGGCATATGCAATATCCTGCTCAGTGGTGACCGATACCAAGGGCCACTTGGTCAATATTTTACTCGCCATTTAGATAGATAAATGAGCATTTGGGAAGTTAATCTGGTAGGCACGAGTGGATTCGAACCACCGACCCCCACCATGTCAAGGTGGTGCTCTAACCAACTGAGCTACGTGCCTAACGCGCTACGGACGCGGGGCGCGTAATTTATCAGCGAAGGCGTGATTTTACAAGGTTTCTTTGCCCAGTTTGCGAGACGAAAATAGCCGGGCGACGGGGATCTCGACTACAACCTGAGCCAGGCCGCTGCGACACTGCCGGGATATCTCTGTCGTAGCGTACCTGATGCAGGCATAAAAGAGGTATATCAATGCTCACCGAGGCGACCGCCCAGTTTTAGCAGCCCATAGCTAACACGCCCATCAGTGAGCACGAAAACTAAACTTTCTGGATGTATTAATCCTGGAGTAAACGTACCTGCCGACCTGAATGCACTAATTTCAGCTGCCTTAAACGACAGCTGTCGCGTCGCCACGCCTACAGGGTAAACCGTTCCTGCAAACGCTTTTTGGTCGCCCTATCAATACCCAGTTGTTCACGCATAAAGTTATCGATAGAACCCGAGCTGTCTCTCATCACCTGCCAGGCGGTATTCAGGTACCCGGTTCTGGCATCGAGGATTGGGATTACGATGCTCTCATCTACGGTCAGGCCCTCGGCATTAAAGAATTGCTCAAACTTGCCAATTGCCAGTGCTTTGTCCGCGTAGGCATTCGATGACAGCAGGTAATCCGCCTCGATGTTCTGTTCGTCGACACCCAGGGCCGCGAGCAATAAGGCTGAGGCGATACCCGCGCGATCTTTGCCAAAGGAGCACATCACCAGAATGCCGCCCTCGCTTTCCATCATATGCTGAAACATTGTACGGTAACCTGGTATCTCCTCTTCGGTCAGCTCCCGGTACCGCTCGGCCATAATTTTTTCCGCACCTTCCGGTGTCAAGCCTTCAGCCAGCAACATTCCCCACAGGTTTTCTACGCTGGCAACCAGCATGCCCAGCTCAACTACTTCAACATCGCTACCCACTTGTAACGCGTCTTTCAGACGCTCCATTGGGCTACGGAAATCGTAGATGGTCGCCACATCTAATTCTTTGAATTTTGCCAGTTGATCTGCTCCGGCGATGTTTAAAAATCCGGAGCGATACAATTTGTCGCCGCGGGTTTTATTCCCACTGGCGGTTTGATAGCCGCCCATATGTCTCAAATTCATGGTTTTTCCCAGGGGCAAAAATCGACTCATGCAGTCCTCCTGTCATCGTGCAGTTAGTATATATACCCAAAGTAAATTACAACCTGAAGGCAGGCCTGCCGGCTCTATCAAACCCAGGCTACAGGACCAAACCTGGATCAGGTGCGGCCACTCCAACATCGGGGTTACCGGCCACCAGGCCATCCGCTTGCATTTTTCTTGACCGGCCACTTGTTTGCCGCATAATAAAGCCAGACGCGTGACGTTGACCCGAGTCTGAACGGGTCATCTACGATAGCCCAACGCGTGCGGGCTGGCAGCAAGGTGACTGAGATACGGAAAGACCGCCTGCTCAGCAATCGCTGCTTTTCCGCCACGTGGTCGCCACCGACACAACCACAGGTCACAATAAGATAATACGCCACAATAACCGGCGTGACCGCCGACAAGGATCGAAGTTTACACCCACTACCACGATATTATATTGACTATATAAAACCATCAGCAGGAGTAAGCAGTTTGATTACCAAAAACGACGTCTACTTTCACCCACCCACTTCAGATCACTACACTTGGGCGGAAACCAACTACTTTGGCTTTTACGTTGCCGACAAGAATATCCACGTCGGCGCTTATGTTCAGGCTAAACCCAATCTGGGCGCGGTGCTATCAAGCATTACCATTTTCGATGGTATCTCCAATACCCCCCATGAGATTCTTTACTCAGATTGCCACATACATTTACCGATGCCCGAGGGTAATCTGGACGATTTTAGACTGGAAAACGGCCTCGCAATCACCTGTACCAGGCCCGTCATGGACTACCACATCCGTTATGACGGCGGCCAGGGCGTCAACTTCGACGTGACCTACACGGGCTTGATGGAGCCCTATGACATCCATGATCCAGCTATGGATCCTCTCGCTAATCAGGCGCTGGAAGGCGACCTTATCAGCAATCACGCCTACGCTGGCCACTGGGATCAAAGTGGTCGGGTGACCGGCACCCTATCCATCGATGGCGTAACCCATAATGTCAATTGCGTCGCCAGCATGGATCACAGCTGGGGCCTGCGTGACGAAAAGCAGTTGAAAAACTTCTGCTGGATGAATGTCAATTTCGAAAATGACACCAGCATTCACTGCATCTATCTGGTTGACCCAAAACAACTGGATCGCTTCCCTTCCATTGTCCACGGCTATGTCCGTGAGGGTAGTCAGGTGTTTGGCCTCAAAGGCGGCTCAGGAAAGATCCACCGAGATGGTTACCTGCATCAGTTTTTTGATCTCGAGGTTGAAGACATCCGCGGCAAAAGCCACCGCTTTACCGGCACACCCATGACCTCAAACCCCTGGCTGGCCTGGCCGCTAATGTATCTCACACATTCGTTTTGCCGCTGGGATATGAGTGGCCTTCAGGGCTGGGGTGAAGTCCAGGATCTCTGCAAAGAACACTTTAACGCCAAACTGAAATAGCTTATTCCAACGTTGCTCCCGGTGATTACACGCGCAGAATCACCGGGGCATACGCCAATGATAAATCGAGAGAAACGGTATGAGTCCTGAAATAGAACAATTTTTTGCCGGCATGAAAAAAACTATCGAAGAGGTAGTATTGCCGAATTTAACCGATCGCTTTGCTCAGGAACAGGCAGGTATTGTGGCCGCAACACTTGGATTTTTGAGCACCATTCAGGACAAGGTTTTTCACTACGAGTTGCTGGAAAATCAGGAATATAAACGGGTTCTGCTCGATGTCCTGGAAATTTGTGGGGAGGGTGACGGATTGAGCAAACCACTACTCACCGCACGCGCCAAAGTTGAGGCGCACCTCCAGCTAGACAGGCCGGAAGATCAAACTTCATTGCGGCCCTACCCTTTTATTCGCGGCAGCAATGAAAATATGAAAGAGTTCCTTTGCGAATTTATCCAGCTGCAACCTGAGATGCCAGCGCAACTTAGAACAACCTTCGAGGCTCGCCTAAAGCCGTTCTTCAAAGCCATAGAAACGCGCGAACGCTCCTGGGTTAAGGGGTTGGGGTTTGACCCGGAAGCAGCGCAGCAGCCCGACATTAGCGAGCTGCTTTACGCAGATAACTACCTGCGCTCTGCGCCGTTTAAGCCGTAATTTTCACACCGGCAAACTCGACAAAAGACGATAATAATGCCCTATTACACACCAACACTGCAGCAGAGAGCGGAACCTGATGACGTCTGGATTGAACATATCAGAGCGAGGTTTCCCGTTGAGCACACCATTGATGACGTGTTCACAAAAAAACTTAAGAAACGGCATCAATCTGCCGCGCATAAAACTGATTTCGAACACCTTGAAAGCCGCCTGTTTGACTACCTGAAGTCGGCAACTGGCCAGCAGGATCTGGTCATTGCTAATCTGAAAAGACTGTCAGGTGGTGCCTCCAAGGAACAGTTTACATTTGATCTGACCTGGGACCCCGACGAAGCAGGCACACGTGCTACCAGGAAACTAATACTGCGCATGGATCCCAGCGAGTCCATCGTTGAAACACATCGCCTTCGCGAAGCGCAAATACTCAGGGCAATGTCAGGCGAGGTCCCCGTTCCTGAAGTTTACTGGTGCGATCCGATCGGCCAGGATCTGGGGCATCCATTTCTAATCGCCGGTTTTCTGGAAGGGACAGTACAACCCGAAGGTGGCGATAAAGCCAGCGGGTTAGGAATGTATTTTGAACCGGATCTACGCGACCGGCTGAAAGATCAATTTGTCCGCCACCTTGCCCACATCCACAACGTCGACTGGCACCACAAAGATTTATCCGCCTATGATAAGCCCCGTGATAACACCACTGATGGTAATGCCTGGTCCCTGGGCTGGTGGGAACGGGTCTGGCAGGAAGATGCCGTGGAGGCGCATCCCGTCGTGGAAAGTGCCGCACTCTGGTTAAAAGAAAATATGCCCGTACTGGAGAAAGCTGTGATCGTCCACGGCGATTACCGCAGCGGTAATTTCATGTACACCCAAGATCGGCACATCAACGCCATCCTCGACTGGGAGCTCTGCCACATCGGCGACTACCACGAAGATCTCGCCTACACCACACTGGAAATATTGGGCACGCCGATCGGCGATGGCCGTGTGTTGACCAGCGGATTGTTGCTAAAAGACCAGTTTCTGGAGAAATACGAACAATTCAGCGGCAACAGCGTTGACCCAAAGCGTCTCGCATATTTCGACGTTTTTTCCTACTACAAAGCTGCAGTGATCGCAGTCGCCACCAGTTCGCGCACTGCTTACGGTCGTAAAACACACCTGGATGCCATGATGAACCTGCTTAGCGGTTTTGGCTATGTCGCCATTTCCGCTCTACAGCGCCGACTGGACAACATATGATTCCTATTCGAAATAACCTGGGGCAATGATGCGCGCCTATTACACCGCAACGCTGGCCAATCGCGCCAAACCCTCGGCCGCATGGGTGGCTGAAATCAGAGCACGCTATCCAGTCGAGAATGCGATCGATGAAGTATTTACAAAAAAGCTGAACCATCGCAACAAAACTGCTGAGCAGAGCATGGATTTCAGCAAGTTGCACAACCCCCTGGTCAGCTTTTTACGACGGGAAACGGGACAAAATGATCTACAGGTTGACAACCTCCAACGGCTTTCAGGTGGCGCCTCAAAAGAACAGTTTACCTTTGATTTATGCTGGCGGGCGCCGTCGGGACAGCGTGAAACCCGCCGACTGATGATACGCATGGATCCTCAGGAATCAATCGTAGAGACACATCGCCTGCGTGAATGCCAGGTACTAAAGGCAGTCTGGGGTGAAGTGCCTGTGCCCGAAGTGCTGTGGATCGATCCGCTGGGGGAAAGCCTCGGCCAACCGGCCCTGATTGCCGGATTTCTAGCCGGCACCGTGCAGCCGGAGGCCAGCGACAAGATGAGCGGCGTCGGCATGTACTTTAACCCGCAACTACGCGCAGCGCTGGGCGACCAGTTTGTTGACATACTGGCAAGAATCCATGCCGTGGATTGGCGTAAAAAAGATCTGTCGACCCTCGACGTGCCCGCGCCCAATACCACAACGCCGAACCAGACCGCACTGGGCCTTTGGGAGCGTGCCTGGAATGAAGACACCTTAAGCGCCCACCCGATTATGGAACGCGCGGCGTTGTGGTTAAAGGAAAATATGCCTGTGGTGGCATCACCGGTACTCGTCCACGGCGACTATCGCAGCGGCAATTTCATGTTTTCCGATGATCTAAAAATCAACGCGATTTTCGATTGGGAGCTGGCTTATCTGGGTGATTATCACGATGACCTGGCCTGGGCAAGTCTGACACTGTTTGGTGGCCCCGACGAACAGGGCAATTTGCTAGCAAGCAGCCTCATGTCAGCGGCAGAGTTTTTACATAAATACGAGCAATTCAGTGGCAACAAAGTTGATTATGACAAGCTGTTTTACTATCAGATATTTTCTTTCTATAAGATTTCAGTGATCGCCGCCGCAACCAGTTTACGCGTCTCCTACGGCCGTAAAACACACCTTGACGCGATGATGAATTTTGCCGGTGGTCTGGGTTATATCGGCATATCTGAGTTAAATCGCTTACTCGATAAAGCGGGTTAACCAGAGCACGACGTCACCACTGGATCTGTGCCTGGTTCATTATCGCTCGGGTTGTGCAACTGCCGCCCCGCCCGGCCAGCGCGGATCATTGGCCCCGTAGGTGTTTTCGCCGTCACTGCTGATGGTTTGAGTGCGACCAATTACCCGCGGTGACGACTCCAGCAAGTGCCCCTGCTCTTTCAGTAATTGCAGTGTGTCGACGCTGATACCTGATTCAAAAAACAACTGATCGGGTAACCATTGATGGTGTATGCGCGGCGCGGCGGCGGCCTCAGCAACGTTCATGTCAAAGTCCATGATGTTCAAGGCCGTTTGCAGCACGGTATTGATAATGGTGCTGCCGCCCGGGCTGCCAGTGGTAAACACCGGCTTGCTGTCCTTGAATACGATCACCGGCGTCATGGAAGACAAGGGACGCTTGCCTGGCTCAATGGCATTCATATCGCCACCGGTCAGGCCATAAGCATTGGGCGCGCCAGCCTTGGCCGAAAAATCGTCCATTTCATTATTAAGTAGAAACCCCGTGCCCGCGACCGCAATGCCGCTGCCATAGGAGAAGTTAATAGTGTACGTATTGCTAACAACGTTGCCCTGATCATCCCAGACCGAAAAATGTGTAGTTTGCGGGCTTTCCGCGGGCAGCTCCAGACCAGGCGCAACACTTGCTGAAGGTGTAGCTTTGGCAAGGTTGATGCCCCCACGTAGTTTCTGCGCATAAACTTTGTCGATTAGTCGGGCAACTGGAACGGGATGAAAATCCGGATCACCCAGATACTCGCTGCGATCCGCGTAGGCCCGCCGCATGCTTTCAATTAGCCGGTGCAGGTAAGCGGCACCGTTATGCCCCAGCTCGACCAGGTTCCAGCCTTCAAGAATATTCAGGATCTGGATTAAATGTACGCCACCGGATGAGGGTGGCGGCATGCTGACGACGGTATATCCCCTGTAGTTACCCTGCACGGGCTCACGTTCTACCACTCTATAGGCAGCAAGATCGGCAAGGGTAATCAGACCACCATGTTTTTCCATATCGCTAACAATAAGAGCGGCAATTTCACCCTCATAAAAAGCCTTGCGACCTGACTTCGCCAGGGCCTTAAGGGTTTTGGCCAGATCGCCCTGTTGCCACAGCTCACCAGGTTGGAGAGGTGTTCCGTCAGCTTTGAAATAGTAGTGCCTGGAAGCCGGCGAATTAAGCAGACGTCGACTGGCCTGCTCCAGCGAAAAAGCCAGAGGGTAGGTAACTTTTATACCTTGCTCGGCCAACTTGATGGCCGGGGCCAAAATATCAGCCAACGGTAGCGTGCCATATTTTTCCTGGACATAGATGAACCCAGCCACAGTGCCTGGTACGCCGGCAGAGAGATGACTGAATCGCGCCTTAATGGGGTCAACGCCACCGTCCGCGTTTAGAAATAAATCCCTGGTCGCGGCCTTTGGTGCCATTTCGCGATAATCAATGGCGACAGTTTTGTTTTCGCCAGCAAGATGAATGAGCATAAAGCCACCGCCACCGAGATTACCCGCCTGGGGCAATGTAACAGCGAGCGCAAAGCCAGTGGCCACCGCCGCATCCACCGCATTACCACCCGCAGCAAGTATGTCGGCGCCGATCTGGCTGGCAAGTTCTTCCTGCGAGACAACCATACCAGTCGAGCTGATGACTGGATGGAAACGCGCGCCATAATCAATTATGGGCGGTTCAGCGTGGCCAACAGCACTGGCGACAAGCAAAATGATGGACGTCACACCAAGTCGGATTACTGCTTTGATTTTTTTATGAGACTCTGTATGTTGCAAGTGCATGGTCACTGTTTCTGATCAGAGGTGAGGATAGCCATTTTAGCAGCTATTCCCGAATGTATTTTCGCCTGTTATCGAAGCACCTCCAGTGGGCAAAGCAGGCTCAGGCGGGCTATGCTTTGCGCCAGTCGAAAATTTAGTATCCTTGCCCTGTGCAGGTAGAGGTGTAGCTGATGGAAGTGGTTGATTTTTCCCCCATTGATGTTGAACAGACCAGCTGGCAAACATCGTCACAAGTGCTTTCACAATTGCGACACGAGGTGTTTGTTAAAGAACAGGGCGTCCCTGCGGACGAAGAATTTGACAGTGCTGACGCCCAAGCTACCCACTGGATAGCTTATGGGGCTGGAAATGAGGTCGTTGGCTGTGCGCGATTAATCGATAACAAAATTGGCCGTATGGCCGTACTACAGCCGCATCGAGGCCAGGGTATCGGATCAGCGTTAATGCGCCGCATTATTCGTTATGCGGCTGACACTGGTCTGCAAAGCTTACAGTTAAACGCGCAGACCCACGCCGTTCCTTTTTATGAAGGCATGTATTTTGGCTGCGATGGCGAAGAATTTATAGAAGCAGGCATACCCCACCGCCACATGACATTGTCGTTAAAAAGATTTTTAGACCCCAGGGTAACGCCACCCCTGCCAGATATTCAGTCTATAGACCGAGAGCGCGTCGTACTGGACGACGCCAGATCATTTAATGAGCAGGCAAAATTACTGGTAAGTAAAGCTCATCGACAAATAAGAATATTCAGTAAAAACCTCGACCCCCGGGTTTATGATAACGAAGCGCTGTACCAACTGATGTTAGCGTTTGCACGGGCACACGCCCACGCCGAAATCCACATACTGGTTGGTAACCCTCATCTATTAGTGCAGAACAGTCATCGCTTACTCCACCTCTTCCACCGCCTGCCCAGCAGAGTCCAGATCAGGAGCCTCGGCAGCAATGTTAAAACGTTGCATACAGATTTTATGCTGATCGATCAGGCGGGCATTTTGTATAATCAAAGCAGTGGTCGCTATGCCGGCTACGCCGTTTATCACGCGCCGCTTGAAGCCATGGAATTGCTCAATGAATTTGATGATATGTGGAACCATAGCGAGCCAAACCCTGAACTACGGCAACTACCAATTTGACCGATCATTCAACAATAAAAATACCACTCCCATTAATCGCACAAAAAATTAGCACAAACCGCCATCAAAACAGCGCCTTATACAATCCTCATATTCTGGACTGTCCAAAAATACAGTAATATAAATTAATTAACTCGTTGAGGAATAAATCTTCATTGCTTATAATTCCGCAAAATTTTTCTCACGCCGCGTTTCGCACAGGGACAAAAGTGGACAATAAAAATAAGTCGCGGGGCCTGGTCTCTGGAGCTGTTCTACTGATTCTCAACGTGTCCACCACTGTTTGCGCAGATGATTTAATTTCCGAAGCAGATTATCTCAGCCTCATTCCAAGCGTCGTATCAGCAACTCGCCAGGAATTGCCGTTAACATCCTCACCCTCGTCGGTCACCATTATCAGCAGGGCAATGATTAAGGCACTGCCGTCGACTAATCTCACGGATGTTTTCAAACTGGTTCCTGGATTCCAGGTATTTTTTGCCAATGGCTCGATGCAGGCGGTCACAGCTAATGGACAAAGTGACCGTTTCCCTCGTCGTCTAGAAATAAGGGTTGATGGCAGAACGGTATTTACTCCGATCAACTCATCCGTTTCGTGGGAATCGCTGGGGCTGGATCTTAATGACATTGATCACATCGAGGTGGTCCGCGGATCCAATATCGCTGCTTATGGTGCCAATGCCGCCCAGGGCGCCATAAATATTATTACCCGCAACCCCCTGTCGGACAGGGGCACCGAGCTAAGCCTCATGGGTGGCGGTTGGGACACCCGTAACCTCAGCCTCCGCCATACGGTCCAGCTCGACAGCACTGCCATCACTGTACGGGCCAAGTATCGCGAAAACACCGGCTTTGATAACCTCGATGACCAAAGTTACGTTGACAGCCTCGCAGTGCAGGGTGTCTATACCCCCAACTTGACCAATGAGCTGCGCTGGGAAGCGGGCTATAGCGATGGCAACTTCGGCTTTGGTGACGGCGACCGGCCTGAAGAGTTCACCGATGAAGATATCGCAACACATTGGTTAATGCTGGAGTGGACGCATCGGCGAGATGAACACCTTTTCAAGTCCCGTTTTTCGGCCAACGCCGGCTCCTATGACCGAAGTCGCGAGGGCTTGTTGTCGACAGAATTAGAGCTTAGTCCGGCAGTACTAAGGGTTGCATTCCCTGGTGCAACGGACCGGCTGGTCGAGCTAGAGGTCGGTAAACGACAGTTTCGGCAGTACGATCTTGAGTTTGAACACAGCTTCAACGTGATGCAGCGGGGGCAGTTTCTTTGGGGATTTGGTACCCGCCATCAGGAGGTCATGGCTCCAGATCAGTTCAACAGAGATGGCTACCAGGTGTGCAAGTCCTACTATCTGTTCTCCAACCTGCAATGGCGTTTAGCCCAGCGCTGGACAACTAACATTGGGCTGCTCTCTGAGGAGAACAATAAATCCGACGGCGAAATTTCGCCCCGCCTGTCAGTCAATTATCATCTCAGTGATACACAGCATTTTCGGGCAAGCGGCAGCGTTGCTCGTCGGCTGCCCTCACTTTATGAGCGGGCGCGTCTGGAACAACTGGAAATCGTGCCCGGCACAGTTGCGGATCTTATCTTTATTTCAGATTCTGATCTGAGTGCTGAAAAATTCGAAACCTACGAGCTTGGCTACCTGGGCTACTGGCTTGATGGTCGTTTGAGTGTCGACTACAGACTCTTTCGAGAGTACTTTGATGACGGCATGGATTATGTAAAACGACCCTATGCAGATATGGATGGCAGTTATCGCGTACTTGAGAATGTCGCCAGTTACCGGATGTCCGGGTATGAAACGCAAATACAGTTTAAACCAGATCTCAGCTGGTTGATCTCGTTTCAATACGCCAATACCCGCATCTTTGGCACCATTCCTCACCCAGATAAAACAACTCTACTAGCAAAACGAAGCCCTCATCACACGGCCAGCTTCCTGGTCAGCAAAACAATCCAGAATGGGTGGGCTCTAAGCGCCACGGGTTATCATCAATCGTGGGTAGCCTGGCAGGGCGGTGCAAAATTAATTCCCAGCTGGCACCGATACGACGCAAAGCTCGCCAAACAATGGCGCTTCTCGCGCGGCAGTACCGAGCTAGCTATTATTCTGCAAAATGTCACCGATGAAGAATATCTTGAATATCAAAACGGCAACATTTTTGAGCGGACCGCCTTCGCGCAGTTAACACTGAGCTTTTAGTTGCCTCGTGTGGCCCTGGCGACCTTAACATTACCGGATAAACTGCCGGATAATTAGTCAGCCATTAATGTCGCCGGACTCATATTAACGACACCCCGCCTAACTGCTATCCTTCGCCTCGCGTCGGCGTGCATGCAACACCGGCTCGGTATAACCGCTGGGTTGCTCGCAGCCTTTAAATACCAGATCACAAGCGGCCTGAAAGGCGATACTGTCATCAAAATGACCAGCCATATTTTTATACGCTGGATCACTGGCGTTCTGTCGGTCAACCACTGCTGCCATTTTTTGAAGGGCGGCTAACACCTGGCCTTCACTGCAAATATTGTGGCGCAGCCAGTTGGCTATGTGCTGACTGGAAATCCGCAGAGTCGCGCGGTCTTCCATCAAGCCGACATCGTGTATATCGGGTACTTTCGAGCAACCAATGCCCTGATCAACCCAGCGCACCACATAACCGAGGATGCCCTGCGCATTATTCTCCAACTCACGCTGAATGGTATCAGTCGATAATTTTGTGTCTCCCAGCAGAGGAATCGTCAGGATATCATCAACACTGGGATTCAATTTACCCACCAACGCCTGCTGTTGGGCTGCAACGTTAACCTGATGGTAATGCATGGCGTGCAACGTAGCGGCGGTCGGAGACGGTACCCATGCGCAGTTTGCGCCGGCCTCAGGATGAGCAATCTTGGCCGTCATCATATTCGCCATCAGATCGGGCATCGCCCACATACCTTTGCCTATTTGCGCCTTGCCGCGCAATCCACAGGCCAGCCCTGTCGCCACATTCCAGTCTTCATAAGCCTGAATCCAGGGCTGCTGTTTCATCGCGCCCTTGGTTACCATCGGACCGGCTTCCATGCTGGTATGAATTTCATCGCCCGTACGATCAAGGAATCCGGTATTGATAAATATAACGCGGTCCTGCGCACGTCTTATGCATTCGGCAAGATTAACCGTTGTGCGTCGCTCTTCATCCATAATGCCTATTTTCAGCGTACGTGCGGGCATACCGAGCGCCTCCTCAACACGCGCGAACAACGCCACGGTAAAGGCCACTTCATCTGGCCCGTGCATTTTCGGCTTGACGATATAGACACTACCGGTGCGGGAATTACGACCGCCCCCATTACCCCGCAGGTCATGCAGCGCAATCAACGAGGTCACCATTGCGTCCATGATACCCTCCGGTACCTCCTGATCGCCGTTAAAGAGAATGGCGTCGCTGGTCATCAGATGACCAACGTTTCTTATCAGCAACAGACTTCGCCCCGGCAAGGACAATGTGCCACCGTCAGGCGTTGTATATTGCCGGTCATTATTCAGGCGACGAGTAACCACCCCGCCGCTCTTGGTAAAGGAATCAACCAGATCGCCTTTCATCAAACCCAACCAGTTGCGGTAGGCAACACATTTATCCGCTGCGTCAACCGCGGCCACCGAATCTTCGCAGTCCTGGATCGTGGTAATGGCCGACTCTAGAACAATATCTTTAACATGAGCAATGTCGTCCTTGCCCACATAATGTTCTGCGTCAAATTCGATTTCGGCGTGCAACAAATTGTTCTTTAGCAAGATTGATGTGGGACTCGCCGCCGCGCCGGTATAACCAACAAACTGTTCCCTGTTTAATAAATCTGAGGTGCGTACACCCGAGCCTGAGTCTTCCCGAAGCGTTGCTAACAATTGACCTTTGTCAACTCGATAATTGACGACGTCGGCATGAGACCCCTGCGCCAAAGGTAGATTGTCATCAAGAAATTGGCGGCCGAAGGCGATGACCCTGGCGCCACGAACCGCGTTGTATCCTGAGCCCTTATCTGCGCCATCAGCTTCAGGAACGACATCTGTACCATACAGCGCATCGTAAAGACTGCCCCACCTAGCATTAGCCGCATTCAGGGCATAGCGAGCATTGGTAATCGGCACCACCAGCTGGGGACCAGCGACGCTGCATATCTCCGGGTCAACATTTTCAGTAGTCACGCTAAACGGCTCGCCCTGTGGCAGCAGATAGCCAATACTGCTTAAAAACGCCTTATACGCCGCCTGGTCATGCGCCTGCCCACGGTGTTCCCGGTGCCACTGGTCAATGCGTTTTTGCATGTCGTCGCGAACCACCAGTAACTCGCGGTTAAGTGGAGCAAACTCGCTAATAACAGCTTCGAAGGATTGCCAGAACTCCGGGGCACTAACGCCGGTTCCGGGTATGATCTCTTCTTCAACGAGGCTGTGCAGTTCGCGGGCTACTAACAAGCCGCCAATCTTGATACGTTCACTCATCATCGGGCTATTTACCTGTTCGGGTTCTTTTGGTGGGATTTAGCCGCATTATCGACTTCTATAACTGCTGGTTAATCCTATGGTTATCGATCCACATACTTATCGATCCGCGCGTAAGCCACGTACTCACAAATAGTACCGACTATCTGCGGTGCAAGCATCTCGCTGTCGGTTGGTGATTCCGCTATGACAGCCGAGCATTCTATGGCTTGCGCGCTAATTTATAAAATTTATCAGCTTTATTATCGCTATTCACCCAGGAAATACCAAGTAGCATCTCATGACATTATGCTCCCAGACCGTTTATGGACGGCAGTATTTAGCAGCCCTTGCTGGTAAGCAGCCACGGCCAGGACACTGCCTAAGACACAATGTCACGCGCGATGTCGAGAACCATCCGCCTCATCCATTGATGGTCCGCATTGTGCTGAAGCAGGGGACTCCAGGCCATTTTGAGCTCAAAACTGGGGATCAAAAAAGGCGGTTTATGCAAGCTTACACGGGGATTGTCTATTTCAAGTTGCGCCAGTCGACTGGGTAACGTCGCTATCAAATCAGGCTGCTGAGCCAGTCGTACCGCGACCTGGTAATGCCGGGTAAAGACGGCGATGTGACGTTTTTTGCCGAGGGCTTTTAAGGCTTCATCCACCCAGCCTAAACGCTGCGCATCCTGTGGGTTCATGCCGACACTCGCTCCCATCCCCGTTTTACTGACCCACACATGTCGCCCCTTTAGATAACCGCCAAGATCGAAGTTGTCGATGAGCGGGTTATCGGTACTCAGCAGGCAGGAAAAATCATCGCGCCACACGGTGACCTGGTGGAACGACTGAGGCATATCGTCAAAACGATTGAGCAACATGTCTACTTTGCCCTGTTCGACGTCTTCAAGACCGACGTCGCTGGGCGTCAGGATGTCAAGTGTAATACCCGGGGCCTGCTTTGCCAGGCGAGTCAGTAGCCCAGGTATCAGAGTCGACTCGGCGTAGTCGCTTGCCATGATGCGGATGACTCGCCTGGCGGTAGATGGGTCAAATGCTTTTTGCGGCTCCACGGCTTTCTCGACATTGGCTAAAATATCCCTCACTAACGGTTGCAGTTGAAGCCCGCGTTCGGTGGGCGTCATGCCGTTACTGGTTCGAATCAACAGGGGATCATCAAACAGCATCCGCAAACGGCGTAGGCTGTTGCTCATTGCCGGCTGGGTGATACCTATCTGTGCTGCGGACCGGGTGACATTTCTCTCACGCAAAAGTACATCGAGGTAAATCAGCAGATTCAGGTCAATTCTTGAAATATTCATAATATAAATAGTGAGAATAAAGATGATAAATTAGCTAAATCATCTCACACCTTCTAGAATCCGCCAACTTTTAACGCGCTGGAAGGAGCATACTAATGGCACTTGGCAACTATGATAGAGCAACGGAAATTGCCCGGATTGAGAAAGACTGGGCGGAAAATCCCCGTTGGAAGGGCGTGGTTCGTACCTATTCCGCCGCCGATGTGGTCCGTCTACGCGGCTCAGTAAAGAAAGAAAATACCATTGCCAGACGCGGCGCAGAAAATCTCTGGAAGCTGGTCAACGGCTCTGCTCGCAAGGGTTACGTAAACTGTCTGGGCGCCCTCACGGGTGGTCAGGCCGTACAGCAGGTCAAAGCGGGTATCGAAGCCATCTATCTGTCCGGCTGGCAGGTAGCGGCAGACAACAATACCGGCATGACCATGTACCCCGATCAGTCTTTGTATCCTGCCAACTCGGTGCCTGCTGTCGTTCAGCGTATCAATAACTCCTTTACCCGTGCCGATCAAATCCAGTGGGGCAAGGACATCCAGCCCGGCGCCGCCGGTTATACCGATTATTTCGCGCCCATCGTGGCCGATGCCGAAGCCGGTTTTGGCGGCGTACTCAATGCCTATGAGCTGATGAAAGCCATGATCGAAGCTGGCGCTGCTGGCGTCCATTTTGAAGATCAGCTCGCCTCTGTGAAGAAATGCGGCCACATGGGTGGCAAGGTCCTGGTCCCCACTCAGGAAGCCATTCAAAAACTGATTGCGGCCCGCCTCGCCGCCGATGTGTCTGACGTACCAACCATTGTGCTGGCCCGTACCGATGCCAATGCTGCCGACCTTCTCACCTCCGATTGCGATGAGCGTGATCAGCCATTTGTGACCGGCGAGCGCACCCCAGAAGGTTTCTACCGCGTCAAAGCCGGTATCGAGCAAGCCATTAATCGCGGCCTTTCCTATGCTCCTTATGCAGACTTGCTGTGGTGTGAAACAGCGACGCCGAGCCTGGAAGAAGCGCAACAATTTGCCGATGCCATTCACGCCAAATTCCCCGACCAGCTCCTGGCCTACAATTGCTCACCGTCCTTTAACTGGAGGAAAAACCTGGATGACGCCACTATCGCCAAATTCCAGCAGGAACTGAGCAATATGGGTTACAAGTACCAGTTCATCACGTTGGCCGGTATTCACAACATGTGGTACAACATGTTCGACCTCGCCCATAGCTACGCCCAGGGCGAAGGTATGAAACACTATGTCGAAAAAGTTCAGGAACCAGAGTTTGCCGCGGCCAGCCGTGGTTATACTTTCGTATCCCACCAGCAGGAAGTAGGTACCGGTTATTTCGACGACATGACCACAGTCATTCAGGGAGGCAAGTCTTCAGTCACCGCGCTGACCGGATCGACGGAAGAGGAGCAGTTTTAAACTCATCCTTAACCGCGAAAAACTATACGAAAGGGCTGCCAAACTGGCGGCCCTTTTTTTGTTTGCCTTCCTGCAATCGAATATAAGAGTGAGCGATATTCGGAGAGCCTGATTGCTAGAAAAGCTAATCTGTAGACAGTCTGGCATCCTCGAATCGAGTTTGTAAACCGCAGTTATAACTGCCTGATTTTTAAGGGTCGGCCGCCCGATAGACCTGTGTATGCGGATAAAACCCAAACCAGGCAAACCAGTAGGCAGTGACCGCTGGAATTTCATCACCGCTGGCATTAAAAATCTGGGCGCTGCGAGCATTTTTGGACCACACTATGCGCACCGACTGACCGTTAATCTCATCAATAAAATCCCCCGACGTAAGCTCAAGCTCCCTGAAAGGATAGGCTTTGGCCAGGTCATCAATGACCACACCCATTACCCATTCCTTATTGCTGTAGGCGCTATTTTGGTTGGCAACCGGAAACCAGACATCCCCCGAGTTTTTATAACCCTCATACGGATCACGGGCATAATCAAAATCAAAACCAGTTTCCTCGGAGAGCACCTGGGTGTCGGGGAAACGTTTTAACCAATCTTGCCAGTTAGTGTGGCTGGCCGTTAGCAGTTTTAATTTTTCACCGCTGCGTGGTCCGCTTATCGCCTGCATTAGCAACTGCGACCATAACGATTCGGTCTCCCGATCATAGAGCAATACATCGCTGTTATAGAGCAAGCCTGACACGCCAAAGGTCAGAGCCTGGTCGGGTTCTGGCGCACGAAACACCATGCCACTGCCACACAGCGGGCAATAGGTTATCGCCACGTAGTAGCCGCCAAAGCGATCATTGACGACTTCATGGCGGTTAAGAATATTGATCGGGTAGGCACGAACCTGACCCGCGAAACTCACACCCATCACTCGTTGTTCAGGCTTAAGCTTCGCTTCATCGGGAGAAATAAAGCGCGGATGATCAACAGATGCTATCCCATCTTTTGGCGGACCACCCCGAATTATCTCCGCCGCGGGAATCAAGGCATCGACCAGCTCAAAACCATTCAGGCTGCTTGCCAGGGCAGACACGCTACCACCAGTCAGGCTCAACAGAGTCGCGAATAGCAAACACGCAGGCAAGGCAATGCGGGCGGTTGATACAGCATCAGGGCGTATTCGGGCAGCACCAAAAAAGTCACGAGGACCAGTCATCAAAGCTTGGGACAGTTACTATCACGGTAGTTCCACTGGCAAGGATTTATCAGCGACCACCACCCCGTTACTATCGGCATAAACGTACTCGCCTGGATTGAAGGTTACACCACCAAAAATCAGCGGGACGTTGTAGTCACCGATACCGCGCTTGTCTGTTTTGAGGGGTATCGCTGCCAGGGCCTGCACGCCGAGGTCTAGCGCCGAAACGGCAGCAACATCGCGTATACAACCGTAGATGATCACGCCTTCCCAGTTATTTTTTACCGCGCTCTCGGCAATCATATCGCCGAGCAGGGCTTTACGAAGGGAGCCGCCGCCATCCACCACCATAACTTTGCCTTTGCCCGGTGTGGCCAGCTTTTCCTTGACGAGAGAGTTATCTTCAAAACATTTAACGGTGACAATTTCGCCACCAAAACATTCCCGACCCCCAAAATTCGATAACATGGGTTCCAGCACACGAACAAGGTCGGGATAAGCGTCACAAAGATCCGGGGTGATGTCAGTCATGGCATTTCTCACTTGTGTTAATAAATGGCCTAAGCCCTTGGATAGCTAATGTCGGTGAATACGTATTGGTATGATGTAGCGGTGCACAAAGCTATCTTGGAATTATACGTAATCACCGCTCTGTCGTCGTTGCGTTCAGGGCTGCGCGCCACTAATCTAACATCCCCCTTTAGCGCAATTTACGCAATTTATAAGCTACGTCTTATCGAAGGCACCCTTGAATGCACCGTCGCGAATACACGCTCGAATGCGACACCTTGATTTCACCTGTGACTGCTAACTAACCATGCGCGCCGTTAATGTAATCGATCACCCCTACGCACAGCATGTCGATGCACTTTTTGAGTGTGTCCGCGACATGCCAGACCCAGTCTGGCTGGACAGCGGCAAGCCCGCTTCACTGCAGGGCAAGTTCGACATAATATCGGCCGCACCACACATCTTACTTGAGACAAACGACGACACCTCGACCCTGTCCGATCACCGCGGGAGTACACATAGTCGCGAACACCCCCTGAGGCTCGCTGAGGAGCTTGTGCAAGATATGGCGACGCCCGCTGTCGCTGGTCTGCCTTTCTGTGGTGGGTTACTGGGTTATTTTGGTTATGCCCTGGGGCATCGCTTGCTGGCGTTACCTAACGCCGCGCCCAATACGGTGGGCCTACCGACGTTGCGGCTGGGCTATTACACCTGGGCGCTGGTAGTTAATCATCAAACACGCAAGTCCTGCGTCGTTTTCCATCCCGCCTGTACCAAACAACTGCGCGGCGATGTACTGGCCAGACTCCGTGTTGGCCACAGCAGTTCAGGCGGACACTTTCGATTAAAAACGCCGTTTTCTGCTTCGATTAGCCAGCATCAGTATGCGCAACAAATAGCGAAAATCAAAGCGTATATCGAAGCTGGCGATTGCTATCAGGTAAACTTTGCCCAGCATTTTGCTGCCAACTATGAGGGTGACCCATGGTTGGCGTACCGACAACTACGCACCGTGCTGCCCTCCCCGTTTAGCGCGTTTCTAAGCTGGCAGGACAAGGCCATTCTCTCCCTGTCGCCGGAGCGCTTTGTCAAGCTTTCCGGCAGGCAGGTTGAAACAAAACCCATTAAAGGCACAGCGCCAAGGGGCATCTCGGTTGCTGAAGATCAGGCTAACGCAATTGCACTGGTCAACAGCACCAAGGATCGTGCTGAAAACCTGATGATTGTGGACTTACTGCGCAATGACCTGGGCAAAAGTTGTCGATCCGGTTCTATTCATGTGCCCAAGCTATTCAACCTGGAAAGCTTTGCCAACGTGCATCACCTGGTGAGCACCGTGACTGGCACCTTAGCGCCGGGAAAATCGGCGCTGGATCTGCTGGCAGGATGTTTCCCCGGCGGTTCAATTACCGGCGCACCCAAAAAACGGGCCATGGAAATTATTGCCGAATGCGAGCAAATGCAGCGCTCAATTTACTGTGGCAGTGTTGGCTACATCAGCGCCTGCGGACACATGGACACCAATATCGCCATTCGCACCCTGGCGGCCAGTGCTGGAAAAATGCATTGCTGGGGCGGTGGCGGTATCGTCACGGATTCAACCGCCGAAAGTGAGTACGCAGAGTCGATAAACAAAATATCGCTACTTATGAACGAACTGAATGCCGACAGGTGACTCTCTGACCCTCACCGCGCACTCATACAAGCGAAGCTACAACGACTCGTTGCAGCGACATTTACAGAGCCGCAAGTAATACCGTTTACAGGGAAAGTTCGCGGTTACTGGCGCTAATAAAAGCCTGTTTTAGATCATCGTAGGTATGCACTGCGGGAAACTGGGGGAATTCCGCAATCACGTTGTCCGGAGCCTTGAACAGGATGCCTGCATCGGCCTCAGCCAGCATGGTGGTGTCGTTGTATGAATCCCCGGCCGCGATAATTCGATAATAAAGCGTTTTAAGCGCCAACACGGCCTGCCGCTTGGGGTTGACCTGTCGCAGGCGATAATTAATCACTCTGCCGCGCTCATCTGTATCGAGTTTATGACACAGCAAGGTCGGAAAACCTAACTGGCGCATCAATGGTTGGGAGAATTCGTAAAAGGTGTCTGACAGAATGATCACCTGAAACCGCTCGCGCAGCCAATCAACAAACTCTACCGCGCCGTCAAGCGGAGTCAACCGTGCGATTACCTGCTGAATTTCGTTCAAGCCGAGACCGTGCTTATCGAGAATAGCCAGCCGTTGTTGCATTAGCACATCATAATCGGGAATATCTCGCGTCGTCGCTCGCAATTCGACAATGCCGGTTTCTTCGGCAAAAGCTATCCAGATTTCGGGGATTAACACCCCTTCCAGATCAAGGCAGGCGATTTCCACAGGCAGGACTCCAGTGTGCAGATAAAAAACGGCGCTACTCTAACACTTCACCCTGGTCAGGCAAACACAAATCCCCTGGATCATTGCCGCAACTGGAAGCATCCCCCGCAGCGCCGCTTAATATTCTGGCAACTCCATCGTTGAAAAGAACTGATCGAGCTTTTCTCTTGAACTGATCGCGCAGGCCTTGTCCACGATGTCGCGAGTCAGGTGGGGTGCAAACCGTTCAATAAAATCATACATAAAGCCACGCAAGTAAGTGCCGCGCCGAAAACCGATACTGGTCACACTGGATTTGAACAGATGACGCGCTTCCAGTGGGACGAGATCGCTGTCATGGACAGGATCGTAAGCCATGTGCGCAACAATACCGATACCAAGTCCCAGACGAACGTAGGTCTTGATAACATCTGCATCAGTCGCAGTAAATACCACTTTGGGTTGCAATTCTTTAGCGCGAAAGGCTTCATCCAGCTTCGAGCGGCCCGTAAAGCCGAACACGTAGGTGACAATGGGATATTCCGCGACATCCTCCAGGGTAAGCCTTGATATTTGCGCGAGGGGATGGGTTCTGGGCACCAAAATACAACGGTTCCATCGATAACAGGGCATCATCAACAGATTCTGAAACAACTCCAGGGCTTCGGTGGCAATCGCAAAATCGACTTCTCCGTCGGCGGCAAGTTCGGAGATTTGCCCAGGTGTACCCTGGTGCATGTGCAAGGCTACGTCTGGGTAACGTTCGATAAATGACTCGATAACTCTGGGCAGTGCATACCTGGCCTGGGTATGCGTGGTCGCAAGCGACAAACTGCCACGATTCGGCGAACTGTATTCCTGCGCCAGTTGCTTAATGCTATCGACCTTGGCCAGGATTTCCCCGGCGATCTTAAGCACGTCTTCACCGGCGGGGGTGACTCGGGTCAGATGCTTACCACTGCGAGAAAACACTTCGACCCCTAACTCATCTTCAAGCAGGCGTATTTGCTTACTGATGCCAGGTTGCGATGTATACAGACTTTGTGCGGTTGCGGACACGTTCAGGTCGTGATGAGCCACTTCCCAGATATAGCGCAATTGCTGTAGTTTCATGCCGTAGGTTCCCTAGATGACATCGATCTAAAAATATATATAACTATTCCCTTTGAGCATAGATGCAAATTCCTCAAGTTGCTCGCCCTATTAGACGCCCGGTCTCAAAAGCTGACATTAGCTCGGTGTCAAGCCAAGCTGACGGCGCCACGATAAGCCGCCCATCTTCAGTCATCGCGTGCTCACTCCTCGTTTACAACCCCGTGGGGAACATGCCCGGTAGAAACTCGCTGGCTCGCAGACTCACAGTGCTGTATCTGGTCATCGAAAAAGACATCCGCGCCATAGGCTTTGAGAAACTCGCCCTTATCGAGGCCGCCAAGAAACAATGATTCGTCGATGCGGATCTTCCACTCACGTAGGGTACGCACCACACGTTCATGAGCAGGCGCGGAACGCGCGGTCACCAGCGCCGTTCGAATCGGCCCTGTTTCGGGCGGAAATTCAGCCTGCAATTTATGCAGCGCCTGTAAAAAATACTTAAAGGGACCACCAGTGAGTGGCGTCTTGGCCGCTGCTTTTTCGCTGCGAGAAAATGCTTCCAGACCCTCATTCTTATATATTCGTTCAGCCTCATCGGAAAACAGCACTGCATCCCCATCAAAGGCAAAACGTAATTCGCTATCATTAGCGGTGGCTTTTACCGATGCCAGCAACGTTGCGGCCGCAACCCCGTGAGCCAATGCATTGCGCACATCTTCTCCATGCGTGGACAGGAACAGATGGCATCCAAATGCACTCACATAGCGATAGGGGCTATCACCGCCGCAGAACGCCGCCCGGGTGATGTTCAACTTATGATTTTCTATCGAATTAAAAATACGCAAACCAGTGTCTGCGGAATTGCGCGATAGCAAAATCACTTCTACGCGCGCTTTTTCAAACCGCTCGTTGACGCGTAACAATTTCTGTACCAGAGGAAAGGCTTCACCCGGCGCGAGGGGTTCTTCCTCGTGCTCAATTTGGTATCGGGAATACGCAGCGAGCCCCTGATTCTGGAAGACCTCATGGCTTTCGCTGAGATCAAACAGGGCTCGAGATGAAATAGCTATAACAAGCTTGTCGCTAAAGTCTTCGGGCACAACGCTATTCCGAATTGGTTAATAACGCTAAAAATCAGTAATTTCTGCCTTCCCCCTGCCCGGAGAACCATGCCCGAGTCAGGCGAAAGACTACCGGACTGAGTACCAACAACGCTACCAGATTGGGGATGGCCATCATGGCGTTCAGCGTATCTGCAATCAACCAGGCGATGCCCAGGCCTTTGACGGCGCCGACATACACAGCCGCAATCCAGAGTATACGGTAGGGTACGATAACCTTTATGCCAAAAAGAAACTCGGCACAGCGTTCACCGTAGTAGCTCCAACCGATTATTGTAGTGAAAGCAAACAGCGCGAGTACAACCCCGACAAACTTGTCTCCGAGAACCGGCATCGAAGTTGAAAAAGCAGCGGCAGTCATCACGGCGCCCTGGGCGCTGCCAGTCCAGACACCGGTGGTTATAATCACCAGGCCTGTCAGCGTACATATGACCAGGGTATCGATAAACGTCCCCAGCATGGCAATGCTGCCCTGTCGCACCGGGCTATCGGTTTCCGCTGCTGCATGCGCTATTGCTGCACTGCCAAGACCGGCTTCATTGGAAAAAATACCGCGCGCGACGCCCATTCTAATAGCCACGAGCACCGCTGCGCCGGCAAATCCACCCTCCGCAGCCGTTGTCGTAAACGCACTCACTACGATACGTTCCAGGGCAGCCGGTATTTCCCCGATATTGATAGCCAGAATCACACCACAGCCGAGCAAATAGGCAGCGGCCATCAGTGGCACCAGGCTGGAAGCGACCCGTGCGATACTTTTTATCCCACCGAGCAGGACCACACCAACAAGGGAGGCCATAATGGCTCCGCTAAGCGCATTGGGGATGTCAAAGGCGCTGTGTAGCACTCGGGCAACCTCACTGGCCTGCACTGAGTTACCAATACCAAAACCGGCCAACATTCCAAAAATCGCAAACAGGGTACCTAACCAAAGCCAACCCTGACCAAGACCATTTTTGATGTAATACATAGGGCCACC